>Ga0209671_1006870_pt1 | contig 11744 bp, 10 predicted proteins | sample WorMetHERISLAND2_2_FD_187401 | JGI IMG/M metagenome (GOLD analysis project Ga0209671, IMG submission 187401) | Marine gutless worms symbiont microbial communities from Max Planck institute for Marine Microbiology, Germany - Olavius geniculatus... | ecosystem: Host-associated > Annelida >...
GATTGTATACATCTTTGTGAGTTTGATAGACATTTAGTTTGCAGAGATTTCTGCATGGTTCAGAGCCCCTTCTTATTTGTTATTGTGATCTGCATACTTTTCCTGTAAATAAAGCTGTATATACTTGCAAAATAAAAATACGGTTGTTCTGGCATCTCAGGTTAAGTAGGCAGCTCTCACATATATTAGCGTATGTTAGCATTATACTAGCATCATTAACATGCTAGCTACTGCTTTATATACTGTGTTTCAAAGAAAGAAGGAAAATAGCTTTCGTCATAACTTCGTCAGATTTCGACTGAATTTGATATTTTTTTTGTGCAAAGATAGCCATGAAGGTAGAAAGAATTGTGTGAGGTACGCTCATTTTTACTTCACTTAATTTACGTCAGCGCACTACCAAGTAAAACGCAGACAATCCACATTTTTGCATAACGTTGAGTTGTTGTCTGCAGTAAACGTTCTAACGACTTAATTAAGGTGGACCAAAAATGGAGAAAAAAATTATGTGCCTTAGTCACATCAAATAGTAACTATTTTTTATTATTCCTTTACTGTCAGAATCATAATAAAATTTGTAATAACACTATTATCAAAGATTTAACTGCACTTCAAGTGTGTCGTTACACTATACCTTGTGTCTTATTATAAAAGCACTACAACACTGCATTTTGTCTTTTTGGCCAAGACCTGCTTTTTAAAACATTTTGTTTACTTGTAAATTTGCTTCTGCCTGTGCTTAATGACATCGTCACTAATGTCGTTGGCATTTGGTCAGTGTTTTTCAAAAGTAGTCCTATTATTATTTTGTTCATAAAAAATCTATGACTGTGAGAGTAACTTAACTTTTGATGATCGTGATCTGATTTGGAATCTATAAAATTTTAAGACTCTGATATTTCGCAAGGTAGTGTAGCGACACACTTGAGTTGTAGTGAGATTCTTAGTGATAGCATTATTACAAATTTTCGCCTATTATAACAGTGAAATAATTTTGAAAATCGGTTAATATTTGCTGAAGTTATGGTGTACAAAACGTCAGTAGCAACCATGTCTCAGTCTGCAGCGTTTGGCCGCAATTTTTTTACGTTGAACGTGGCGTGCGTTAGTCACTAAGCTATTAGCGTGTTTCTGTGTGTTAGTCCGACGAGACGGCTCTACAGATGGCCGCTAAGCACGGTTACACTGAATGCGCTAGACAGCTGATTCACAGCTTCACTGGCGTCAACGTCAACGCTAAGAACAACGTAAGCCTACGTCAGACACTATAATGCCCCGTTTACACGATGAAGCAAACATCAAGCAGACATCATGCAAACGCATTCAGTATACGCGTGCACGACGTGTGCTCTAGTTGCTTCATGTTTGCCTGATGTTTGCTTCATCTTTGCTTGATATTTGCTCGATGTTTGCTTGACGTTTGCTCGTCGTTTGCTTGAAGTTTGCTTCATCGTGTAAACGGGGTATAATGCACGATTCGATATCATCTTATCCAGTGGCGTCGTGCCAGCGGAGAGAGGGAAAAGGGCAAACTGTAATACATTACAGTAGGAACCGTCGAACGGCGTCGATGGCTACGCTGACGTACGCGTCAGCCAATGACTAATAAGCTTGCCATGCTTGCCCATTAGTCATGTGTCAAAAACTAAACCGTCAGATTAGTTCAGTTCAGTTCAGTTACGTCGCTCTGTACACGCCTTAAAGTACGGACAACGTACTGCTAATAGAGTTTGTTAAAGTGTTGAATAAATAAATTATAATGCTGGATTTGCGACAAAAAGCTTGGCGACGTAACTTGTTAACGTGTCACCGTGTGTTGTATAGCGTATAGGGGCCTATACGTTGTGCATAAATATACTGTATATATAGGCCGGCAAGACGGCGCTGCACGTTGCTGCAACTCGCGGTCAAACTGACGTCGTCAAATTGTTACTACAACACTTTGTCACAGTCGACGAATCTGACTTGGTATTATATTCATTGCTGTGTTTATTTCTATATTCACTGATGGTGTAATTGGACGACCGTATTACTAATACATGTAATATACGTTTTTTACGTTTTTTTTAATTTCTGCCTCAGCCGAAATCAAATTAGTTGCATCATAGCCTTACAATATGACGTCTGGTGGCAAATGTGACATCTAGTGGCAACATTGTTTATTCAATTATGTTCCTTAGTCTCTAATATCTATTTTTAACACAAAAATTAAGATTGGGGGCCTGGGCTGGACCCCTCTGACCTCTCTTGTTTACGCTACTGGCTACACGAACAGTTTGAAACTTTGTTTGACCTATTTAGAGGACGATAGTACGTCGTTGGTGTTGGCTGTCTAAAGATTACGAGTTCAACTCCCGGTCGAGTCGCTCTCAAGTGGTAATGCTACTTGGATGAGTGACTGGCTGCAGGCAGGTAAAACATATTGAAGGTTAACTCAGCCTTTATCCTTACGTGGTAGGTAAATCAAGTAGCGACCTGACTGGCAGACGTTAAGGCGCAGCAATTCTACCTGGAAGTTCCAATTTTCTGACGGACAGCAGCAAACTTCCGACAGAAGAGATTGTGGGTGCTAAAAATTTTAATTTTACTTTTATTTTTTTCATAACGGTAGCTTTGCAGCCATAAATTTTGCATTTTTAATGAAAATGTTTTGATTCCTGATTTCCTGCTTCCCCCTTTCCGGCCACAATGCTACTGCACATGGCAGGTGGCGCTTCGTAGCTGTGAGATGGATTGCTGTTTGATCTATTTCCAGGAGGGCAGTACGTCGCTGATGTTGGCGGCTGAGTCTGGACATGTGGATACCGTTGAACTGCTGCTCGGTCATCAGGCCGACGCCAACGAATCCAACTTGGTCAGCAGCATTACTTACATAGGCTACTATACTGTCTAATGGGGTGTTTACACGATCCAGCAAACGTCCAGCAAACTTCCAGCAAATGTATTCAGAATACACGTGCTAATGCTCATGGACGTTTGCTGGATCGTGTAACACCCTATAACTCTGCCTCTTGAGGTCTGTCTGTTTTTGTCTGTGCATCTGTGCGTCTAACGTTTGAATCTTCATATCTCCATAACGGTGCAAGAGAGACTCATGGCTTAGTAAAGCACATGGTGACGAATCGAATGGTTTCGTGACTGACAATGTTAATTGTTTAATTATAATAATAGCGAAAGATGACAATAACATTGCTGCTGTACATTTTGAAATTAACCTATTTGATTTTTACCACTGATCTATACACAACTTACTGATTTTATTTATACGGACTGCTATCCCGTATACACGATCCAGCAAACGTCCAGCAAACTTCCAGGAAATGTATTCAAAATACACGTGTTGATTGTTCGACGTTTGCTGGGAATTTGCTGGACGTTTGCTGGATCGTGTAGACGGGGTATAAAGGCTTACTGTAAGCTATCGAGATGCAATAAACAGACTCCGTGTTCGTTTGAACATTATCTTGTTTTACGTAACGTTAGGCCTACTTGTTGCTGTTTTTACGTGCAACAGCAGCTACTGCTGTAGCGCGTCTTAGCCATCGCAATTCTGTCTGTCCGTCTGTCCGTCCGTCACACGAGTGGATCATTTAAAAACGGTGCAAGCTAGGATCACCAAATCTTCACCATCGGCTGCTGGGAAGATTCTAGTTTTAGGATCAGTAAAGCTATTCCATAAATTCGAAAGGGGCCATTCCGAGAGAGGGCGCTAAATAAGAGGGGGTGGGCAAAATTTGCGATTTTTGGCCAATACAGTTGAACGAAACCGGTTGTGCCGTCTCTGGCGAGTGTAAAAGAAACATCTTTGTTAGGATGGGTGAGCTTAGGTTTTGTTCGCACCGGTCTTTCACACATGCACCGCTGTTGCGCGTTACCCTTTACGTTAGTTGGGCTTTTCTTGTCTTAGTCGAATAGGCCTAATGCAGTAGGCTACTTGGGTCTAGGGTTGCCAGATTGGGCGAAAAAGCGCCAATTAGGCTACTTTCGACAGTTCTTGGCGACCTAAAGTTTGTCTCTGTTAACACTATTACTTATTAACCGTTGTACTAAGTTCGTTAAAATTTTGAACCTTTACAACCTATATAATCCCATTAAACACAAAAGTCATAGGGCAAAGTCAGAGTTAGATGCGTTTTTTTGTGCGTAGTTTTTTTGCGTCATACCTGCGGGCATTAGCCTTGAGCGAGGGTTTTACTTGTCGTTGTGGTTGTTTTAGAAGCGAATATCAGCTGTACCTGTAATGCTAGCGGCATCTAACGGTCATGACTTTGTCACTGTAGTAGTGCTAATAGTAGTAGTAGTTGTTGTTGTTGCTGTTGTTGTTGTAGTTGTAGTTGTCGTTGTTGTCGTCGTTGGTGTAGAAACGAATGACGGCTGTGATGCTAGCGGCGTCTAATGGTCATGACTCGGTCGTCAAATTACTCGCTCAACATGGCGCTAATGTCAACGCGCAGAACAAGGTTTGTCCCTCTGTCCGTCTGTCCGTTTCTCTCTTTTTTTTCTTTTTGCTGATTTTTTGCCGACTGTCTGCCTGTCTGTCTGCTAGTTATTCTGTCGCCCTACCGCGCCCAGGCGCGGAGTAGAACAAGGATAACGTTGCGTGCTTTTCATAGAGACAAAACTTTTTCACTGTTTTATCACTGTTTAATCAGTAATTAACTTACTACCACACTGCTGGCTGTAGTAGTTGTAGACATATTGGTTGTAATATTTGTAAAAGTAGAATATTAAGTGTAATAGCGATTCTCGTTGTAGAAAGCTGAACTGTATCAACCGTCTTTGTTTCACTACTTCACTATTGGTTATAGTAGCATATGTAGTATTTATGATAGTATTTGTAGTATTAGTTGTAGTAGTATTTGTTGTTGTAGAACGATGACACAGCCTTACACTGCGCCGTTTCAAACAACCATCTTAACGTTACTACTACGCTACTATCACACTGTGACGCCGACATCGACGTCCACAACAAGGTTGTAGTAGTATTATTATTAGTAGTAGTATCTGTAGTAGTAACTGTAGTAGTAACCGTAGTAGTAATGATAGAAGTGGATGCACTGCACGGGAAATAGGTGACTATTTTTGTCCCTAGTGAATATCGGCATATTTCTTATATCGGTATAATCCACAGTCTACGCATGCTGAACATTTCTATCGCTGACAATTAGTCTATAGAAGTATCTTTAATTGTTTGGGTTGCAGTAGCTTGGGTTGCATTAAAAGCAAGGCAAAATAACTAGCTAAATTGAAGCAAAGGACAGATTTAAGCATAAAATCATGGCATTTGAAGGTCATTCAAGGTCGCAATTTACCATTTTTTTGCAGTTGTTGGAAAGCTCACAGAGTACTCCATGACGTTGGCTTTATTTTTTTAAATCACTGTCTGCGAACAGCATACTTTTATCTGATGCCCTTTTCTACAGGGAATCACAAAGCATATCTGCATGACTTCGTATTGCATGAAAGTATAGAGTGCCCTGGCTACATTTTACCGCTGATATTATGAATGCGTGTGTGTGTTTTTTTCAAAGTTTTATGCAGAGATTTGCATAGCCAGTTAATATTAGTAGTAGTAGCCAAGTAGTTATAGCAGCAGCAGCAGTAGTAGGCCTAGTAGTACGGCTTTGCAAGTGTCATGTGCTTAGTGCAAGACCTAGCTGTGTTTGATCTACTAGCAGTTGTTGTAGTTGTAAACTTGTAGTTGTAGTAGGCCTAGTGGTAGTAGTGGTTGTTGTTTAGCTAAAGCGTACGCCTTTGCACGTGGCAGTGGAGGCGGGAAACGCTGACGTCATCAGTCTGCTGCTGTCAGCTGGTCCTCAACTTGGCACCCACGACTCGGTCAGTTGTAGTAATTGTAGTTGTAGTTGTAGTAGTAGCTGTAATTGTAATAGCAGCAGTAGTTGTAGTAATATTAGGCCCGTGAAGAGCAACAGCGGGGCCTGGGGAAACATTCTCGCTTGGCGCCATAGGGGGAAATTTTTTTCGTTTTTTAAAATGCATTTTGGTGTACTTTATATTTTTTCAGCGACGGTGGGCCCCAAACGTCGCTGGGCCCGGGGTAAATTACCTCTTTACCCTTCTCTCGACCGGCCTGAGTAGTCTAGTAGTAGTCAGTGGCTTCTATCCCTCCAAATCTGGAGTTAAAATCGGGCGCAAGTTTTTTTCCCCAGTTTTAGTCTCAAGTTTCCCCACTTTCGGGCACAAGCCCCCCCTTTTCGGGCTTTTTGTTAAGTGTGTAGATCAAAACCTTTCCCCCTATTTTTGATCTACACCTCTAACTCCCCCTATTTTTTTACTGGGCGCAAGCAGCGCCCATCAGGTATTGGGACAGCAACCACTAGTAGTAGTAAAAAGTTGCAATTTTTCGACAGACTTACACTGCGAATTTCCGGCAGAATTTCGACAGGCAGATGCAAATTTCTCACAGCGGAAATTAAGTCTACGGGTGCTCACAATTTTGATTTTGTCCGAAAGTTTTCCCAAAATGGCGTTTTCAGCCCAACATTATGCATTTTTGGGACGACAAAAACAGCAGATCTTTCTACTATTTCACGACAGCCCCCCTCCTCCTCACTCCGCTGGTTAAAACACCACTATGAGAAAGACTTTGCTTTACAGTGTTATGATATTATGCTGTGCGATATGCTAATGCGTATTGTACAGGTATTAGCCTGGCGATTAAAATATTATTACTGATGTATAGACTGGTAGGACAGAGTTGACGCTGGCCGCTCGTGCTAACTACTGGCGCATTGTGGATCTCATCATTAAACACCAGTATCTACGCAGCCTCCGACAACTACAACAGGTACTGTGGTAGTAGTAGTAGTAGTAATAATAGTAGTAGTAGTAGCCGGTATTTGTTGTTATTGTCGTTGTTGCTGTTGTTGTTGTGCCAAAAACGTTAAAAACAAATTTGGCTCAGAATTTTAAAGAAGGTTAGATCTAGTCCAGTCTGAGCTAAATTTTCGTAAAAAATGGGTTTGCTGCTTTGGCGAATATGAAACAAATCGTCGTATTGAGTTGTTGTCGCAACGCTGCACCGTTCTTCTTTATAAAGGAAACATCTGCCGAATATGGTTCTGCCACCTGGCAAACACAACGGAAAAATGGGCATAGCGTTGGCGGATGTTTGCGCTATGCCCCATGCCCTTTTATTTAGAACTTCTGCTGTCTGTTTTGAACGCAGGATGCTGTAGACGGCGATAACGCTACCGAGTGTAAAGTGATGATACCAGTGGACAATACGATCGATCTGCAATGTCAACCACAGACTGGTATACTCATAGTTGTAGTAAACATTTATGTGCGTTTATATGCATTTATCATTTCCCATAAGAACGCGTTTTAACGTTTCTTATTTGCGCAAAGTTTTCTTTGCTTTTTAATGATCGTTCGACGACGAGGGCAAAGACGACAGAAAAACAAAGCACTGACGTTATATCAGTAAATCTTTAGCAGAGACTCAGTAATCTTTTCTTTATGAGGTCACAGTAATACTTGGGGGTCTCGGTTTACGTAACGTATTGTTTTTGCAGCAGTAACAAACTCCCCCCTTTTACCGAGCAATCTATTTAGAAAAGAGCTGTGCTGTAGGCTATACAAAAAGTTAAGTACTGAGTCACGCACAGAGCGACGTAACTGAACTGAACTGACACGGTTTCGTTTGCGACCAGCTGACCAATGGGCAAGCAAAGCGAGTATGTTGCCATTGGTTGACGCGTACATGAGCGTAGTCACTTAGGCCACCGACGCCGTTAGACGTTGCCTACTGTAATGCAGTACTTCTTGCCCATTGGTCACTTCGTCAAAAACTGAACCATGTCAGTTCAGTTCAGTTAAGTCGCTTAGTACGTGCGCTAACGTTTATTAAAATGTATGATGTTATATAGCTTGTTCTAGAGGACGCTATTCGTCGTCATCGGCTGTTGGTCGACTTGCCCTGAGAGCAGCCCAGCTTGCAGCAGCTGCCGTGGTTATCAACAGCTGTCAGCAGCAGCTACAGCAGCTGCAAATACGACAACAACAACTACAACAACAAAATGTCGATGATGATGAAGAAAACAATGAAGTTATTTGGCTACAAGATGTTGCCAGTTTGTCGTCAACACAACAACAACAACAACAACAACATGATTATGATGATAATGACAGTGATGAAGTTATTTGGCTATCATTGACTGACGGTGAAGACCAGCAAAATGTCGTCAGTTCGTCGACCACAAATCACCAACAACAACAACAGCAACAACTGCAGAATGACGATGACAGTGATGATAATGGTGATGAAGTAATTTGGCTACAGGATTTCGCTAGTTCATCGGCGGCGGCAAATCCACAGCAACTACAACAACAACGACAACAACGACAACAACAAAGTTATGACGATAGTGATGACAATGACGATGATAATGATGAAGTTATTTGGCTGCAAGATGTTGTTGGTTCGTCGTCGGCAAATCGACAAAAACAACGACTACAACAACGACAACAACATAAACAACAACAACAACAGAATGATAATGACAGTGATGAAGATAGTGACAGTAGTGATGACGAGATTATTTGGCTACAAGATGTTGACATTTCATCGACCGCAAATCAGCAGCAGATCATTGCTATTACTGGCGGGTAATTAATTACTACTACTAGTACTACACCGTGTTTTAGTGACACATAATTCTCTTATGCTTTCCCAGGTAGTGTGTAGGACCAGTTTTGACGAAGACGGAAAATATTGCATGGTTTTTGTTGTTACGCTGTTGCTCGTAAAAAAGGAAGGAAGGAAAAAGGGGACGGCAATAGAAGGGCGAAAAGGAAGAGATGGAAGTAAAAGGGAGGGGAGAAAAGAGAAAGCTTTCATACCGTCGCTTTTTGCCGACTGTACTTGAGTAACGGTCGAGCTCTTTTATGGTTGTCGTCGTCTGTCTGTCTGTCTGTCACAGATGTATCGTGGCTAAACTGTGAGAGATTGGACCTAGGTTGCTATGGATCACTAATAGGAAGTCGCATATTGACTTTTAAATGACATGTAAATCATTAACCTTGGATGATCTTGAAGGGTCATAATGCACTATGTTATGACAATCGTGCGGTAATGTGGCTAAACTGTAAGTCGTAGGGGGTCGGCAATGGTACCATCGAATAGGGCGCTGGATGCTTCTTATAGGCTGTCAATAGTAACCATGTCTCCATCTGCAGCGGTTTGGGCGCAATTTTCAGCGAAACGTTTCAGGCTATAAGTGGTCATATCTTGACAACGAGGAGAAATAAGGCTAATGTTACTATTAATCACTAATAGAAAGTGGCATACGCCCTTTCAGATAAGATGATAATCATTGGATGACCTTCAAAGTCATTGACAATTAGTACGGTACGGTCGTCTATCCTAGCGACAGCTGAGCTTCTTGTTGCACTTTGATCCGTGAATGGCTGCTAATGATGGTGAGGACTGATGACAGAGTTGCAGATAAATCAGTGTCGATATCGTCATCGTTGGGTCGCGATGAACTGGACACGAAGTCTGTAGGTTTACATGATGACCTCTCAGACCTAGGCCTAGTTGACACTGCTGTCAGAAATTCCACGTCAGATCCGCAACTCATGACTACTACTGCTACCACTGCTGCTGCTGCTAGTGATGACAGACCAAGGTTAGTACAATAGGCTAATTGGCAGGCTACATATCGTAAACTTCGAACTAAAGCCATTGGCGGTTTTGTAGCCCCAAAAATCTGTGGTTGCTACCGTGTTGTGCTCCACTCCGAACCGTTTGGTCTTTCCTGATACCTGGATCATTGATAAAGCTCCCCATCGGCTAGTGTGCTGCTGTGCATACTTAACAGAGAGGGCTGAGCCTAAATCTGGGGTTGCTGTAGCACCCCCAGCTCCAAAGTAGAGCCGCCACCGGTTGAAGCATTTTTGACCCTAGTGTTGCAATGGTTTTGCTACATATGCACGTTGCAATTGGGGGAGGGGGTAGAATTACTCCTTCCCCAGCTATATATCGTGTTCTGTGCCAGTTAGAGGCAAAGTATTAACGACTCTACCCACGTTTTCGGAGGTATACATTTTATTGTTTCCTATGCCGACCCTTCACTGGTGTCTTTTTACCCGAAAATTCAAAATGGCGGCCAGAAATCGGAAGTGATTTTAGTTTTGCCTTCGCAGCTCCTGTCTGAATGACTTTAGTGTCGATTTTTGTGTATTAGTCGTCAGTGAAATGAACACAGGTGTTTACAAGCATTTTAAGTAGTTATCGGTGTCATTTACGTTTCGCGTTGACTATTTATCCGGCAGCTGAATAAATAGCCTGTGGGCTGTTTATCCGGTTGACCGAAAACGAAGCCCACAATCATAGGTTTACTCACATTTGCTAATCGGCGGCACCAGCGTTGGTCGCTATCGTTAGCGTTAGGCGTAATCCGAAGCAGAAAGCGGCTGCCGGATAAATAGTCGGGCTGGTTAGGATTGGCTATTTATCCGGAATCCGGCTATCGGATAAATTGGCTAAAACCGGCTAATTATCCGGCAGTTGGTGGCAGATGAATAGTCGGGCTCGCTATGACTTGTTATTTATCTGGCAGCCGGACTAAAAGCTAATCAGTTATTCATCCGGCTGCCGAACAAATATGCTGCGTGGACGTGTCTCTGCGGCGGTACGACTAGTCGTACCAGCTAAAGACACTTAAGACGGCTGCCGAATAAGTAGCCAAATTAACTGAAACCGGCTATTTAACCGACAGCCGGATGAATAGCAGATTTATTTGGCTGCCAGATGAATATGCCGTGAGGACGTGTCTCTGCGCCGAAAAGACATGGCTTCAGCCGGTAGCACCCTTGGGTGATCGTATGTACCATCTAAGCCACCTAAGATGACTGGTTATTTATCCGGCTGTCGGCCTTTTGGCCTCCGGAAACATAGATAGGCCTATAGTAGTTGAAATTCTGTTTGTAAGTGCTTTAGGAAAACCAAATAACACTTAGCATGGAACTTTTCGTCATTTTCGTGTTGCGTGTCAGTTTTCCAGCCGCCATATTGGAAAAAAACGAGAAAAGATATTTTAAAACTCTCTACAGCATTTTTTTAGTCCAAACATATGTAGGAAAAGCCACTAAAGCGTTTCTTACAATTCGAAGCGGTTTCAGATCATGACGGTAAAAATCGGTCTGGGTAAAACTACCCCTCCCCAATTGCAACATAATTAACTGAATGACGCCGAAATTGCTAGACAGTAGATAGGCCTATAGACCAGGACGATTTGTGTGGCACAGAACGTACACTTTGAATGTCCGAGTTTCGACTTTTTACGTTCAAGGGGTCTTTCGTAGAGAGGTCTCACGTTTGGGTACTCTTTCAAGACGCATTACTGTTTTGCTGCACGTTGTACACTGATTCCTTAGATGGTCGCGCGTCAGGTGAGCCATTATGCTTGAATTACTTGTCTGTGGTGATTATGACAGAGTAGAGACTGTACTATCCACATCACAGGCTGCACAGCAACTTTCTGATAATCGCACTGAGCCCGATGGAATGATGAATGGATCTACTACTACTACTACTAGCTCATCAACGGAACACATGGTCCATGATGATGACGTAAACGATGACGTAACTGATGATGATGGTGATATCTCTGATACACCAGCCGCACGAACTACGTCTGAGGTTTGACCACACGTTCCTATTACATTATTTTTGTTTTTTACTTTATATATTTTATTTATTTTATTTTTAATTTATA
>Ga0209671_1006871_pt1 | contig 11743 bp, 3 predicted proteins | sample WorMetHERISLAND2_2_FD_187401 | JGI IMG/M metagenome (GOLD analysis project Ga0209671, IMG submission 187401) | Marine gutless worms symbiont microbial communities from Max Planck institute for Marine Microbiology, Germany - Olavius geniculatus... | ecosystem: Host-associated > Annelida >...
CTACTATACTGCAGATGAATCGAGGCGCTTTCCATTCAGACTGCAACTGGTTCTTTTAGTTGTAGTCTGTTCTGAACTATTAATAGGTACTACGTTTCTTTGTCAAGCAAGGCAGTCACAAGAAATGACATGGGCCTAGAGATAGGTAGACAGGACAAACAGAGGTGCAAACAGACTGAATAATATCATTAATATGAGCAAATGTCCTCAAGTGTGATATACTAACGTGCTGCTAGGTGTATTTAGTAGCGTGATTGCTGGCGAGTGTTTGAAGCGGCGCTAGTCTAAATTTATCCAGGTTCCAGTTCACCATAGCCAAGGGGGCCAACATATACATTGTCTGCCAGTGTTGCTAGAGATGCATTTAGCCCTGTTTCTAACCATACAGCCAACCCTATCTTTAACCTTGGTGCTATTCAGACTAGAGCCCCTTCAGACTAGTTTGTGAATTGTCGTGTGTCCTCTAATAGCTTACATTGTGTAGTAATTGCATTTGCAAATGGAGCATGTTTCAGCCTCTTGGCTTCTTCGTATTGACTTTTAAAGCTTATTTAGTAGTTTTTGTGAGTAAAGCTTCCAGTATATAGTTCTCACTCACAGCTTTTTGTAGAGCAAGTAGTCCACAACCATCGGCTTCTACTACTAAGTTTTCATCTCTTGAGCTTTTATTGCATTATCAGTTCCTGCTCAGATTGATCAAGTGCATTAAATAGGAATCAGGGGGCCAATTTATTTTAAACGTCATACGAAGATCTTTGGAAGACTTCTCTTCCAAAGAAGTATGCGGATTTTCGAAACTTCTTTGGAAAATGTCTTTGGAAGAATTTGAGAAGATCTTCCAAAGAATATTTTGAGAAAAGGTGCACAGTTTTTCAAAAAACTTTTTGGAAACTTCTTAGGAAGAATTTAGGCAATTATATAGGAAAGCACTAACCTTGTCCTACACGGAGAAAGCTGTGTAATAAAACGAAATTTGCAAAAAAGTACACAATGTTGACACTTAGCATGACGTCATAGGTTATTTGCGTAACGCTGCGGTAAAGTCAACAATGAGTAAGTAAAGGAAATTGACATTTGGTCAACTTTAAAAAAATGAAGCAGTGTGTAAAATGCATTTCCCATGGATGTGCTAAGATAAGAAGTTTCCTAAGAAGTTTTGATTACGTCACATGGTCGGTATAAGCGAATCTGATTGGTTAAACTAGTTTAGGAAGATAAGAAAAGAAAAAGTTTTTGGAAACGCAAAGAAAGCCGTCGAAAATTTGGATAAGAAAACTTCTTCGGAATTCCTAAATCATCTGACATAGGAAGATCTTTGGACAATGTCTTAGGAAAGTTTCAAAAATTTGACCCCAGATCATTAATTGATGGATTGGGCATTGTAGTTTGATGAGGGGCGAGCAGATCTGAAGTATGATGGAGTAACCAGCGAATCTCTGCGTTCATTTCTTGGCAAACATCGTCTGCCGTCGGTCGTCGAGTTTACCCAGGAGTCGGCGCAGAAGATCTTCGGCAATGATCAGAAGCTGCATCTGCTCATGTTCCTCAACAAAACCAAACCGGAGGCTCAGACGCTGATTACTGCACTGCAGGATGCAGCACCCAAGTACCTCGGCAAGGTTGGCTTGTCAGTTGAAGAATATTTTGATACACTACACCTGTTTTAGTGTAGCACATCAGAGATATCGTCTTGCTTGCAGGGTTTTCTTTTATTTAGTTTTTTGGCCAGGCATTAGGTCAAGCCTTGGGTATGATGTGTCATTGGTCTGTCATTTGTAACGCATGTGTTGTGGCTAAACCATACGTCGTAGGGGGCCAACGATGGTACCATTGGATAGAGCGATGACGACTTTCTATAGGCTGTCCATAATAACCAGTTTGGCCACAGTTTTGAATGCAAAGTTGCTGCCTGCAGCCATCACCGATGTGCACTGAATTATCCGGTATTGTATTTATTGTAGTGGTCGATATAGCAGGATCGTGTAGCGTCTGCGGAACTGTAGTCACTTGGGGGGGAATTGCTCTTTTTTGCGACCAAAAGTTGGTGTGCTGGCTTTCAGATGTAAGCAGTACAGTCGGCCCGCCTAGCAACAGCTGTGTATTTTGTTTTATGTTTTAGTTCTGATTTTGCTTTTTAAAGAAAAGTTTTTAATTTTCATTCGGCCTTCTATCCCAATTTTTGGATATCAGACTTTTGTATCCCCCATAGCCATCTGTTTCAGGATTTTTTTTATTTAGCAATACTTGTTCCATTTCTCTTATGTCATTTTTTAACCACTTCTAGTTCTTTTCTAACTAATGTGCTAGATTGAGCTGCTAGCTTGCTTGCTCATTTTCCAATGCAAATTGTTTATCATGTTATATGTAATGTATTTTTACTTATTGGGAGTATTTGCCATGTTTATTTGATTATTTTATTTGTTAGTTGTTAGTTCTCTGCGTATCTTTATTTTCCACACTTCAGTTTAGTTCTGTGAGAGTAAACAAAATACGACAGCCTGTTACATTTATATAGAATATGTTTATGATAGAGAACCAAAAACAGTCACTTTAAATGTTTTGCAAAAACTAGAAATTGAACACATTTCAAACACATCTGCTCAGCTGTCAGCAATGAGCATGGACAGAGACTACTGCCAGTCGGCTGCTAAGTCACCACTAGTTTGACTTAACAGCTATGCATGTTTTTGTCCTAGATATTGCCGTTTTTTTCTTTTTCGTTTTGCTAAAGTTTTAGTTCTTATTTTGCTTTTTTACATTTTTGATCTCAGACAAGTTCTATTTTTTTCACTGCTATCTGTTTCTGGATTTTGTAATTTTTTTCTAACCCAGCAGTACCTGTCCCATTTCTCTCATTTCACTTTTATTGAACCAAATTTAATTCTTTTATTTTACGTGCGAGGTTGAAGTTTTCTGCTCATTTTTCAGTGCAAATCAGTCATTAGTCATCATATTGTATATGTTATTATATAGGTGCCTACTATTTAGGAGTACTTGCGATATTTATTTTGTTTCATTCTGATTTTATCGATGTGCACATTTTGTGATAGTTACGGTTGTTTTTTCTTAGGTACATAAGATACACGTACTAATTGGGAATAATTGTCATGCATATTTGGTTATATTGACCTGATGGTTATGGATGTTTTTTGTCGTAGATATTGTTCATCTACATCAACATAAATGACGACGACAATCAGCGTGTTCTGGAGTTTTTTGGTCTCAAGTCGGAGGACTGTCCGACCCTGCGTATCATTGAGCTAGAGGAGGAGATGGTAAAATATCGTCCACCCAGTCTTGACGTGTCAGTCGCCGGCATTCAGCAGTTTGTGCAGGACTACTTTGACGGAAAACTCAAGGTGTGTTTTCGTTGAAATTACTGTTGTTACATTACTGTTTGTGAAGTTTGGCCTACCAGTTCGAAAGGGCCACCATACCAAGGGATTGCCGAATACCTGTTTCAGATGACGACATAGCCATGACTTGTTTTTATGCAAAACTGCGAAACTAACTCTAACATTGACCTAAACCCTATCTCTAATTATGACGGCTCTTTGGCATGGAGTTCGTGGTGATCACATGTCTGAGAATCTTGGAAGGAGTTAGATCTGCGTAAATTAGTGATTGGTCAATAGTCACCAGTAATCATTAAAATTTATACAATTTTGATTGTTGAAACATTTTTGAATCAGTTTACTCAATAACTGCATCTCCATGCATTTGTGAGAGCTTATAGCTCAATAACTGGAAACATTTCTGAAACACGAATTCAATTTGATTACTACTTTTCACTTCCCTTCAGAATTGATGATTAATCGTTAATTCTGTATGAACTTAATTATTGCTGATCGATGTATATTTATATACCGTACTGATGGCATAGGTTTGCACTCTTTTGATGGCCCTTCTAGTTTGCACTGCCTTAGATAGAAATGATGCGTAGTGCAGTTTTGCATGTAAACAGAATGTAAAACAGTGCATAATTTCTGGTGTGTTGCAGCCACATCTGCTGAGTGAGTCGGTGCCGGCCGACTGGGATGCAAAGCCCGTCAAAGTGCTTGTTGGCGAGAACTTTCACAAGATTGCTATGGACAAGAGCAAAGACGTCATTGTTGAATTCTGTAAGTAGTAGTAGTATTTGTAATTGTTATTTTGTAGCAGTTGTAGTTGTATTTGTAGTAGAACTTTTGTAAGATTGCTGTTGGTTCCTTGCTGAAATCAGCTACCAGCTATTTCTACTACAGTTGTGTTGTTCTATTTAGTTGCCCCGCGATGTGGTCACTGCAAGAAACTGGCTCTAATCTGGGATGAACGACTACAACTGCTATATTACTACTTCTACTGCTGCTGCTGCTACTTCTATTGTAGTAGTAGTTGTTGTATTCAGATGCCCCGTGGTGTGGTCACTGCAAGAAGCTGGCTCCAATCTGGGATGAGCTAGGAGAGAAATACAAAGATCGTTCTGACCTGGTGGTTGCTAAGATCGATGCTACGGCCAATGAGATTGCAGAAGTCAAAGTTCAAGCATTTCCCGCTATCAGATACTTCCCTAAGAACAGCGACGAGGTGCAGTCGGTCTTCTTGTATCGGTGTTATTAATATTAATACAGTTTGTGTAAATTATGGTGGCAGTTTGACTTAGTTGGTAGCATCATTGGTCCAATCAACGAAGTTAATCAACACTGGGCTCGGTTAATACTTGGATGGGTGACTGTCGGCAGGCAGGTATACCATTTCGGTATGTAACCGGCCACCCGGGTCAACTTAGTTTGGTTATTTTTCTGTAGGTCGACGCAATGAGCACAAGCGAAAGCTGGTCCAGTGACCTTGGAGATTTAGATGTGAAATTGTACCCCCTTAAAGCGCATTTTTCGGAAGACCGTATTTCGGCCCCTAGGGGGTGCTGTGCCCCCAAATTTTTACACACGCTAGAGAATGACCAAGTCTTACTGGCGCTGCCCCCACCAGGGACAGGAGCCCCCCTTACAACTTTTTTCAAAAGGGGATCAAAAATTGGCTTAAAATGCAATAAAGGAGCGCTTATAACTTCGGAGTTAGGGCGTGTAGCCCGATGAAACTTTGGCACTTGACGTGTCTCTAGGTGGGGGTGTTAACGCAAGTACAACTTTTGGGGGCACCGCTTTCCTTAAAATTTGGGAGGGCAAAAATTGGTGCGATTTACGACAACTTTCGAGTTTGAGTGCAAATATCTGTGGAAGCGATGAAAATAGTGACAAAATCTAAACGGCGTTGACGAGCACTATCTTTTGTGCGTTGAACAAAAAAATTTGTGAAATTCGGTCCACTACGAACAAAGTTATAAGCGCTCATGTTGACCTACCCTAAGTCGACAATGCGCGTTCGGCATATACCAATGCATTTGAGTTCGGGCCACGTGACTTTGATGCCGGGGAAATTTTACCCCCTTCCCCCTAATTTCCCCCAGTCGGACTTAGGGCGCCGGGCGGACTCACGTTGGGCTTTGCCCCAAATTTCTAGTTTATTTTAAAAGCCCAGCTTTAATTCTTGAAAACCCAAAGTTTAATAATAACCGTCAGGCCTGCCTGTTGAAAAAACCTGTTTGTTCGATTTTTTTTTGCTAACAGAGCTGACTAACAGTCTATGATGATTGTGTGTCTGTCAAGGTGATCGCCTACAAGGGAGATCGTACGCTAGAAGCATTTGTAACATTTATCGAGAGCGGTGGAAAGGTTAGTTTTTTTGCACAAATAATTTTAATACTATGTCATTTAAAATACAGAAATTATGCATTAGTTTTGTTGTATTATCGCATATAACGTAAAGGCCAGGTTGCATGAAAAAACGATATTGGCTATATATGTGTAGAATGTTACACTAATTAATAGTACACTGATCCGATGAAATGAAAGCATCGCTTTGAAGTAATTTTTGAGTTAAATATATTGTGCCAGCCGAATGCACTCGAACATGCCACAATAACTTACTGATGACGTCGCTTTCAGGACGCTTTGTTGACAGACTGACGTTCGCATTGAAAACATAGTAAATCTGACTTTCATGAATAATGTTGATTTATAGTGCAAGTAATGACATATAGGTGACATCAGAAATTACGTCATTGTTTATCTGTTTACTACCACAGGTGTGCGATTTGTAAAATTAACGACGTGCTTGAATATTGTGGTTTTTTAGTGGGCTAACTATTGATGAACAATTTGGCTTTTTGAGACCATTTGGCCATAAATCGAGCTGCATTTGACCTCAAGGCGATAAAGCTAGTTAGGAACCCTTCCGCAGGTGACGTCACAGTTCCGAAAATGGCCGAAGCCGTGAAAAGGGAAATTGAGTAGTTTAAACCTGATTTTTAGGCCATTAAGATGTATTAGTAACCAGAAGATTGATGAATATTGACAAATTAGCATATGATTAAGCCAATTAGTGCTTTATAACAGTTACGTAAAATGATGCGACTTGGACTTTTAGTGGCATAGCTTTGTGCTGTTTGAAAAAAGACTTTGTGAATTAATCATTGCACTCTTTGTTATTGCATAATAAATCTTTATCTTAAATAATCTGTGTAGGAAAATGTATTGTGCATTCATCGTGTTTTCATAATTGTTAGTTAATTCGGTAGAATTTAGTGAAGTGGCATGCCATCAGCACAGTTTATATTTTTTTGACATGACACTTTATTATGTGTGTATGCAAAAATAGTAGTTTTATAATTGCTTTACGCAACTGCCAATGCAGTATGTCACAATGTATATCTGTATAATAGTATTTATAGCCAGTGTAACAGATGTTGGTTAATGCGTCACATATATTGATCAGTTGCAGATAATTGCTCAGTGCAGTGTGCACTGAGGGTGCATAGGCAGGGTATTGATTATTTAGACAATTAACTGCTGACTCCTGGGTGTATCAGCCATTTCAATGTGAGACTCCAAAATTTGACCCCTTGTATTTCCAAAGCCCCTGGATTTTTCCACACCAAAATTTGGACAGATGATTACGTCCGACATATCTCCTGATGTGCAAATTTGGTGAAAATCCATTCACAGAGGGGGGGCTTCCCCAAGAATAGGTGAAATGTAACGCTTGCGGGAATTTTTGTACCTTCCCTTTCCTTTTTCCTTGCCATCTTTTACAGCAAAAACAACTGAACTGATTTTAGCGCACGATGGCTCATATGATGTCGTTTCACACAAGGAAGTGCCTTTTGGGGGTTACAAAATTTAACTTTAATATTTTAACTTATTTTTCTCCCCAAAAATGAAAAATTACAATGGCACCTATGGGGAAGATTAAACAATTCTTTAAATGGTCATAACTCTGGCTGTGTATGAGATAGAGTCACGATTTTTGGTTCTAAGGTATGGTTTTGGGGGTCGCCAAATTTAATGGTATCATTTATATTTACCCGCGATCAACTCCCATTGCCATGGCAACGAAATTTGGGACAAAGTGGGCTATAACTCGGTCTCTGTAAGAGATGTCTGTGAGATATTTGCATCAAATTACTGTTTTTTTACATTTTCATTTGACTTAAGGCAGATGAGTTTGAAGCTCTGCAAGTGCAATAGTCACAATACTAGTTGTAGTACTATTAACAGATTAGTAGTAGTAACTTAACCTAGTAGTAGTAGTAATAAAAGTAACGTTACCTTTGCGTTGTAGGACCAGCAACGGTCGGATGAGGCTGAAAATGTTGAAATGCCACCAGTACTATAGTGCTAGTTGTGGTAGTTGTAACTTGACCTAGTGGTAGTTGTAGAAGTAGTAGTAGTAATCAGCATTGTCATAGTAGGAGCAGCAACAACTGCATGTCCTTTGTGCCGTAGGCCCAGCAGCAGTCAGACAGGGCCATTGAGGCTAAAATGACGCCAGTATTGTAGTAATAGTTGTAGTAGCAGATGTAGTAGTCATTATAACTTGACCTAGTAGTAATGATAGTACTGGTAGTAGTAGTAGTAACTTGATCTATATATGTCGTATTAGCAGCCGTGGCAGTCAGAGGAGGCTGATGATGAAGATATGCCACCAGTACCATAGTAATAGTAGTAGTAGTAGTAGTAGTAGTAACTTGATCTAGTTGTACTTAGTAAATTGACCTATATGTTGTAGGAGCAACCAGGACGGTCGGAGGAGGCTGAAGATGAAGGTCCAGAGGGTGAAGAAGAAGAAGATGAAGGGATGGCTGAAGATGTCCACACTGAGTTGTAGACTAACAACTACAACTTACTGTCTCTCGGAGATTTATTTCTCTCTTCGATGATGACTCAGCGGGTGTCTACATGTATGACTGAAACCAAAACAGAACTAAAACTTAGCCATTGAAACTCATCAAAATGTAAGCTTTATTTTATTGTATTCGTTGATATTTTTGCAACTGCTGCTACTTTCCTTGGAATGACTGTCCACCCATGTCGCTATGGCGGATGGTGAGTTTTTATAGATGTGTGGAAGTTCGTAGGACCCCTCGTCTCGGTTCATCGACCTGTCTTGCGTGTACTTTTTTCTGATGTGTACGGCTTTTCTGATCCATCGGTCCATCCTGTTGCTTTCTCTGTCGATGACCTTGGCGTGGTTCGAACAACTACAGCTTGCATGCAGTTTTGTCTTAGTCAGACATAATTAGGTTAAATCGCTTCATAGTCAGCATTGCTTTTTCACAGCTCAGCGACTCTAGTGCTCGCTGCTCATCTCATTATCAAGATCCTGAGCCAGCAGCGAGTGCAAACACAATTCAGTTATATGGGCAGAGGGCCACACCTTTCCGATATACTGCTGTTGCGTTCCAGGCACTTAAACCGGTACCTGATGACACTGCTTGATGATGCAGGCACATATGTGAACGAATTGCCCAGGGTTGTTACCTGGCCTACTGCCTTCTGTTGTTATGTTCCTTTTTATTGAGGTGTTCAGGTCTTGACCGGCAGGCATCATGCTGATGCGGAAGACAGATTCAATCCATCCTGTTTTTATCAGCATATTTTGCATGTTTTTATCAGTTCTGTTTTTGGAGTTCTGCAGTTTTTTTCATCACTTCATTCGTATCTGCCATGTATGACATTACGCACTAGATGATTTGTACATTACTGGAAAAAAAGATGAAAAAACAAGACACTACGACATGAGTTTTAGTATCAAACAACAGATTTCAATGTGAGTTTTAGTTTCGGTCTTGCATGTAGACACCGCTTTAGGTTCTTACACCCACCATTTTATATGTGTGTAATTTTGTATGTAAACTGTACTCGTCCATTTTTTTCTTCAAGAGTACTTGTCGATAATCGTAGTGGCATACTAATGGATAGAGTTACGTATATATATTTTTCTGTGATCGTTGTAGTGGATGATGGGTAATGAAACATGCCTTAATGCGTGCAACAACAGAGGAGTTGAAATGTACAGGGTGATGTGTAAAAAGCAAGCCACTGAGGGTTACAATGTTTGTCTAACTTTGTCCAATATTGACCGGTTTTGAAGATCATTTTTTTCTTAAAAAATTGTACATGGTTTCAAACTGACTATTACAAATCAGGTGTTAAGTAAACTGACAGAATAATGTTAAAAATCAGCCTATAGCATTTGCATTGTAACATAACATTTGATGTCTTGCTTTTGTCCACAATCAGTAGCAGTTCTAGCCTGCAATATCTGGGGGGGGCATGGTCCCATGGCGAGTGGTAGCACAAGCCTATAACCCAGGGATTGGGGACAGAGCCCCTAGTCAGGGGAGCAAAGCCCCCCTGAAGCTGAAGCACTTTTGCTTTTTGGACGTTCAGTGGAGGCCACAAATTTGCCCATTTTTTTCTAAAATTTGGAAATGCAAAAAATTACATATTTCTGTCATCTTTGCAAAAAATCATGGCTGGCCACGAAACTGTGGGGGGCTGGAGCAAAACTGGGTGGGCCTTCAGCCTGGGTCTAAAACTGCTACTGTCCATAATCCTGTACTTTTTCAGCATTTTATCTGCTGTCATATGTCTCCAACGACCGTATATTAAATATTCACTGAAATGGTTATTTGACACTTATGACTAATAGGAGAATGGCACACTTAACAGCTGACTAAAAACAATGCAGGAAATCGCTCTACCTATGGTCATGTGACCGCTAGCCAAGTCAACTGTTGGCCGTAATGCGATTTTAGTGAATGTTTCATATAAGTTCTCTGTATGTCTTGCTATTGTTTGCTGGTTAATTGCTGAAGACATTTAGTTTGCAGTAGGCAGTATGCATTCATGTAGTACTGGTTGCCCAGTGCTAGTTTTTTTGTAGTAAATTATTCGTTATGATCTGATACAGGGTTTGCATGCTTGGCTTTCTAAACTTCTTTCTTTGATTATACCGAGAATGGAGTGGTTGCAAATAGTTACACTAGTTAAGTTGTTGGCATTTTTGACAGACTTTCTTTTCTTTCTTTCTTTTTTTTCTTCCGATTATCGTCAAACTGCAGTAGGTTTAAAAACTAAACTCAGTACAGTTGATAAATTGAATGAACTGCAGTGACGTATTTCAGTTAAGTTTGTTTGCTTAGTACACCAATTAGATGCATGTTACAATGAAGTCGATCGAGATTTGAGTTACGTTTACTATTGAGTGCATAGTGCAAATATGTCCAGAGCAGAACTTCAGTGCTGATATAGAGATGTATCCATCTCTTGCTTTTCTTGGATGCATCTAAACTCCCTTTTACCTTTTATCTGAGTTTGTGGTCAAAACATCGTTAAGTTAACTAGTAAAGATTATGATTTGATGAATTTATGGTTTACTATACTTTTCTTGGCAGCCGTTTTTTTTTAAATTTCAGCGCTGATTCATTCCCTGATCAGTTGGTCTTCTGGTGCAGTTGTTGTATGAAACAGTGGCAGAGCAGTGGAAACTGAATTAAACATAGACGTTGTGAAATGGTCCATTCTTCCACTTTGTGTAGTTTTTTTTTGTTTTTTATGTGCATTTTTTCTTGTCCGTTTTTAAGTTGATTGTTGCATCTGCAGTACCAGTGTAAGTGATTGCTTGGAGCGAGTCATTTTCAAAATATCTGTTTTGTATCGAGTGCAATATAAAGCTTTTTAAACTCAAGTTTTAACACTGGTTCTGTTAATACTACTACTAATAATAATAACATTACTAATATATAGAATTATTGATTTGTATAGTGACAATTTTATTTAGCAGTATAAAGCATTGATCTTAGTGTGTTCGTATATTAGATGTGTTAGGTTTTCCGTTTGCTCACTATTGTAGCAGCAGTTACTTTGGCTTCTGAATTGTGACAGAATGTGCCAAATTATTGTTATTAATAGAATTTAAATGGTCTTCGGTTTGGCTACACTTGAGCGTAGTCGTTACAGTTTCGTGCTAATGTTGTTGTGACTGTGGTGCCTGTGAATTTTTCTTTGTCTTTGGATCGTTTTTTGTATTGCATGAACGGTTTTTTTTGTATCGCTGAAACAGATTTCTGCAGAATATTTGCAGAAGTACGTTCCTAACTGACGTCCACAATTTTAACAGCTTGTTCTGCAGGTAAGACTGGGTTAGTTGTTTGCACTTTTGACTTGTTTTTTTCTTTTACCTGAGGCATATTTTTGAATGGGTAAAAGCTACTACATATGTGCTAAAACTATTCTACCAAGTATTAGTAGTACACGCTGATTAAAAGAATTGTCTCTAATTGTCGCATCTGTCCTTGGTTTGTGGAAAATTAATAATTAGATTCTTGCTTCATATTTATTGGAGATGTTCCAAACTACTT
>Ga0209671_1006873_pt1 | contig 11742 bp, 9 predicted proteins | sample WorMetHERISLAND2_2_FD_187401 | JGI IMG/M metagenome (GOLD analysis project Ga0209671, IMG submission 187401) | Marine gutless worms symbiont microbial communities from Max Planck institute for Marine Microbiology, Germany - Olavius geniculatus... | ecosystem: Host-associated > Annelida >...
TGGCCCGTCTCACAGAAAAACATTTTTTGTCTCATACGCCAGAAACTGCCAAAGGTCCAAAGAAGAATTTCTTTACCAGACGCTGCCGTGTCTGTCACAAGAACGGACTACGTAAGGAAGTCACATATGTGTGTGAGCAGTGTCCATCTCATCCTGCATTGTGCCCAGCGCCTTGCTTCAAGCTGTATCATACAAAAAAGACATAGGGCCTACTGGCAGCAATAACTTTGTAGTCTTGGTGAATTTTATTTCACAGTCAAGTCATTTCTGTAGTTGTGCTTTGCATTACTGTTCAGACAGTCATTGTTATGCCGAAACCTGTTGTACCGGTAGACCTACGCGTAGTTTGACAATGGGCGATTTTCGGTTTTTCGGTTATTACATATCGCAGATAGATGCGGAAATTTGTGTTGGCTGTATATATGCAAAACATCAAGAAAATTTCTGCATTTTTGGCATATACTTTTGTAAATAATAGCTAGAAATAGTATGCAAGTAATATGCACCCTCTCTTCTAACACTCATATTACCCCCAATATAGCCTGTAGCACAGCACCATTCATTTCCGGTAGCAGTCAAGGGGTTAAGGCAGCGCACGTTCACCTGCATTGGGACACTTGGGTGACAAGTAATGTTACAGAGTACTGTAATTAATATCTGTGTCTGCAGTTGACTTAGACTCAACTTTGCTATTTAAAGCACTATTGCTATTTTTTGTATGCTTTCTCTAACGATGTGATTCTAATTTCTTTTCGGCTACTGAGATATCAACATAGCCCTGCCACAAATTCAACAATGATCACCAACTAGAAAAAAGTCTGCATACACAGCATTGCATCCCTTGCGTAGGAGCTCATCCACTTTCTTGGCGCTTTGAGCCGGCAAGGTCTAAACCTAAATCTAAACCCAATGAAACTAAAATACAATCCAAGTCAGCTGGCTCTATTAATAGCCAGCATCTTCAACTGATTAAGTCAGTATACCAGCAGTCCTGGTAAGAGGGCCCACTGTTATGCATTAGCAAGCCATGGCCATCCATTGCATGTGTAATTCTGTAGCATGTGTTTTTTCCCTAGCGGTTACTGTAGCCATTGCCAGTATTCACTTTGCCTGGCCATGAAAGGATGGCCAGACTGGGTGGTTTGGTGTTCTTAAATGGCACATCAACGAACGTTCACCCATCTCAGTACTAACCTAGCTCAATGTCGAGTAACTTATCGATGTGATCGATGATGTTACAGCTAGGATAAGCCATCACAAAATACTCGGGCCGATGAGCAGAAGCTGTAATCCAACCACAGCATAAGTCTCACCTGACAACCATCTTGACAGGGTACATGCCGTCTGACAGACGCTTGCTGTCTGGAATGCGATAACTGATGCGACCGGCTGCATCGGTGACCTCCGTGTCAAAGAATGTCCACTGGCCAACGGACGGGTTCGTCATTATGTGAATATCCACCTAGAAACATACAGAGACATGTTGCTTCAAGTTCAGCTAATACTGCTGCTTTCAACTTCACTTTCACCAGTCATTATTCAAAGATTACTTCACCATAAGCTGGGTTCCACAAACTTAAACTTCAAAATTTTTAAGGCAAGATTTTTACAAATGGACGTTCATCCCACTGCCAAAACTATGGCATAAAAGCACTGCTGAGTTAGCTAAAACTAAGTACGGTAATAATAACTAAAACACTGCACATAAGTGTCAAAATATCAAATAACTAGTTGATGTAATTTGGATAAAAATAAATATTGCAGTTCAGTTAGCAAGTAATGCCAAACACAAGAACAAGAAACTTGAGCTAAAGCTCACAAGACGCGCAAAAGCCTATAGCAGTTCCTGTTCACAAACTGTCAGTCTATCTCCAGCCATTTTGTCGCAGTTCATTCTTGGAGTGTGCGCCACAGCTGAAGATAGCAAAAATCAATAAAAACCCCTTCTTTTGAAAGTTCAGGGTCTTTCAAACTCATCGATGTTGATGCAACTGAAAAGCTCGTCACTAGTGCTTGTTGTGACAGGCAGCATGCCCACGCCTATCTGCAACCGTTTTCATGAAAGACTGGCCAACAACAGTAAAGTAACGACTTTTACAGGGGTACTGCTCTTTGATGCCATCGTGCGCAGGTTTCCTTGAACCTAGAAAATCGAGACTTGGACCGTCGAAATCTACGTTCAATGCTAAAAATTTCATAAGCAGCTTCTCCATGTCTATCTCAATCGATTTCGACGCAATTCGCTCTTGAAATGTGTCTTGCAGTCTGAAATCACCAAAAAATCCATTAAAAAACCCCTATTTTAGCATTCAAGGTCATCCAAGGTCATTGAATTTGGTGGCAATCAAGAGCCAGTGTACAACTTCCTATTAGTGATTAATACTAACCTAGGCCCTTTCTCACACCGTTATTGAGATACAGTGACCGATTGGCTAGAAATTGCAAATTTTTCCTACCCCCTCTCATTTAGTGCCCTCGTTCAGGGTGACGCCCTTCGAATTTATGGAAAAGCTTTACGGTTCCTGAAACTAAAGTCTTCCAGACAGCGAAAGGTAAAGATTTGGTGATCCTAGCTTGCACCGTTTTTGACTGATCCACCCGTGTGACGGACGGAGACGGACAGACAGAATTGCAGCAGCTAAGATGCGTTGAAAGCAGAAGCTGCTTTTGCGTGTAAAAATGCTGAACAATTAACAGATAAAAGAGAAAAAATCAGTAACCTTTTCACCAGTCAAAGAGACAACATCAAGTGGTCCATACATGAAGCGTCCAACAACAGTCTGAGTCCGACCTTCCAACACGATCACATCATTAGCTCGATGGTTGGGAGCAACGTTCTGCATCATCAGAACACAAATTACACAGTATTTAACAGCACCAAACAAACACTGCTGGCAATACTCTTAGAACACAAACTTATAGACTGCTGAAACTAATAACTGATACACGTTCATCCACATACAAACTGTACCAAAAGTTAAGATGTTAATATTTTAGGCCTTCCACAACCGCTGTCACTATCTTTGAAACATTGATAGAACCCCTCATCTCATGCATCAAATTCTCTTGCACATTTCTTTAACTAAGAAGTTAAACTAAAAATATTTTTTGCAGAAAAAGCATTTGTCTAGTCCCATTGTTGCATTATATTAACAATAATTGTTAGAAAGTTTAGCAGCCTAATAATAGTAATAAAATGCTATGTGTGAATAGAAATAATTCTGAAGACGTCAATAGCAGCTGGCAAAAAAGGTTGCAATTGGATGGATTCATGCAAGTTTGCTGCTTACTGCTAGTACTAAGAGGAAGGACTGCTTATCAGCATTTCTACGATCAATAATCAGGATATGGTTTACATAAGAAAAAGTACATTCGGACCGAGCTGATACAACCTCAGCGCTGGACAGGTGAACAACCTGTCCACCCCGAAGGTAAGGTAAAGTAAGGTAAGAAAAAGTACACTAACACAGGCACTGTCAAACAGTGTGTAAGATACTACCACTGATGTAAATGTAACTACAATCACAAGACCAAGACCAACAATGATCAACAATGAAATTTTCATCGCAAAACAGGTCGTCTCCAGATCAAGATCATGGTCAAATGAAACGACGCCCATGGATGCCATCGGATAGTGTAAAGATGATTCCTGTCTCTGACCAACCTTCATCAATGATCAACAATGAAATTTTCATCTCAAAACAGATTGTCTCCAAATCAAGATCACGGTCAAATGAAACGACGCCCATGGATGGTGTAAAAACGATTCTTGTCTCTTGACCAACCTTCAGCTTGATGGTCGTTCTACGTTTCAGCCACTTCTCACGTGGCTGCGACGGATGAAAACTTGATGACGCAATGTTTAGAGGCGCATCGGGTTCAGCAACTTGACACTCCTGACGAAAAACCTGCCACAATACACCAACACTTGCACAACAAATGTGTGAATTTTGCTATCAATTTCACTACATGATATAATAAAAATATCACAGCAAGAATGTAAGAAAGATACTCTGATATTTAGACCGTCGTTGTAGGAAAAATAAAAAAAATGCTTTATTTTGGACAAAACAATGGTCTATCATTAACAGGTGTGCAATACTACTAGAAATTTTTGTTTTGCAACATTTGTGCAACATTTTTATGTTACATGTAACCACGGCTTAATATAAACTGATGCAGTCTAATAAGTCTATAAACAGTCAGCCCACAGACACAAGCCAGCAATTACATTCCCAGCTAATAACATGAAACTTCATTCACGATCCGGACTTTTGCTTTAAGAGCACTTTTTCAGTTAGAAAATTGTCTTGCATTGGAACAGTCTATGTCACAGAGCCCTGTAGAAGCAACATCTGTCAACTGCTTCAAGGCACTGGAGAGACACCGACTGTGGACTTTTAAATACAAAGAGCATCACAGTCTAAGGCTAAGCTAAAGTTCACTCACATCAGTGAGACATACTTGTCTGAGCATGAAAGCAATGATGTCGGTGGACTCCCAGACACTGGCATGAAGCAGATACGGCAGAGCAGTGGACGGAAAGTTCTGCAGTGCTTCTGGACAGTAGACGGAATAGTCCAGTCGCTTTATGCCCCACCAGTGGTTTGTGACTGCACGCAAGTCACATCAAAATACACGTTACGATACATGTTAAAGACAGATATCCAGAAAAATGTCCACATAACTACCTCCACTGCCCCACCGTGGTCAGCCAACCTGTCATGGTGGTGGGGCTTTGCACCGACGACCTGAAAGATTTCTAAAATCTGGAGGGTAGGAGCTAACTAAGAGCTGACCAAACCCGTGAAAGCAGATTTGCTACACATTATCAGTGCTTCTGTGCTGGTTTCGGCTTCACAGCCGTTTATTTACGGCTTCACAGCCGTTCACGGCTTTATAGCTATTACCTGTAACCTTGTGGTTACATTCGGGGACGCGCATTGGGCCGAACTGATACGGCCTCAGTGCTGGGCAGTTGTAAGAGCCTGCCTACCCCAGAGGTAAGGTAAGGTAAGGTACCTCCACTGAAAGAAAAAAAACAGTGTTGATACTGTAAGCTAACTCCAAAAAACAACCAATAGTTTTGACAATATTACTGGAAGGGGTAAAAAGCAGTAGCTAAAGGAATAAGCAATCAGATTTTGGTAGCAACTGGGATAGCAATCAAGATTCAGTATATTTTAAGTATTTTTCGTGGCATTATGTGGAATACTAATAATTAGGGACCAACCGAATTCACGGGAAAAAATGCATGATTTCACGGAATTTTTATCAAAGAATTTTTTAAATGTGTCAAATTTCACGGAAAATTCATGGAAAGAGTTTCAGAAATTCGCGGGAAATTCATGGGCCCCACAGACGTTATTTCGAGATGCTGCGCTAAAGCAAACGAAGAAATTTCAGAACAACAAATATTTACTACACTAAGTCAAGACTCAAGACAGTCAATGTCAACTACTTAGTGCTGAAGTGCGAGACGTAGCAAACAGCAACATTCGTACAAAAGCTGCTGATACAACTCTTTAATTGTCATAAATCAAACTAAAAGCACTAAAATTCACGAAAATCACGGATTTCACGGAAATCGGCGTTTTTCACGGAAGGAGGCCAATTTCATGGAAAATGTCACGGCCGTGAAATCGTGAATTAAGTTGGTCCCTACTAATAATATACAATTATTCACTAAATGTCAGCAGTACAATGCAATTTTCATCATCAAAGCAACAGCACTAAACGTGATAACACATCGCAATATCAAAGTCAACAACATTCAACAAGTCAGTCGCAGAATTCAAACTTTGGAAAAAAAATGTGCTTTGACTAGACTGTAGCCCACAACATCAAGATCTGCAATAGTCCACAAAAATTCTGAAAAAAATAAATAAATTCTGCAAATAAAGATCGCGATCTCATCTGAATCACCACCTAAATGTAACCAATCATCAAAATTGGCAATGTCACGAACAACCAACTCAGATCATAACTTCCTCCTGTGACAGAGGTGCTTAGAGCAGTGACAGAACGATGGCGAGTAGAATACCGAATGCTGAGGCAGCCGAGTAGTCCATGGGAGAGGAAGAAGTTTCACTACTCTGACTGCTTGCACGTCGAGGCACGTCGCCATTCACTCTCAGGCTAGGACCAGCCAAGCCACTGGACGACGTGTCAACAAACAGATCCCGGTGTGCCTGTATAGCCTCCACTGCAACAAAACACCACGCAATTACACTCGGTGTGGTCCGAGCCAGAGAGGTGCAATGGTGCATGCAACCCTCCTAAAGAGCCTGCTCAAAATTCGTATTTTCAATCAAAAAATCAGTTTTTATGCGTTAAAGCAGCTACTGCTTTCAGCGCGTCTTAGCCATCGCAATTCTGTCTGTCCGTCCGTCTGTCTGTCACATGGATGGATCAGTCAAAAACGGTGCAAGTTAGGATTACGAAATCTTTACCATTGGCTGCCTGGAACTCTAGTTTCGGGAACCATAATGCTTTTCCATGATTTCGAAAGGGGTCACCCCGAACGAGGGCGCTAAATGAGAAGGGGTGAGCAAAATTTGCGATTTTTGGCCAATAAGTCACCGTATCTCAGTAACGGTAACGGTGCGAGATAGGGCCTAAGTTACTATTAATCACTAATAGGAAGTCGTACACTGGCTCTCGATTGGCGCCGAATTCAATGACCTTGAATGACCTTGAACGCCAAAATAGGGGGTTTTATGGATTTTTTTGGTGATTTCGAGCTGTGATACAAGTCCATATCATTCACAAGGTGGCGCCACGCTAGTGTCGTTATGCGATTCAAATAGAGCATTTGGTATTTGTACATTAACTTAGCGTGAACACCCCAATTTTCAGCTAAACTACTGAACCAGAACTGCTATAGGCTTTCACGCATCTGGTGAGCATTAGCTCAAATTTCTTGTTTTATAATATGTCAGATACTCCTGCATACTTCCCAACACGACTTAGCAAGCTGCTATCTTCTGAAAGCCTTTTAATTATATATTCTACATTGATATGAAAAAAGCTTTTGTCTTCTTGCGCAGTTCAGTTATCTATTAAATATTGTAGACAGAACTTCTTGGTCTCTCGAACTGTAGGCAATATTAGCAGAAAGAACAGAGCTGCAATACCTTCATGACCATATTCAAGTAAAACCATAGTCTAAAAAATATCTGAAGAGGAAATCTGCCCTCACATATACCCCACTCCTGATAGCGATCACATAAACTTCACGCAAACTAAAGTTTCGACTCAAAAAATACACTTGATTTAATGCTGAGTATTTAAAAACTTCACAAACTATGCCTCATTAAATGCAGACCCAGTGTAGTGCATATGTAAAAGTCAAACAGTCAACATTTAAGACTAACATACTGGCATAAATTGGTGCGCTGTCACCATATGGGTACTTCTGGTAGCGAGGAATCTTGACTGGGTTGATATGCTTAAAGCTCTGATGAAGCAACGGCTCAATGCGCATTGCAGATGGATGAGACGCGTAGAAAATATTATACAGTTGATTGCAGGCTGGACGCAATGTCGTCATGCCTAACACACAGAGCACACAAAATTTGACTTAGTGGCTGAGTGGTGTAACGGTAGGCGGTCCGACTTACGATTGAGATTGGTTCAACTCCTGGTTGCTATCAAGTGGTTAGTACTTCGATAGGTGACCGCTGATAGACAGGTAATCTAAATTTAGGTATATAACCAACACCAGAGTCAACTTAGTCTTCCATCCCCCCCAGAGTAGGTAAATTGAGCAGTGACCTCGCTCGTTCACTGTGGAGGCAGCAGTTCCCGTGTTACGGATGTCATCTGTGGCGTACCACAGGGTTCAGTCCTCGAACCGATCCTGTTCATCATCTACACAGCTGATTTGGCATGGATCGTCGCCGATCATGGTCTGTCGCTGCACCTTTATGCAGATGACAGTCAGATTTATGGCGCCTGTCCGCCTGCCGCCACCTCCAGTTTGTCAGCCGACATCTCTTCGGCTGTCGACAACATATCTACCTGGATGCGTTGTAATCGGCCCGCTCCAGCTAAATGCTGATTAGACTGAGGTGATGTGGTGCGCATTGGCTCATCGACAGTCGCAACTTCCTCGATGTTTCAACAAGGTCGCCGATGCTTCCATTAAACCGGTCAGCACGGTCTGTAATTTGGGCGTCTACATCGACAGCGACCTTGGCGCCGCCACGCATGTTCGAAAAACCGTGTCGCAGTGTTTTGCTGCATTACGGCAACTTCGTCTCCTACGTCGATACGTCACCAATGACTGCTTTCGTTCTCTCGTGGTCTCGCTCGTCCACTCCAGGCTCGACTATGGCAACTTCGTATTCGTCGGGCTTCCTGTCTACCTCCAGCGACGCCTTCAAGCCGTGCTTAACACTGCAGCTCGTTTGGTGTTCCAACTCCGTCGCTATATGACCACGTGTCCGACGCCCTCGCGGTACTACACTGGCTGTATCTGCTGGAACGGGTTAACTTCAAACTGCCGCTTATGGCATATCGTGTGTTGAACGGTATGGCGCTGTCATAGGCCTATCTGAATCAACTCGTTCTGGCGTCAGACCTACCAGGTCGTCGCCGTCTGCGGTCGTCATTCACACTCCAGCTGGTTGTTCCACCTTACCGTCTATCAACAATTGGCCGTCGTTCATTTCCTGCAGCAACCTCCATTTTCTGGAATTCTCTGCCAGATGATGTTCAGTCTGCTACATCTCTGTCGCCTTTTCAGCGTCAGCTCAAGACATGTCTATTTCAGAAGTCATTTCCTGACATTATTCTTTAAATTTCTGTACTGCATCTTCGTTGACTTTGTGACAGCCTAGGCTGTTTTAACCACGTAAAAAATTTATGATTGACATTGACACTGACATTGACAATGACCTCGCTGGCCGGAGTTAAGGTGGGGCGTGTTCACCTGTGTTGAGTGGCAGGTAACACTGCATGATTCAACATCAAAAGTGACCCTCCACAGCTCTGCAATGTGTTTCCCACAAAGAGCTATACGTGACCATTAATTTTTAACCTTTTAGACAGTCGGAACTTGATGTGCAACAGTGAGCTTTTAAGATTTCTGGGATCTTTGACCTTTTGACCTCAGAACCAAATCAGTTCATCTTTGCCACAAGACATGCCACTAAAAAGAGTTTGGTGAAAATTCATCAGTGCATGCCAAATTACATCCTTTATTTACGAATATGCTGACATTTTGGCAACTGCTGAACAATTCCTTCTTCAAAATAAATGAAAGTTCTCATGTAACAAATTTATATAGCTTATTAGTTTTACTGTTTCAACTTATAATAAAAATGAGTAAAAAAATCCAAGAAATAAAAGCAGTGAAAAAGATGATGAAAATAAAAGACACAAAGACAAAACGAGCAATAAAAATAAAGACATGCAGCTTGAATGATGCTAATACTGCAATTTCAATGCTCAAAATAAAAGTTATAAAGGCAAAAATGTGCAAGCAGCTGACCAGCATAATGCTGTTCTGCACAGAGCTGACGGTAAGCCAAGACGAGCGCCATTGGACTGCCGAGCATGAAGAACTCACTGACGTCAAACTCAAACTGATCTGAAGCTGCTGCCTCATCCATGGTGTCAGTATGGTGGCTAGGGCATGCGTCAGCTGACTGATCCCTGCCGTCCATGGTGGTCACTGAGTCCGAGTGACTGGCATCCACGAGGGTCGCACCGCTGCCGTGCCGAGGCAAACTGTCCGACGGCGGTCGACACAGAATGTCATAGGCCAGCAGTGAGCCGACACAGTCAGCCACTAGACACACCTACGTCAACAAATAACAACACGACAAATGACGTTTTACACAATACAATATTTGATAAACAAAATGCACACCCAGAATGCAGTGCATGATGAAATAATAGTAAAATGAGAAAAAAGTACAGTTAAATATAACAAATCAGTGTAAGTAAAATGCGGCAAGCTTGCTGTAAAAAAACATCAGTTCAGGCAGTCAAACAGAGCTTCATGCAACAAATGTCAATATAAGTCTTAAGTTACTGATTGGCATTGCCAGACGGGTTGCCAGAACAATAGCAACAACAATAACAAGTAAACAAACAGTTCACAGAAATAAGAGGAAGTGGCAAATGATGTAATTTGAAATATTTCCAGATTTTAACATTAACAATATTGATTTTAATTTGATGAATGGACGTATCTGTGGTTTATTCTACTTCCAAATACAACTCGTTTTCAGCTGCAAGCGACTAGTCCTCCACGACACAAGAAAGGTTTCTTACAGCTGTGACACCTACCTGACCCGAGAAGCCATGACCTTCTTCGGACTTCATGAAGCTGTTGTAAACACTGTTGGCTCGTGAAACAACCTGTGACAAGGCCTGGGTGTAGAGAGGCCCAGCAGCAGCAAACAGTGACACAGCAGTCAATGGAAAGTTCTCAGATATGACGACCGACTCCAGATTGAACGACTCGCTTCTGTGCGGAGTCAGTCTGCAACGGACACGAGCAAAGGCGTCTACACCATATAAACGTTGGAGCAAATGCTCCATGAAAAAATAGAGGGAAAGGTTTTTTGGGAAATTAGAAGGAAATTAAATATTATAATTTTGCATTTTTTATACATAGCATGTTATATCAGAAATGCAGAATTATAATACTCAACTTCGCCCCTTAATTTGCCCACAAAACCTTCCCCCTTTGGAGTGTTTTGCACGTATATGCTATATCACTAATGCAGAATTATAATATTTAATTCCCCCCCTAATTTCCCAAAAATCCTTCCCCTTTTTTGGGGGAGGAATTAGAAGGGAAGTGTAGATGCAATAAATCAAAAATGCAAAATTATAATATTCAACATCCCTCCAATTTTTCAAAAATTTCCCGCTAGGAAGGTTTTACATGTGTGAAATATATCAGAAATGCAGACATATAGTATTTAACTCCCTCCTTAATTTCCCAAAAAAACCTTTCCTCTAAAAAGTTTTTTTTGGAAATTAGGGGGGTTGGTTGAATATGATAATATTCAACTTCCTCTAATCTCTCAAATACTTTCCCCCTAGGAACTGTTTTAAACCTTAAAGGCTCAAACGGTTGTCTGGACTTAGTGGGAGGCCAGCATTGTGATATTTTTTGCAACCAGATGCAAGTGATCAGAATATCAGAAGTGATAAAACAATTTACTTGTGACCAATTGCAGCTTGTTGCAAAAGTGTCTGAATGCTAAAAGAACAGCATTGTGTGTCAGACTGTCAGTAACACGCCAGTGTCAGTAATGTTGATGTTAGTTATAGACTTGAATGATGATGTTAACTCAGTTGTTTACTGGTGTCACTTTGAGTGAACTAATCACTACTGATGTTATAACAATTCATTAACAATGTACGGTTGCCTCATGACGCAGTTGACACTCATGCAAGCTACTTAAGCCTATATCAATGACAACTGACCTCTAGTCTATGTGTCTGTCTTGTCTATCAGTGGCAGTGTCAATTTGCTGCTGCTGCAGGTGATGATGATGATAAGGTTGCTAATGACGCTGTTACTGTTTGCTTGGTCCTCGAGATATCACGAATGTTAGTTCTTGCTGTAACCGATGCTTGAGTCTGCTGCCCAGTTTTAATGGCATACTACATTTCAGCTTGTAATACGCTGTTTTCATGATTTACAATACCTTGCAACCAGAAGTGTACTGTGATGCTTAGAATGCACAAAATTCGTTTTTTGACAGGGCTCTGCCC
>Ga0209671_1006874_pt1 | contig 11742 bp, 7 predicted proteins | sample WorMetHERISLAND2_2_FD_187401 | JGI IMG/M metagenome (GOLD analysis project Ga0209671, IMG submission 187401) | Marine gutless worms symbiont microbial communities from Max Planck institute for Marine Microbiology, Germany - Olavius geniculatus... | ecosystem: Host-associated > Annelida >...
GTAAAGCAGCTTGCTGAATTAGCTAAATTTTCAAAGAATATCAACTAAATTTAAAATTTTTAAATTACAATTTTGTAATTTATTGCCTGACAATTTGAGTTTATGCGTACACTCTAAAGTTAAAATTGCGTGCCAAGTTCGGTCCCCAGTAACCAAATCCGATAAGCCCCACATTAATCATTAGTTACCCCCTCCCTTTTTAACTTTGTCGGGACACAAAATTTCACAGCTAAACACAGTTAAGTTTAAATCGCCCGGCTAACAAGGCGCCCCCAGCCAGAATACCAGCAGTTTCCTGCTTGTTATAAGCCTTTCCTCGTCGCAGGTGAAATAATGTACTCTTTTAATTTGTGTTAACCCGTCTTTACCTGTGTCCCACTATTTCTTTGCAATGAACTCTTTAACGGATGCAGCGACATATTCGATTTGGTCGTGAGTCAACTCCGGAAACATAGGCAATGATAGCAAACGGGCGGCGGCCTGTTCGGCAATCGGAAAATCGCCTTTTTCGTATCCAAGGTGGGCATAGGCCTTTTGCAGATGCAAGGGCAATGGGTAGTGCAATCCCGTGGCGATACCTTTTTCTCTTAGAATTTTTTGAAGTTCGTCACGCGCTTCCACCATTATCACATATAAATGATAAACGGACTCAGCATTTTGGGCCTCTTTAACATGAATAATGTCGGCCACATCCGAAAGAAGTTCGTTATACAACGCAGCATTATTGCGGCGAGCATGGGTCCAATCGGCCAATCGCTTCAATTTAATCCTCAGTACCCCGGCCTGGATGGCATCCAGCCGTCCGTTGTAACCCTCCATATCATGATAATACTTTTTGGCCTGGCCGTGATCGCGAATCATGCTTACCTGGCCGGCAATGGCTTCGTCATTTGTCACTAGCGCGCCGCCTTCACCATAAGCGCCCAGGTTTTTCCCTGGATAAAAACTGAAACAGCCGGCTGCCGCCAACGACCCGGCTTTCTTACCTTTATATAGTGCCCCATGGGCTTGGCAAGCATCCTCGATGACAACCAGGTTGAATTTTTTGGCGATCTCCAATATGGCATCCATGTCAGCTGGTTGACCATATAAATGCACTGGAATAAGCGCCTTTACAGCGCGTTTAGTTGATTGGTTAACTGGTTGATTGATTGATTGCGATGAAAAGCATTTCTGTACAAGAAATTCCTCGAGTTTTTCTGGATCCATATTACATGTGTGGGAATCAATGTCGACGAACACCGGGACCGCCCCTACCTGGGAGATTGCTTCAGTGGTGGCAATGAAGGTGTTGGGCACCGTAACGACTTCGTCCCCTGGTCCTACTCCGACGGCCATGAGTGCAAAACGCAGAGCATCGGTGCCGGAGTTGACGCCGATGCAGTATTTTGTGCGGCAAAATTCGGCAAACTCTTTTTCAAACCCTTCGACGTTGGGGCCACCGATAAACATTCCATTTGCCATGGCCTCGGTGATCATCGGTTGCACTTCGTGTTCGATCTGTTTGTACTGGGCCTTTAAATCCAGGAAGGGAACGTTCATTTAAGTATCCTCAGGTTAAAGGTTAAAGGAATAAGGCTTTTTCCTGCCTTTTATTAAAATCGCCAAGGTCTGTCAGGTTGCAGCGTCAGTCTGAGCAACACACGATTCTCATCATAGTCTTCTACGTCGGTAGAATTTAATTTGCTATAATTGTAGTCAAGAGATAGGGCCAACCATTTATTCGCCAGCCAGCTCAATCCCGCACCTAATCCAATTCGTTCATCCTCGCGGGACTCATTTACAAATTCAGAATATCGATAGCGTAAATTCAGATTACCGGATACATTTCGGGTGAAATTGTAAGTGGCATTGCCGATAATTCCGGCATACTGTTCAAATCCCAACCTTTCATTACCGAAATCGTTACGATCCAGCCCGGCCTGGCCCAGCAGGCTGGCGGACCATCTCTGAAAGTTCCAGCGTTTAAACAGATCACCATTGATAAATAGGCCGTCCTGATTATCAAACTCGCTATCTTTGAACTCCTGGTAATAATATCCTAAACCCAAAGACACCCGTGCATCTTTAGCAAATTCATAATTAATGCCGGCCGACGGCGCATGGACCTGATAATCGCCCTCAGTTACTTGCTGATCATCGCCATCGTTATCTCGATATGCATAGGCATAACGGCCAAATAGCTGCAGAGTCCGGGTTAACCTTCGCATTAATTGGAATGTACCCGCCAAATCATGATAGTCATCTGAATTGTTAAAAAGTGCCCTGGTGTATCGGACATCTACCGTCGTGCCCCATTGGGGTCCAAACCAATAGGTAACTCCAGCGGATGGGGCATATCGGTCATTTTCGTTGCTGTCTGGATCCTCCTCTCTGCGAAGACTGTAAAGAAACTGGCCGTAAACCCTATCGTCCCTACCGAATTGATTGTCTATTCGAGCGGTAGTAAAGTTCGTTATATACCAACCCCTCCCCCTTCTGACAGTTGAATCCCCTGGAGCTCTTATCTCGCCGGTATCTTCGGCGATGGTCGGTCTGTTCTCATCCGGATCCTCGGAGCGCAGAAATCGGTTAAAAAACTCAAACCTAGTTTTTGGAGACAGATTGCTCCAAATATCCAGTGTTGCAGGCAACCGCCAAGTGTTTTCTCTGGATCCATCCTCATACCATACATAGGCCGGATCAAACACGAAGTTCATGCCACTTGTTCTGCCAAGGATCGATAAGGTTCCACCAGCAGAGACATCCGTAATGAAGTCATCCACTGTATTTTCGTCTGTTAAAAAAACATTGTCAGTATACGTTTCGCGGGCCGAAACCCGAGGTGTGAAATTGTATTGAGCGGCGAACGTGTTGAGCGCGTATACCGAAAGTGTGAGCAAAAAAACAATCACGCCAATTTTAAGCTTCATGTTCATTTTCTATTATATTGGGACACTGATTTCCGAGGATAGACACGGATCGAACGAACTTGCACAGTTTAATAGATTGAATATCTTAATAGCGATGCCGACACCTTTCTTGAATCTGTGCTTATCACTGTTCATCTGTGACCAGATTTAAATCAAGGAACAATTATTGTGTCGTCTGCCTTTAATTGTATATTCTGGCTGAGGTCTTTGCCTTTGGCTATGTTTTTGTAATTAATTCGGAATATCTTCTCCTGCCCATCAATATTTCGCAGGAGAATAATTTCCTTTTTGGACGCCCATTCGGTGAAGCCTCCAGCCAGGGCAAAGGCCTGCAGGACCGTTAGGTGCTTGACTAAAGGATACTCACCTGTGTTCACGACTTCTCCTAATATGTAAATTCTTTTGCTCGAGGGGGATCTGACGTGAACTGTCACCTCCGGGTTGGAGACAAAATCTTTAAGTCCTTTCTCGATCACGCGCTTCAACTCGACGGGTGTCAAGCCCTCAGCCTGAACATCATTTAACAGCGGGAAGGATAGTTTCCCGTCAAACCGCACGAGCACCTCCTCCCGGGTGAAATCTTCTTCTTTCCAGGTAACGATTTCCAGGATATCACCGGCCCCGATAAGGTAGTCTTTCTGGCTGTCCCTGGCCGACCAGATTTGTTTTGATTTGGAGGTTTTATTATCGGCGGCAGGCAGCTCCCCAACACCGATGCATAGGGTGAGAAGTAAACAGTTTATTAGTATGAGTGCTTTTTTCATGGCCTACTCCCATTTTTCATAGCCAAACAGCTTTATTTTTATCAGGAAATATACGCTTCTCATCATCAGTAGCTGCACAACTTCTCATTTTCCCAGCCTCTCGACTTCCATCATTTTACACAGCTCCGCCCTGTCGATTACAAGGCTTGTCAAGACGTAAACAACTAAATTTAAATGTTTTTTTAATCAGATGATTGCTGCAATCCGCAAAAACCTAACACCGCAACTTAGGCGATCGACCGATGAAACGGAATTGATCAATATTTATTTTTTCTTTCTCTTCCTTTTTCCGGAAAATAGACCTACCCGATATTTTTTCTTTTTAGTGGTATATGTCCCGTAATATTTACCGTAATACCGATAGCGGTAGCCTGGGGTTCGCACATCAAAATGGTTCAAGACACAGCCAAGTATCCTGTCTTTGCCCATTTTGGCAATGAGTTCAGCAACCATATCACGCGGCGTGCTGCCGTATTTAACCACCAGCACAATGCCGTCGACCTGACTGGCCAAAACAAAAGTTTCGGCTGTCAGTCTGGGTGGTGGTGAATCAATAATGATGAAACGATCACTGTAGCGTTCCGAGACTTCATGGACCAAGTCGGCCATTCGATCGGAAGACAATAGCTCCGCTGGGTTGTGCGGCGGTTTGCCGGCCGGCAGAACAGTCAACTTGGGCACTTTTGTTTTTTGAAGCAACGTCGTCAGAGAGGTGCCGTTGGTGAGGTAATCGCTCAAGCCCTCAACTTTGCCGAAACCGAGCAAGCTATGGATTGTGGGTCGGCGAAGGTCGCAGTCAATCAGCAGAACATGTCGATCAATTGCCCTGGCAACACTGATGGCCAGGTTGGCTGAAACGAAAGACTTTCCTTCACCCGGCGCCACGCTGGTCACCAACAAGGAACGCGGGGCTTTTCCGCTGACGGGGACAAAAAGATTGGTCCTTAGAATTTTAAACTGCTCCGATTCAAAACATTGCGGATCTAAAAGTGAGATGAGATTTTTATCGAGCGCCCGGGTTTGGTGTTGGTTTAAGTATGTATCAAGTTTTTCATTCCGCTGCTCATCACTTTTAGCTGCACTCGGCATCTCAGTGGAAGGCATCAATAATTTTGGCGTTGTGACGGATTCCGTTTCACTCACCTGGATTTTTTCTGGAGGCATCTGTGGTTGCGGCTCCGCAGTTACCCCTTGCCAGGGATCTTGATCCATGTTCTTTATCGGTATATCGGTTTGAAGATCCCTTGCCCGCCGCTCGCATTCCCGCTTGCCAAGGGTTGTCAGTTCTCCGCCGGGATAAATCAGTTTGTTTTTTAACAATCGCTGGAGGGCACCGGTATCTCTGAAAATCTCCAGGCTGCATTGGTCGAGACGGCCTGTCCTGGAATCATATTTCAAAAGGTGACCGGTTTGCCGGTCGTGAGTCATGAGGATGGTCCAGTCCGCGTCGCTCAAATCTATCCTTGGAGTAGCTATGCTAATTTTCGGTTGATCAATCTCAGATCCGACCTGATCCTCATCAGGGCCTGCAAACGACGTTCTCATTTGATGGCCCAACTCCTCACACTTGCTGATTGCCTGACGCGTCAGCCTGCCGTCGGGCAAAATCAGTTTATTGGCCAGCAAGCGATGAATCGTACCCGGATCCTGTATGATCTTGCTGCTGCGCAGCCGCAGCTTACCAGTATGCTTGCTATATTTTCGAAGTGCTTCCCAGTCTTCCGCCTTCAACTTAGGGGGCGTCGGTGAAGCGAGGCGCTTGTTTTCAGCTGTTTTTAATGCATCTGAATTTTTAGCCACTAGAAAACCTCGTTTGTTTATTTTTGAAAGACACAGATTTGCGCAGTAAACGCAGATTATTTCAAACCGTCCGGCGACAGACTCCCTGCCAGATATACAGAGGTGTCTACTTGCTATGTGTCCCTTCTCGCCGAAGGCGAAACAAACTTTCTTTTTAATCAGTGTTCATCTGCTTGCCCAATGAAATCTCTTTTCAAATTATTTCATCAGGGTGTCCCAATGGTCCTTATCTGCGTATTTTACAGGCTGATTATTGAAATCACTTTCTGTATGGGAAAATTGGTATGCTGCTGCACCAGTTCAATTGTCGGATTAACGCCATTGAGAACCAGCAGACCGAATACTCCCAGTAATATCAAGCCGACCAGGACACCAATCCCTGTCAGCACAAAGTTCAATTTTTTTAGTATCTGTCCCGTTGGTTGGTAAAGTCTGGGAATGGTTGCCAGCACGGGTATGCCTAAATCAGCTTCAATGTCATCGGGCCTTTTTAAGGAGGAATCCAAATAGTCCAGCAGAAAGATCAAGCCTCCACCCAGGCCCAATCCCGCTGCAAGGGCCAGAATAATCAGTTTCTTCAAATCCGGTGAAACCGGCTTTTGCGGCAGTCTGGCATGGTCGACGATCCGGAATTGCTCGCCTTTTTGCTTTTTTTCCATATTGACGGCAATATCAGCCTCCAGTTTTCGATTCAGTAAGGAATTGTAAGATTCCTTAATATTGTCATAATCCCTGTTCAACGACAGGAGTTCCTCTTCTCTTTTTGGTGTGACTTCCACCCGTCTTTGGTATTCCTTTATCTGTTGCCCAATTTTGGCGACTTCTGACTTGAGGTCCTTTATGTCCAGATAAGTGGCGTTGCGCTGTTGAATTTGATCGGCCAAAAACTGGTTTTGCGTAAGCGGTGCAGAACTTCCAGACTGCTCCTTTTGCGCTGCACCTGAGTCGGATTCGTTTGCAGCAAACTTGGCTTCAGAATCTTTTATCTGGCGTTTTAGCCGGATGACATCCGGGTGGCGATCCGTATAGCTCGCTTTGAGATCTGCCAGCTGCTGTCTCAGTTGAGCCAGGGTCACAGGCTGACCGGTGTCAGACGGGCCGCCGACTCCGGAAGCCTGCAAATTTTGAGCAGCTTCTATCTGGTTATCCAGCAAGACCAGCCTGTTCTTAGCTTCCTGCAGACTGGCCTGTCTCTCATTCAGCTGCAGCTGCATCCGGTCTAAAACCCTCAGGTTGGTGTCGAGTTGATCCGGCAACTCCCCCATGTATTTTTTGCGGTACTCGCTGGACTGTTTCTCAGCTTCCTCAAGCCGAACGCGAATAACGGCAAGCTGGTCATCCAGAAAACCGCTGGTACCGATGGCTTGAGCCTCTCTAACTTTGAGGTTTTCATCGATAAAAAAATTAGCGAGGGTATTGGCGACGTTCATTACCGTCTGGGGATCAGAACCGCGGTAGGAAACCGAAAACGCATCCGCACCGGTTCTCCGACCACTTCGGGTAACCTGCACATCAATTTTTTTGCGAATACTTGAGATTTTGTCTTCCATAAACATTTCGGCATGGTCCGGACCCGAAAACAGTTTGAATTTTTCAATAACCCGTTCGAGATTGGTGCGGCTTAGGATCTGTTGCCTGATGGTGTTGATGCGCTGATCGATATCCGTCGATACGATGGAGCGGACATAATCGGTTGGAACCCGTTGGGGGCGCACCAGGATGAGGGTATTGGCCTGGTAAATTTTAGGAAGAACGAATGCGAGATAAATCCCAGCGAGCATGGCAATGCAAAACGGTATGATCAACAACCAGCGTCGCTTTACAGCCAGCTCAAGGTAGTAGTCGATTTGAAAGGTGTCGGTTTTTTCAGGCATAGTCAGTTCCCCATATAGCAAAGCCCATTATTATATTTGCCTATAAATCATAGTGACAACCAGAATCCTATTGGCCTAAATGCCTGGAGGCTTGAAAGCCAGGAAGCCCAGAAGCTGGAAATTCAGAAAGCTCGGAGGCTTGAAAGTGATATGTTAGCGAGCAGAAAGGCAATGCCAAACCCTTAATCATTTTTCACTTTCTGGTAAAAACGCCATAGTAGTTTTCCAAGGGACCTGTATCCAGTTTTGAGCTTTTCATGGGCATCGCCATTAAAGTAACCCAATCGATTAGAAAAATATAGCAAATATTTGGTCTCAGCTAAAGATCCCAGGCTTATGTTTATGAATCTGGCGAGTTCTTTATCTCCTTTACGTGAGTATCCTTCAACAATATTGGCTGGCACTGACAAAGCTGCTCTTCTAATTTGGGAGGTGAGACCAAACATCTCCTTTTTCGGGAAGTGTTTAGTTGCGTGAGACACCTGATAGGCCAATTCATCTGACAGCTTCCAAACTTCAAGCTTCTGCCACCTTTCCTCTTCCATCCTCTCCTCCTCTTCTCTTCCCAGCTTTCTCGCCTCCTGGCATCCTGGCTTTCATCACGCCAGTTTATACTCCTTTATCTTATTCAGCAGCGATTTATAGCTAATTTCAAGCAGTTCGGCTGCATTTTTGCGATTCCAGTTGGTTTTTTCAAGGGCTTTTTTGATGATCTTTTTCTCTGTGCGCAACAGATATACGCGGCGTACTTTTTTTAGGGTCAGGCTGTTTTGATTTTGTAAATATTTTTTCAGATTCGAAAGACCGACCAGGGCGTAAATATCTGGATCAGATTTTACGGCGTCCGGCGGTTTCTCCCAATGGGTCACCAGTTTCTGCACAACGCTGTCCTCTATACCATAGATAATCGCCCGCTGGACGATGGTCTTCAGTTCCCCGACATTCCCCGGCCAGGGATAACGGCAGAAGCTCTCCTTTAGCTTTGAAGGAACCTCGATGTGGCCGACCTTATTTTCCAGACAAATCTTATCTGCAAAGAAATCCGTGAGCAGCGGAATATCACTGACACGCTTCCTTAGGGGCGGCATTTCTATCGTCAGCGTATTCATCCGGAAGTAAAGGTCTTCGCGGAATTTTCCCTGTTGAACGAGTCGATCAAGAATCTTGCTGCTGGAAACGATGATTTTCAGGTCGGCTCCTCTAGGGGCGGTATGGTCGGGATTTAAAAATCCTTTCTCAAAAACAGAAAGCAACCGTGATTGAAGAGAGACTGGAACATTTGCGATTTCGTCCAGAAACAATGTGCCGCCGTCCGCCGGGCTATACAATCCTCGGAAGCGCTGATTCGAATCTACTAAACCGCCCTGTACGGCACCAAATAGAACCTCATCCAGCTGTCGTGAATTCAGTTCGGCCAAGTTTATCTTGACAAACGGACTGGTTCGCCGCTCAGACTGATGGTGGATGGTCCTTGCAATAAGCTCCTTGCCGGTACCGAGTTCACCTTGGATCAGCACCGGCTCGCTTAATCTGCACAACTCTGGAATGCTGCGTTTGATCCTTACCATTTCAGGGCTGTTGCCGATGATCACAAAACTTTCCGGACTGCAAGTATCGTTCTCAGCAAAGCGCTGGAGAATTAATTTGTCGATGGCTCTGATTAGCTCCGTTGCATCGAAGTTGAACTCGAGCACTTCTATATCTCCGTAGCCGTCTATTGATGCAAAACTCTTGACCGACCGGTCACTTGAAAGAATCAGAACGGGCAGGCCGGCATCCATCATTTTAACGGTATTTACAAATCGGCATATTCTGTCAAAGGACAGCGGCCCGGAGATGACCAGATCCGGCTCCAGCTGACGCAGATTGTCAAAACAAATGGTCTCTTTTTCGAATATAATCGGTACCCACCATTTATTTGAAACAATGCCCCTTAGGTAATCCCGGCGATTTCGATTTGTTTCAAGAATAACAATCTTATGGTGGTCTGATTGGAACATGTTGAGAAGGCTCAAGGTTCCGGGTTTGGGGCTTCGCCCTACAGGCTAAGACCCACGCGCAAGGTTTGGGGCTCCGACTCCGCTCTCAGAGAGCTACGACGGAACACGTCGCCCAAAAATGCCAAGGCCCCACCCACAAGGTCTCCATCTTCGCCCTTCGGGCTTCGCCGGACAAGCAGGGTTCGGACCTCGTTCAATAGTTTACTGGTTGAATGGTTGATTTGGCAAATTATGAGCTCAGAGTTTTATAATTGCGAAATCGTCAGAGCCGCCGTTCATCAACTAATTTACTTTTAATCCAATTAACGATTCGTGGATTTGATATTCCCCAAATCGGAACTTCGGCGACTACAGCTAAAAACTCATTCACGGCCTTGTTGGTCAGCAAATTATGTGCCGAAGGGGGAAAGCTTAACTGAAAAAATTAATGTGTGTAGATAAGATGCCGTATCCTGTTTAAATAAGTACCATTTCATAGTAGCTGTTTTCGCAGGTTGGCAGCCGGATAATGACCAAGCTGCTTTAGTAATAAAGATGAGGCGTTCCCGGAGAATGAAAAATGGTATTTTTTTACATAGCAATATGAAATAATTTACATAACAATTGGGAAAAAAATAGCTTTAGTTTGATTGAGGCACCGGCTTGGAGGCTTGGAGGCCGGAAAGCCAGTAGGCTATAAGCCGTTTGTTGAATGAGTTTGTTGGGTTTATGGCCCCGGATAAATGCGCTACGCCCCGGTTAAACGGGAAAAAAGGTTTAACTGAACAGGCTGGATAAATTGAGTTGATTAGGGCACTACAGTAGATTGGGTCGATGTTGCCCCTTCAAGTGAAACGCTCGTCAAACGAAGTGTTCCTCGAGTGAAACGCTATTCCCCGCAAAAGACAGCGAGATTTCACGCCTGATTTTAGAATCTTAAGTGTTCAACAAGCACAGCGTTCATCAAAAGAAAGTGCTCGCCAAACGCAGCGCTTCGGACCCAGTCCACTGCCCTTTGCCCTCAGCGCTTCTTTTTCCCACTTCCGCATTCCGACTTCCCACTTCCGTTTCCCTCAGTCCTCAACACTTCGCCCTCTCAATTCCGTCAGCAATTTTCTGGCTTTTCCAGCCTCCGGAAAGTTCGCATCCAGATGCAGTGCTTTTTCCAGTTCGGCCCGGGCTTTCTCCGGTTCCCCCTTTTTGTAATATATCATACCCAGGTGGTAAATGACCGTCGGATTTCCAGGAGCCTTTGCGAGGCTGTCCGCGACCTCTACCAAAGCAAGATCGTAGAATCCTTTTTTGTAATAGGCCCAACCAAGGGTATCCATCACAAAAGGGCTGTTCGGAAGCATTTCCTTGGCCGTCTGCGCCAAAACCAGTGCCTCCTGGATGTTTTTTTCGCTATCTGCCAGGATATAGGCCAGGTTGTTGGCTGCCGCGGCAAATTCCGGGTTTATCGCGAGAGCCTGGCGATAATGATTTTCAGCTAAATCCATTTTCTGCTGCATTTCATAAATTGTCCCCAGCATCATGTGAGGGGTGGCCTGGTTGGGGTCTTTCTCCAGAATGGCCTCATATTGGTCAATAACTTGATCTTGCGCTTCATCCAGAAAATAGATTCTGGCCAGCATATAGTAGGAATCTAAAAAATTTGGATTTTTCTCAAGAGCCATGGTGAAAGATTTCTTGGCTTTCGGTCGATTTTCCTGGGTCAGGTAAATTTGCCCTTTAAGGTTGAAAACCCGCGCTGCAATTTCGGGGTTATCATCCATCTCTTTTAGATACCGGTCGCACCGCATCAGGGCCTTATCCAACTCCTCTCTGGCGGCATAAACCCGCGTGATATTGGTCAGGGCCTCCATGAGATCAGGCTGCAAAGTCAACGCCTTTTCAAAATTAGCAAGGGCCTGGTCATATTTTCTTTGCACGCGTTGAAGCAATCCCAGCCGTAAATAGCCAGCCGCATTGTTCGGATCGAGTTGAATCAAGGATTTAAAAGTGTCCCCGGCTTCGGCCAACTTGCCTTGGTACAAGTATGCATTTCCCAGGATCATATTCGCCTGATAATCGTCGGGCAAAACGGCAAGAACCGCCAGGCTCTCCTTCTGGGCCGATTCAAATTCTCGTTCACGAAAACTAATTTCAGCCAACAGCAGCCTTGCTTTTATAAAACGAGGGTTAAGCTCGGCTGCCAGGCTGATATGCAACTTGGCTGCATTGAATTCCCCTTTAGCCCGATGGGAAATCCCCATAAGGTAATGCGCCCAGGCAGATCTCGGTTCCTCATCGATCAAGGGGCCTAGCATCCCGATAGCTTCATCAAATTTGTCTTGTCTCGTCAGCAGTTCCGCTTTCAACAGACGCATTGGAAAATAGCCGGGACGCCTCGTTAAGCTTTCAGTGATATATG
>Ga0209671_1006876_pt1 | contig 11742 bp, 10 predicted proteins | sample WorMetHERISLAND2_2_FD_187401 | JGI IMG/M metagenome (GOLD analysis project Ga0209671, IMG submission 187401) | Marine gutless worms symbiont microbial communities from Max Planck institute for Marine Microbiology, Germany - Olavius geniculatus... | ecosystem: Host-associated > Annelida >...
GTAGCTGTCTTTGACGCCCGCCTGCACCGGCCTCCTTAAACCTAGGGGGTCGGGACTTGAACTGCTAAAATCTACGTTGAATGCTGAAAATTTCATATGCAGGTTGTCCTGGTCTATCTCCAGCCATTTCGCCGCAATTCAGTGTTGAAATGTGCGTTGCATCCAAAAATTGCAAAAAATTCACTAAAAACCCCTTTTTGAGGGGTTCAAGGTCATCGATGTTGATAAATCCAAAAAGCCTGTCACCAGTGCTTGTTATGACAAGCAGCATGTATGTACCTATCTTCAACCGTTTTCACATTATTCGAGCCAATAACAGCAGAATGACGTCTTTTTAAGGGGGTACCCCTCTTTGACGCCTTCGTTCGAGGGGAACCCCTGCACCCAGTGGCATGAAATTTTGTCAAGATAAACTAGAGACCTTGGGGCAGTCCATGGTGAAGATTTCGTGATCCTAGCTTGCACCGTTTTGATACAGCTCACGAGTGTGACGGACGGACAGACAGACAGACAGACGGACGCCCAGACGATGGCAAAGACGCGCGAAGCATTCTGCTTTCGCACGTAAAAACCATGCTTATGTTGGATATCTGATGAATTTAGAACAGCGGCTAATTCTTGAGAGACTAAGTCAACCTACTTGCCACAGACAGCCAAAGCAAACACGGAATCACTGAAAATAGATCATGAATCACCTGAATGACGCTGCCATCGCTGTCTCTGACAGTCATGTCATAGGCGACGCTGAGTCCTTCAAGGTGCTTGATGAGACAACGCTGTAAGTAACCACTGTGACTGGTCTTCACTGCCGTGTCCACCAAGCCCTAGCAAACATCAAAGCCTAAACTGATTGCAGTGGTCAGTCTTAATCAAGAATGTACAGGGTGCGGGAAAATAAAGTAGTCCTGAAAGTTTTCCGCTGTTTCCTCAGCAACCATTTGAAATTTTGACGTGAAATTTTGCGCATTTATTTCTTGAAATGTTCTGCATCTAACTGTCGAGTAAAATGTGATTTTGTTAAAAAACGACGAAAATACAGAATTTTTAACATGATTGCCTACCGATATTTTAGCATTAAAAAGCTGAAAATGTTGTTTATTTAGACAAACTGGTTCCAGGTTACTGCTGATGACTTCACAGTGACGTTTTAATAAACAATAATTAATTTTGTTCACAAATTATCACTAAATTATCGTTGTTCCAAATCTCACCAAAGACTGTATCGCCTGCTGCCCACCGCATTCATCTTTCAGCAGAACGGCGCACCAGCACATACAGCATGCAGTGCACAAAACTGGCTGTGGGTCAACTGTCCAGATTTCATCACAAAAGACCAGTGGCATCCAAATTCTAGGGTTATCAACCCGAGACTATCACGTGTGGAGTGCAATGTCAGAGGCTTACCGCAAGCTTAAAACAAAGCCGAAAACAATTGCCGAACTCAAGGAAGCATTTCAGGTTATCTGGGGCAACCTGCCACAGGGACCAATCGAAAGGCTGTGGAAGACTTCTCAAAGCAAAAAAAGGTTTGTGTTGGAGCTAGTGGAGGACACTTTGAACATTCACAGTGATAACAGAATTTTTGTATCTGATCATTAGTTAACTGTGCTGTTTCAACAATGTTATTGAATTGGTGTTTGAATATTTTTTAATTTTGAAAAACTGGTAGGCGATCACATTAAAAAGTCTACAACTTCATCGTCTATCAACAGAATAACATTTCACTTGGCAGTTAGATGTAAAACATTTAAGAAAATAAATGCGTAAAATTATGAATTAAAATTCTATATAGTTGCTAAAAAACGGTGGAAAACTTTAGGGGGTTACTTTATTTTGCTGCACCTTGTATGTCTTCACTGGACCAAGTTTCTACTTAAGACAGGTGACTGGCTACGGACAGGTAAACTACCTGTGCTAGTGCATATAACCCACCGCCCCAGTCAACTCAGCCTTCCATCCTTCTAGAGTAGATAAAGGTAAATCAAGTACCGGCTTGTCTGGCTGGGGTTAAGGCGGAGCACATTAAACATGTTGTGTGATCCCATATGAGACGTGACACTCCACAGCTCTGAGACTGGTTTCCGTGAAGAGCTATAAAGACACTGAACCTTTAACTTTTTCTTACTCCCAGCTCTCTAGGTCACATATGCACCTCCACATTCAGTGCATAGAGTCTGTGTTTCGATAATAAAAACCAGTCACATTTTCTTCTAAATCTCCCTGGAAGATGTTCACATTTATACAAAATTTTCAGGAAAAGCTTATGACATTAAATGTTCATTGCTACAAGTGATGTAACTCTGACATCATATTCAAATGCATTTCTATCAGCAGACACAAAGCAACACTGACGGAACATAGTTGCGACAATGTGTAGGACCAGTACGCACTGGTAACAATAATAAAAGATAAACTTGAAGTTTATGTCAATGTGTAATCAGTGTACAACCTCTCTACCAGCCATGCAGTGAAAGAAGTATTCTTGTGGTCGTAGTCCAGTCAGGAACCTGCCAGCTACAAAGCCGCCAGCTCGCGGAGATGTGTCATGTGGCAAGTATGACGGCAGAGATGCACCGTTCAACATTAGTGGCGGCCGACGACCTTCCAAACTGATCTGACCCAGCGTGCAAGATATCTGGACGCAGTTGACCTACAAAGACAACATAACAATTAGCTGGCAGTGTGATTCCATATGGCAGGTGATGCTCCGCAGCAATGAGATGGATTTCCATGAAGACTGAAGAGCTATAACCTTTTAAAGCCATCATACCATCATCTCAAATGCGTTTCATCAACATGAACCATCTAAGTTCCAAGACTCTGGGTTAATACCAACTTAGCATCATCGGACAGATCAAAAAAATGTGTATTGCTAGAGAAGACCAACAACCCACATGGCGAATGGCCACTACATTCAGATGAACGTAATTAATTATCTTTCACTTTACTTTTCTTCCTAGAAACCTACATGGCTTGAAATGAACCCAATAAATCCAACATTGTGTTTCAAAAGCGAACAGCTTCTGTATTTGGCATATTTATAATTTTATACTTCTGGCTGCAATACCACAATACACTTGATCTTAAAATGATTCAATGTTACGACGTATAGAGTGGCAAGTCATGCACTTGAGTGAACGCCAATATCAAACAAGCTGGCTTCCATCTCTATTGTAACACTACTGGCCATAGCAGAGACACTGCCAAAATGTTTGGTCAATAACGTACATCACTGAACCATTCCCATGGGCAGAGGCTCATCCTAGCTTCAGCGCTAATGAAGATTCTACCACTGTCGTGCTTTCCCCTTAGCATTAGCTGGGCTTTCTTTAAGTTTGATGCTCTTGTACGGAGGATTCCTTAAATGCAGGGGGCCTAAATTTAAACTACGCAGGTTTTCATGATTTATCTGTAATGATTTCAGCACAATTTGCTGATGAAATGTGTGTCGCAGCCCAAAATTGCCAAAAACTCAATAGAACCCCTATTTTGGCGTTCAAGTGTCACCAAGGTCATTGATTTCAATGCCAATCAAAAGCTAGTATACAACGTCCTATTAGTGATTAATAGTAACCTAGGCCCTATCTCGTACTGTTTCTGAAACTTATTGGCTGAATATCACAAATTTTTCCCACCCCCTCTCATTTAGTACCCTTGCTGGGAGTGACCCCTTTCGAATTTATGGAAAGCTTTATGGATCCTAAAACTAGAGTCTTCCCGGCAGCCGCCGGTGAAGATTTGGTGACCCTAGCTTGCAAAGTTTTTGACATGTTCACCCGTGTGATAGACAGACAAACAGAATTGTGATGGCTAAGATGCACTACAGCAGTCACTGCTGTTGCGTGCAAAAATGAACTGAACTGATAATTGCTCTTTTCACTATCAATGTTCAGTAATCTGACACTTGGCAAAGATAACATGTAATATAAACACTGCTTAGCAATGCTGGTTACCTGCGTTCCTTTGGCTCCGGAGAGAAACATCATCTGCAAGTTATTTGCCGGAAACACTTTCAGAAGTTCTCCAGGCATATCTTCATCTTTGTCAGGCATTATCAATCTGCAACAAATGTTCAATAATGTTGCGCTCAGTGCTGGTATGTAGAAGCCACAAGCATATCTTAATGTTAAGAGACAGCATTCAAAATTACAGAAGAAAAAGTTCTAAATAAACAATAATCTAGTCTGAAAGCTGCAAAAACTTACATCATATCAGCATTCAGCACACATCTGTTGTTTATAATTACGTACAACAACATTTCCTAGCAAATATAACTGAGTGACTGAAGCTGATGAGTTCACTTTACGTGCATGTTCATACTAAGCAACATTTTACAAATACAGTAAATAATACACAAGATTACAGCACTAAGTATTGCCAGTTTAAGTTCAAATCAAAACTACTAGCATGACTACTAATAAGGCGCTAGTGACAAATGAATCACAACTTGCACATACTGTACAATTCATCACATTTTTCTGGTCAATGGTCCACTGTGCACGAGCAGAGTAGAGGTTTTTTCTTAGTATTTTTTGTGTTTAGAACTGTACGATTTTATAACAAATATAGAATAAGTTTTTAATACTTTTTGATGCAATCCTGACAGTCGGTTGTCTTCTTGCTCATGACAATATCAAGTCGTTTCAGTGTCTCTGCAGAGTCTCGGCTGAACTGATCCTGTTTCCACGCTGTCTGGATTCCCTCGACGTCCACATCAGAGGACAGTCCAAATGCCAAGATAGCAGCCTCCGGACCACAAACCTCGCATGCATCAAGCACATCACGTCTCTGTCGGTTGCCCTGTAACACACGACAATAATTTCCTTTAACGATACATTACACTGAATAAAAAGCCAACAAGAGACTTGTGATGCTGACTTTGACCAATAACTGAGAAAATTCTTGCTATGCGCATACTTTGAAGGCACAACATTAATTAGTGCTGTAAGACAGTGCCAGTCGTACTTTGGCTTTAAATTGCTGTGGTCTGATCGTGTAGACGTTCAATGTTAAATATGCCGCCTGTGAAAGCAACTCTGTCAATTAATACCAGATAATGGTTTGTGTTATTATCATCATCATCATTTTTTATTTATTCTGGTAATTAATTTTCATTTTTTCTTAGTTGCATCATGCCTGTATGTGTCCATTTCGATCGTACATTTCGATGAATAAAGATGTATATATATAAGCAAATACATAGCAAAACTAAACTGCAAAACAATCATTAACCTAACATTACTGCTGAAATAAAAGTTCTACTATTTTACCAGATCTCGGACTATGATGTCTTCGACGCCCATCGTAAAACCACGGAACTGAAGAAAACACGTGAAGAGTCGTGCAAGGCTTGAGAGCAGTTTGCCAGCCGTGGTACCACCATACAACTACAAACAATGACTTCTGCTTTTAGGCGCCGTGTATAAATCCGCTTTATTATTTTTATTATTATTATTATTATGACTGTAAACATGAAATAAACAGCGGTTTACTAGTATGTTCAATAATGACAATATATATAACAAAACTGCTGGCACAATTTGTACATTACTAACAGCATGAAGATGTACTTGTAATCATCCCACCACCAGATGGTTAGAACTCAAATAATGCACAGATCTGAATGACTCTACTCACTCCTTATATCTGCTCGTGACGGAGTTCAGATTAAAAGTAAGTAACCATCAGAAGACAAACAAACAAACTGACTGGACAGTGGACGTGTGCTTCTTATCATTCTATTTACCGGTATTCAGTTTTTAACTTGTTGTTTCGGTAAGTTTTGAGATCCAGAAGTGTGACACACTTATACCATATTAAATTCCACAATGATGAAGAGACAGAAATGTAATACCTCATGACAGGAATGCACGAGACCGTACTGTGAAGCACCGTAGTGTGCTTTGTCCAGTACTCCAACCAACAGCTGACCGTTCAATATCACGACCTCACTCTCCGTCATGTTGTTACCACGCAGCATTGTACCGCCGGCACGCCATCGATGAGGCTTGCTCTGCACCCATTTCTGTCAGCGACACACAATAATACCGGTTACAACATATCGTACGGCCATCTGCCTACCGCTGTGTAGTCCAAACACTTAACTTTTTAGCTAAAAATTGGCACACAAATTACTCCTGCCATGGCAAACATTCACGCCAATTCTGGTTTTTCTATGCCTTTTATTTATCAATCTAGAAAACCGTATGGGATAGACAGAGAGATGAGCAGATAAGACAGACAAGCAAGATTTGCAGTGTGGTCTATTGGGACAGCTACATAACAACAAATCGATCGCTTCAACACCCACCAGGCGATCACTTACTTGCTGGCCACACTCAATGATTGGACGCCAGAACAGCATCACCTTAACACAAGGGGCCACGTTAGCCTGCTATTAAATGACAAAGGATATAAACGATATCAGATGCAGCAAGTTGATCAGAGCAAAAACAAATGCACCAAAATGACTTGATAGCAGGATTGCAGTAAAATTGGAAGAAAAAAAAATGGACAAAACAAAGCTGGATGAAGACACATGTTCTATGTTATACTGGAACTACATGGCATTAACTAAAAGTGCACATACAGAAAACAAGTTCTGGAGTGCAATTTTGTCATATCTGCATATACAAACAATGGCAGAGCCATAGCTGCAGTGAAGCATTATTATGCAATAAAAATTAACAAAACTCTACTTGTGGAGACTGGTAGCCTAAACTCGAATGACCAAACTCGTAAAGTAGTTCTGAAAAGAAAAGAATGGAGAGAAAGTGATAGCGTAATGCACAATGCAAAATCAATTACTGTGCCCACTGTTACTAGCAATGCACAAAGTTGAACTCTATACAGTTGGTTAGAAGAAAATCAAACAAATTGTTGGAACAAAAATAACGACTACAAGTACCAAATCTGACCTTTTCAGCAATGCTTGATTTGCCGACAAGTGAAAGAAGAGGCTTGTCATGTGGAATTAAGTTAATGAGCACAGAGCTGACTACCTGCAAACAGATTCAGACATTAACAGCAGCAACACTCAAGGGCATAATAACAACTTCTAATTAATTTCAAGGGTTCATAATCAACAGAGTGCTCAAAACATTGATCATGGCCATCAACCTCTCAGCATATTTTACCTACATGCAAAGTTTTCAGCATCAAATCTCTTGTATTTCCTAGAATATCACTAGATGAAAAAATATTACTCCAAATGGCTGACCCATTCCAATCAGCCACCCATCCAGTTAGCTCAGTCCGAAATGGCAGAGCCATAGCTGCAGTGAAGCATAGCAATATCTCAGCACCTAACAAAGAGATCAACCGCTATTCTTGACTCAACCCATCCAACACTTGGTAATCAGGCAACAGAAAGCAAGGCACTGTCTATGTCTTGACAAACTGGTGCCTGGCCGATGACTAAGGGAACAAAGACCAGCGCTACTATATGGGCCTTAAGACTCAAGAAGGACTATACATTTACAGTAGGTGGTTAAGTGGCAGCAAACTGAGAACCTGTTTGCCAGACCAGAGTCTGGATGGCTTGTGAATGGCTGGCTTGAGATGTCGGACTCTGTGTGGGTGGTCGATGAGCGCAGCGTAAACAAGCTGCTGGTAGTCCTTCTGGTTGAAGAACTGACCGCGAATCATCAACCAGACTCCTGACACCATGTAGTCTTGGATCAGACCAGCGACTGGCGAGCCGTCCTTGGGCACCAGATACTGGTAGTCAGTGCTTGCTACAACCAACATGCACATTTGTGCATTAATGCTATGATAACACTCCAACAATGCAGAATCCCAACTGTTATGTTATCACAAGTTCTGCATTTGTTAATCTTTTAAAATGTAATATAAAACAACAAAGCACTGTAAATATATACTGGTACAGCACAAGGGCTCAAAACGTTTCCATTGCACTCTAGCATCGAAACTAGTAAAAAGCAAACAAGAAACTTTTTAAGTAGCATTTAAAACCATCAGCAGAAAATGTCAGATATATCAAACAAACAGGCAATTTATTCCACAACTACGCAGCATCATGTTATATGACCTATGTCTTGCACTATCATGTGCAGGCCCATCGAGAGGGTGGGGTAGAGGGGTCATCTACCCCAAGCCCCGCAATGCTTGGGGAGCCCCGCCATCGCTCAGTAATACAAAATACACCAAAATGCACCATTTTGAAAAAAAAATTCAAAAAATTTCTCCTCAGAGGGGCCAAACGAACATGTTTTGGGGGCCCCGCGAAAATGTTTCCCTGGGCCCTGCTGTGGCTCTCGATGGGCTTGATCATGTACGTTGGAATCATGTTCCATATATTTGTTATTTTAGAGCATTTATAAACATCCAAATTTTTACAGATGATCTCTACTGCAAATCACGTGACAGACAGACAAAAATCAATTAAAAACTAGAATTACCGAGCTGGTAGCACTCGGCACGTGCAATTTCATTCTGTGGAAAGTGAGCATTCATTTCATCTCCGTCGAAGTCAGCATTGTATGCTTTGCAGTTAGCGTAATGCATTCTCAACGTTTTCTCCTCAACAAGATGTGGCAATATCCGAGCCTGTCACAACCATTCAATAAGGCAATAATTCATCTCTCTTGACAGAGATGTGTATCTGTTTATTCTACATATTTGTGCTACTTTAAAAAATGCACATGCACGCACGATATCAAGATGGTTTTAAGAAACGGCCAACGTTCTATCAATATACAACTGGTACAAGTGTTCAAATTCAATCACACAATTACAATTAACGAGCTCACTGCTGAAGTTAACACAAAGCCTTCTCCAATCTCTGATTAATGCATGCTCACATTTATTCACACAAGCACAAGCTTCACAAAAAAATGTTATCAATATAGCAAATTACAAAAGGCATATTATAAAACATTATACACTGCATAAAACAAACTGGTTAAATAATGTATGTCACTGGAAACTGAGAAGACTCAACAGCAAGGACATCCAAGAAAGACCTGAAGGAAACGTGACAAAAGGGATAAGGAGATGGAGAGTTTTGGCCTGTTTTGTATAGTAGATGCTCAGTGGGGAAAGAAAATTAGAAAAAAGAATGACCAGCAAACCTGGGTTTGTTTTAAAATCATGTGCATGTGCATTTGTAGAAAACTCAATGCCATGTAAAAATGTCTAAGCTGAGTGCAGACAATAATTTGCGAAACACAACTGTTTCTATTACTATATTTTAATACAAAGAAACTGTAAAGATATAGAGATATATAAATACAAAGACAAACAAGTCTTATAGCAAAAACTCCACCCAAAACTACTAACTCTGTGCGCCTGCATGCTGGGCCGATGCAGTGATGGCTGTCGATTCATCAAGAGAACGTCACCATTCTTGATGTGCCTCAGCACCTATGCACCGCAGAGCACAAAGTAATGGCATCATAACCAGAAGAACAGCATTAGCATGTTACTGTTTAAATTACAGAGACAGAAACAACAAAAAACAAGTGACAGATCATCAGACAATTATACACAACAGAGGCTGAGTCATGCTATGATGATGTGACAACTGCAGTACTAGAAGGAAAAGGAAAAGAGTGGAAGGCAAGAACAATGTTTTTGGAATAACTAATAAAGAATGATAGTGGGAGTATTAACTGTAATCAGGCAAATTACTGAATGAGTTCGAGACAGCAAAGACAAAAGTGATGGTCAGTCACCAGTCCAAATTTAGTCCTGTTCCAGCCGCCATAGCCAGGAACCGACATAGCCAAGCTCCACCATAACTAAATATTCAACTTATTCATATTCCTAACCCAATCAACCCTAAATCTAACCTTATCCCTAACCTTGGGCTGCTCGAACTAGTGTCCCATCAAACTAACAAACTGTCCCCATGGAAACAGTTGACTAAGAGCTAAAGTCAGTGAAAATAAAAACATTCCCAGTGACCAGAATATTACTACACTGTGTCCAGTAAAAAAACTAATCCTTTAGATATCGTGCAATAAAAATGTCAAATGTGAATGAATCTGAATAAAGTTTCGTATACTTAATCCCCAATAAATTCCTGAAGCGACTGCTACATTTCGCTGAAAAATATTATTTCTTACCAAAGTTATTGAATGTTAAATATCAATAACAAAATATCTCTGTTACCAATATGGCGCTACACAAGTAAACCCCTCCTGATTCTAAATAAGTTATACACCAACAATGCACTATTTATTGGCAATCAAACTGCCAAATTTCAGTTAAATATGCCTAAGCAAACAATAGCTATAGTGGCTTTTGTGAGGTCACCCCAAAACATCTCAGTTTCAGGTCTTTGTAGATATCAATAGACACAAAGACTTGAAAATAGAGTGTTTTGGGGTGACCTCACAAAAGCCACTGTAGCTATTGTTTGCTCTGGTGGATTTTTCTGAAATTTGGCACTTTGATTGCCAACAGATGATGCACTGTCGTCGTAGAATTTTGCTAGAATCAGTTGTTGTTTGTTGGAGTTACGCAAGTGTATGGCAACAGAGGGGTTTACTTGCGCAACGCCATATTGGAAAAGGAGATATTTAGTTATCGATATTCAACAATTAATAGCTCTGCTAAGAAATAATATTTTTCAATGAAATTTGGCACTCGCTTCAAAAATTTATTAGGGATCAAGTGTACAAAACTTTATTCAGATTCATCCACATATGACATTTTTATTGCATGATGTCAAGGGGATTAGTTTTTTACCAAACACAGTGTATATTAAAAACCTTGATGTTGAGTGATGCAGGGTCAGTTGTTGCGGATGGGACCAACAATTGCTTGGCAGCAGCTACTCTCTGTGCTCGGCTGTGTCTGTGCAAGATCTTCTTCTCTCCCGTCGCAAGCATTATGTGAGTCGCACTGCAAGTAAAAACACTGGATTTCAGTCTGCAACAGCTTAGCAAATCAACAAACGCAATAATTACACTGAGGCTTAATGTAAATAGTACACTATGCTGTCTTCACCGGACACTAGCAGCCTTAGTCAATGCAACAAATAAATGAGACTTTCGATGATGGTTTTTCAAAATGGTACGATTTCAATAAATTCCAAAACAGCTAAATCATAACGCAAACATATGATTCAAAAACAACAGCAGTTCTTAACAAGATATTGTTCATACGAACACAAAATCTGTCCAATGCATTTTGATAGTTTATGTGACGTCATCAGTCACGTGACCATTCAACTCCTGGCGGTCAGCTTCCTATGGGTGGTCCATAGTGACCAGGCATCTGTCTGGCACCGTTACAGAGATATGGCGCCTCAAATATTAGACAAACGGACGTGGACATGGAAAGAAAGATGAAAGCAGAAAAAAAGAAAGAGAAAGGGAAAGGAAAGAAAGGGAAAGTGGGAAGGAAAAAGGAAGGAAAAGAGAGCTTAAGAAAAGTTGGACGCCTGACGAATGCACGCACACACGGATGCACGAACACTCAGGTGATTTTATACTCTGTCCAATGCTATGCATTGCATTGGACAGACAATTATGCAAATAAAACATAGCTGTGTTTTAATAACTTCATAATAAACTGAAATCTACAATGTGTGATACATACAAAATATCAACCAATGGTGATTCAAAATTGCTAAAGTAAAAACAAAAAATAAATGCATTGAAAAATAGCCTCTTCTAAAAATTTCTAAGTACAAAGACACTCCTGATATAAGAAATCTTCACAAAGAGATGGAGCCATAATTGTAGTTGCAACCTTTAGCTTAGATCTTGAACT
>Ga0209671_1006877_pt1 | contig 11742 bp, 9 predicted proteins | sample WorMetHERISLAND2_2_FD_187401 | JGI IMG/M metagenome (GOLD analysis project Ga0209671, IMG submission 187401) | Marine gutless worms symbiont microbial communities from Max Planck institute for Marine Microbiology, Germany - Olavius geniculatus... | ecosystem: Host-associated > Annelida >...
AGCTATGGCCTGCTCTCCCGTGCTAAAAGTTGGGGGAGCAGCTGCTCCCTCTGCTCCCCCTGTTCCAACGCCCATGTGTCGCGTAGTAGGCTTAGATGTCTTTTTTCACCGTGAAGTGTCTCAGTCTGGTTTGGTCTGATGATAATGCCAGGGATAAATTCGAGCCGACATTTTTAAAGCCAAAACCAAAGCCACGAAGTAAATGAGTAAAGTAGGCCCGCTAAGAGTGACAATTTTATACTGCGCACGGAAAGCCAGTTTTATCATAATCAAAGAGCAATGAACCATAAAATGCTCCCACGGACATATAGCTTCACTAATGTTTCAGACTAGTTACTCTGAGACTTATTATAACAGTCAAAACAAAAAAGACAACATAGTTTCAGTGTTAGCCTACTTCAAGACTGGTGACTGGAGGCCAGAGCGTCGAGGCTAGGACCTTTTGGAGATCAAAACCAAAGGCACGTTTTTACGCGCGATAGCAGAATGCTTCGCGCGTCTTAGCCAAAATGGCCTGGCCGTCTGTCTGTCCGTCCGTCACACTTGTGATCTGTATCAAAACGGTGCAAGCTAGGATCACGGAATTTTCACCGTGTGCTGCCCCAAGGACTCTAGTTTATCGCGACAAAATTTTGTGCTCCTGGGTAAACGGGTTCCCCTCGAACGAAGGCGTCAAATAGGGGTATCCCCTCTAAAAAGACGTTATTTTGCCGTTATTGGCTCATGTACTGTGAAAACGGTTGCAGATAGGTACAGACATGATGCACTGGTGACAGACTTTTTAGATTTATCAACATCGATGACCTTTAACGACCTTGAGGCTCCCCAAAAGGGGTTTCTAGTGAATTTTTCGCAATTTCTAGATGCAGCGCACATTTCAACATTGAATTGCGTTGAAATGGCTGGAGATAGACCAAGACAACCTGCGTATTAAATTTTCAGCATTAAACAGAGATTTCAGCAGTCTCAGTCACAACACCCTAGGTTTAAGGAGACCGGCGCAGGCGGGCGTCAAAACGGCTAAAAAAAAGTAAAAAAAGTGGTTATTTTACCGCTATAGGCTCGTGTAGCGTGAAAACGGTTGCAGATAGGTACAGACATGCCGCTTATCATAACAAGCAATAGTGACAAGCTTTTTATTGGTGTCAACGTCGATGACCTTGAATGACCTTGAACCCCTAAAATAGGGGCTTTTAGTGATTTTTTTGCGATTTCTGGCTGCGACACACATTTTAAGAGTGAATTGCACCGAAGTGGTTGGAGATAGACCTGGATAACCTGTGTATGACATTTTTAGCATAAAGCGTACATTTTTAAGAACGTAAGTTTCGACCTCTTAAATTCGAGGTGTCTTCCATACGGAGGCCTTAAATTTAAGTACCCTTTCAAGACACATTAATATCTTATTGCTGTACACTGATTGCCAAAGTGGCAGGACCGATGCTATCGCGCGTCACGTGAGCTTTTCTCAAATTACTTGTTTGTTCTCGAGCTGGCCTCGAGGCGGTCGAGGTCGAGGACCACCTCTAGATGATGTCGTGGATCGGAGTCCGTTACTAGGAGGCCGGATTACTGCGAGCTCCGGCGCACCTGGGCGAGACATCATCATTGACCTCTCGCCGGCCTCGTTCTAGGCGCCAAGTCGGCGGTCTATAAATAGTGACGTCGGCGGACAGTCTGCGTCACACACTCGCTGCTGCAGTCAATGAGCAGCGGCAGCAGCAGCTATAGGCCACACACTGATGCCTAGACACTCATAGGCCATCATCTCAAGCACTGCACAACAGCCGCAGCCGCTGCATCTCACTGATCGATTTTCTCAATCACTGAAGCACACTCAGCTTGAACTGGTACTGTGTTCTTTATCCACTCCAGCAGTGCAGTATTTAGTTACTATTGGCCACCCGGGAACGCTTTCGATTTCGCCCGTTTGAATTCGCAAACCGGCGTTGTACGACAGACCTATAAATGTGTAAGTAGCAGCCGATGGATTATAGACGTGAGACGTACGCAGCCTGCGTTGATGCAGCTGCTGGTGCTGTTGCTGCTGCTGCTGCGGACAAATCTGGACCGCAGATTGACCGTGGGTGGCTTCGTATTGGGCAGTCCTGGAGGAGCATCCGGTGTCGTTATATATTCTATGCGGATTAGGATATCATCCAGGACATCCTCGTTGTGTGACGTCAGCGTTGTAACGGTCGCGCCGACGTGTTGTCGCGTGGTTTTCGAATGGATGGACTTCCAGTGCCGATCTGCGACGACGTTCTCGACGCTGCGGCGAAGTAGGCGTCCTTGTGGCGTGAATAGACGTGGTTTTTCGTCTGAACTCTGTTGGCATCGTTCCAGGAGCTTAGCTCGTCGGGCGGGCTCTGACGGTCAGACGGACGACCGCGCGCGCTTCGTCAAGGTTACTGGATGTTGAAGGCCACTTGAAAGGGTTAAAAAGCGCGTATAATTTGCTCTTCGTAGGAAATTGGAAAGAGCCGATTTCTATACTGAGGAGCGTCAGCTAATCTTAAGCTGGACGTAGGCCCTATAATAGCGCCAGCAATTGTTTCAGTCCGACACCTTAACGGGCGACCGGACGCGATCCGTCAAGGTTATTGTAATAGTCTTACGAAACCGTGTCGACACGACGGTATACGTGATACTGTCTGAACTCTGAGCCAGGGCGGCAAGAGAATGAAGGACGGCGAAGGTCCTTCGACAAACGACGATGATGACAACTTGTCACAACATGTTCAGAGGAGAACAGTGTCGGCGTTTAATGGTGGGCCTATCAGCCTCATGAGCAATGGATCCACTTTCGGCCAGGTAAATATAGAGTCGCTAAAATGTTAACGCCTCGCCATAGGTCTAACAGTAACTTTCTGGTAGGTGATACATTTTGAAGGCCTTAGTTTTTTTAAAACAAAATTTAATGGCATGGGCACTATCTAAATAACGTAGGCCTATAGAGGAACTTGTCCAGCCGTTCTAGCATACGTAACGGTGACTTGTACGTGTTAGGTGAGGTTTCTGACTCCCAGGGGGAACGGAAGATTTGGCCCTTGAGGGTCGAACCCACAGGCAAAACACACAATTGCAAATTGTTGCCGCCATCTGACAAATAGAAAAGAGGTGTGATTTTTTTTCTTTTTCGCAAATTAATATAGACCTCTTAATACTGTAGTTTTTGTTTCATGTGTATGTTTACGTATGTTTAGGTAGGCCTACACGTTTGTTTTATGGAAGCTTGCTATTGTAACGGTTAGGACGTCGGACAAGCGATCGCGAGGTCGTTGGTTCGACTCTCGGTCGGGATGCAATCAAATGGTTAGTAATTGGACGGGTGGATGACTGTCTGCGGACAGGTAAACTATCTCGGTATATAACCAACACCAAGGTCAACTCAGCCTTCTATTCCTCCGGGGTAGGTAAATCGAGTAGGCCTATAAGGGCCTACAGCCTGTCTGGCTGGGGTTGAGGCGAGGCGCGTTCAGCTGTGTGATCCGTATGACACCTGGTGACGCTCCATAGAGATGTTTTTAATGAAAATCTATACTCATTAAACCTTTTCAGTACCTGTATACAGATTAAGAGCACGTGTCGACGTCGGTCAGCTAGTGGCGGCGGCGGTTGCGGCAACAATGTCTACGGTGGTATCAGCCTGTGTTGTAACGGTCACCTGACGATGACCCCCCGCATCGATCTTCCACGGCCCACCCACGACGTCACCCCCGCATTCGACGGTCTAGTGGCGCCGGCGGCCGAGCACATGGGTGGCGCCCCTGGTGAAGGTTGGGCGACCATAGCCGCGGCGGTACCTACGAGGTCACAGATTCTCCGTGACTTGGCCAACTTGTGCACGTTTACCGGCGCTATACTGGCGACACTCGCCATGGCTTGCATGTGGAAAGGAAAGTACGTACATGTATCATCTCCTTTTTTCTTGGCTGAAAAAGGCCAAAAGAGTTTTGGCCGCGTTGGCGCATCCGACTATTGTAGTTAGTCTCAACATTTCAGATTGATTTTTAGCGTACTATTAGTCGCACTGATGGTACGATCTTGTGTCCGTCTGTGTGTCTGTCGTCTATCTGTCTGTACGTATGTATTGTGGCTAAACTATACGTCTTACCAGACCACTGTCTAAAGAAGCAAATAGGATTGCCCGACAGCTACTCTGTGGTACCTTAACCATGTCGCTATCTGCAGCGGCGTGGCCGCAATTTCGACAAAAGTTATCGCCTGCGTAGGCAACATGTTCGTCAAAACAGTTACTTATTTACTGTAACCAGAAGTAGTGAAGATACTGAGTGAGGTTACGGTCTTGATATTAAGTGACTAAATAAGGCCTAACAGATAAAGCGTGAGAGTGAGATAGGCAGTACAGTCGGCCTTTCCTAGCGACAGCTGAGCTGTTGTCATAGTGTGTGTTGTGCTGCAGGTACTGCTTGGGAATGGTGCTGAACGTGGCAGCCAGCCTAGCTGACATCGTCGACGGTCCAATAGCACGGTCAACCCCAGGTCGTCATCCGGCGTTCGCTGTGGTCGGCTCGAAGCTGGACTGTTACAGTGACATAGTGTCACACTTTGTCGTACCCGCCTCTCTGCTGATGCACATCAGCGATCTCAATGTGTTTTGTACCGCACTGGCAGCTCTGTATGTCTGCGCCGGTATACTGCGACACGTAAGAGTTCTTTTTCCTTTTTGTATTGTTTCTTGTTTTACCTACAGTTGCGTTGTGTCACTCAGGGGACGGCCGGCGGGATTTTCTCCCCGCCCCCAAATTTTAACTTGCCAAAAAATTTTCGACAATAGTAATTTCCCGACGGATTAAAATTTAAAGGAGAGGCAGTTGAAAATGAAACTGTTATTAATTGATTTCTGTGTTAACATTACATCAGGCCCCTATATTATTGGCACTAACTTAATCTGTTTTATCATCTGCAACGGCGAATGCATGTTGCGTCTTGACAGAGGCTACTATTGGCACTAAAGGATTGATTGATATGCGATATGTCTGTGTCTACTGTCTAGTCGTTGTTCGAGGTGACAGGTCGGTGTGAGAACGGCTCATGCATCTACGGAATGTCCTCGGACTACAACGTCACCGTCTACGTGCTGGCGATGCATCTACAGCCGGTGCTAGGTCAGTCGGTCTCTCGGTCTTTATTTAACCCGCTGTACAGTATAATAATGGAGCGGGACTGTGATGTGACAAACGTGGCCGATGCGTAGGACAAAAGGGAAGCATGATTGCTGCTCTTAAAACTGCCCTCAAAACGTACAAACGTCGAATCATAAAAAGTAAGCTTAGGCCCTACAGCACAAGTAGACTATAAGCTGGCAATAGCTAAATAACCAAGAAAATACAAAATGCAACAAATACCAAAAAATAAAAATTAAGTATTTATAGCAGTTAGTCAAAAGTGAAATACTTATTGAATTCAGTGCTAAGGAGGGATCGACTTACGAATGCAACTAAAAGAACTTAAGTTACTTTTATGATATTTTTATCCTTAGGACGGTTGTTCCATGGCTTAACTAACACGGCATGCAAAGCTTGTTTTCTGGTTATGTTTAGGCCTATTGCACAGGAAGTGATTAAAGAACATCTTATACGAATGACCGCGAGTTGTGGAAAGAGGACTAAAAACCAAAAATAATCATTAAACTCCAATCTAACATGACATTGTTGACTGATTGACAGGTCGTAGCTATATGCTGCTGGTCCTCGCCGCTTGCCTTGCCGCTCTCAGCTTCACCAGCCTGACGTTCGTGCTACGCAGTCGACGCTACGACGGTCTCGGCCTACTCGCTGTCGGCGCCTACAACGCCTCGCTCTGTGCGTCCTGCTTCGCGCTACTCGCCTTCCATGACCTGGAAAACTTCGTCCCGATTTCCGCCGGACTTTTCGTCTTCCACGCTCTGCTCGCCTATCCCTGCTACTTCCGCTTTGTGGAACTGAATGTCTAAAGTACGGCTTTTTAACAAGGCGGTATTAATTTGCACATTTGCCTCTGCTACTTTCGTTTCGTCGAACGTAATGTCTAGAATGTACCCGGGCTTTTTAGCCGGCGGTATTTATACCAGTAAACGCAAGCGTACCAAAACCTGGGATGAGAGAAATCGTGCTTAACGAAGCTATAGCCCGTGGTAGATTTTTTTGGCTACAATAGTACCATTTTCTTATAGCAACGAAGACGGATTAAGAAGTATAGGGCTAGTGTATGAATGGATAATTAAGTAAAGCATGTACAACAGTGACACATATCAAACACAAGGGTTTGAAAATTGTGGTAGAATCAGGGAATGTAGGCCTATCTAACTGATCACTGCCATGGGCGCCCACAGGCGTGAACAAAAAATCACTGATTTTTGCCCACACCTGCAAAAATTATTTTGCGACGCCCATTAACTGATAGCAGGGTGAGCCGTTTAGTTTACAGATGACAGAACGATTTTGTGTGTACAGGTATATAGAGTAATTTATCCGTTTCTATTTTCCATCCACCCGCTTCTTGTGTTGCCATTCCAACAGCCCAATTCCCTTACAACTGCCGAGTTGTGTGTTTGTTTTCCTGTTTATTCCTACTGTATCTTCAGTTGTTTAGCTGCTTCCCATTTTATACAACATATTTATTTTAGAGAAGCATACAGAGGCCAATTTGGCAGATAGTGTACGCAGATATTGTATTGTCTCAGTTGTTCCACCAGCTATACACTTTCCGGGTTGTTTGTTTTTTCGTGATGGCTCAATATTTGACGTGCACCTGCAGTATTACTGCGCTGTACAATACCAGATGTGCTGTGGTCGCCACCGTGTGTACTCTCCGTCCAGCCGTAAACCCAATCCCTAACCCTAAACATATCCCAATTTTCAGTGTAGCCCTAATCAAGGAGATTAATGCCCCGTTTACACGATGAAGCAAACATGAAGCAAACATGAAGCAAAGATAAAGCAAACGTATTCAAAGTACACGGGCACGACGTGTGCTCTAAGTTTGCTTCATGTTTGCTTCATCGTGTAAACGGGGTATAAGTCTTATTAAAACATTGACCATGTCCATTTGCACCGCGTGCGACCACTGAATAGGCGACAGTGACGTCACGGCCGTCACGACCAATCAGCTGCCTAGTGTAGGGCCTATAGGGGCTCAGTATGCAATGGGTACAGGGCAGCTCTGTGTGCAGCTTTCACTTAATAATGCAATAATTATTGCAGTTAACTACAAGGAACATCACCCTCGTTTTACGCATAATGACAGTGGCGGATCTAGTTATACGGTACGTGTGCTCTTTCTTAGCCAAAAGTAGGTGCTACCGCATACATATTGCATACATTTTTCCCGTTTAAATCTTCTACTATTTGCCGCTCTTTTGTATGAAAATAGACAAATCTTTCAGCGTCAAGATTTCTACGCCCTTTGACTCCCAGGGGCCATTTCCTAAGCACCCATTATAGGCCTACGCTTTAGCGTATTGTTTCCTCTTTTGGCAAGTCCTAAATCCGCCACTGCACAATGAAATAGCATCCGCACGTCCATTTCCAGTAAATGTTTGCGTTTTTCGTTGCTCATAATGTACCAGTAGAGGAGGTTGTGAACAGTATTATCATATAGGCTACCACTGCCGTGTTTATTATTGCGTAAACGCACTGTTGCAATTTTAGCGTGTGCCTTTTTGGTTGGTTCGTTGATTGGCTGTGTGTACCAGTAGGCTAGTTCCTGCATTCTATGTTGACAAATACAGTAATACTAATGCTATTGCTGTCTCAAAAACAGGATGTGCAAAATTATAGTTTTTGTCTGAACTACGTCAAATTTCTACCAACATTGATAACGTTTGGCACAAAGGCGGCAAAAAGAACGAAACTGTGTTAGGTGCTTTCGTTAATTTTTTTGGCGACAAAACTTACAAGCCCCTAATTGTGCCGGTAACCTTTGTCGGCTGAACCAATAATTACCGATTATGGTATTTAACAAGTAATTGGAGCAAAGCTCATTAGACGCGCGACAGCGTATAGCAATTCTGGTTCGTAGGTTGTCATAGTCTATCTCCATCTATTTCGTTGCAATTCACTCTTGAAGTGTGCGCTGCAGCCAAAAATTACCAAAAATAGTAACACCACTATTTTGGTGGTTTAAGGTCGTTTAAGGTCATTAATGCTGAACCACCTAAAAGCTTGTCGGCACTTATTGTTATGGTAAGCAGCAAGTCTATGTCTTCTGCAAGCGCTAGACGAGCCAACAGCGATAAAATAACGACTTTTGGGGGGTACGCCTAACGCCCTAACGCTTTGACGCCCGCGTGCGGAGGCCACTTTAAACCTAAGGGGTCGGGACTTGGACTTTTGAAATTTACGTTTAATGCTGAAAATTTCATAGGCGGGTTGTCTTGGTTTATCTCAAGGCACTTTGGCGCAATTTACGCTTGAAATGTGTGTTGCAGCTCAAAATCGCAAAAAAAATCACTAAAACACTTTTTGGGGGTTCAAGGTCGTTCAAGGTCGTTAATCTTAATGTCAATAAAAAGGCGTATATGACTTCCTCTTAGTGATTAGTAGTAATATAACGTAGGCCCTATCTTGCGCCGTTTCTGAGATACGGCAACTTATTGGCTCAAAATTGACAATTTTTTTGAACCCCTCTTATTTAGCACCCTCGATCGGGGTGACTTTTTTAATTTCGAAAAAAGTTTGACGGTTCCCAAAACTAGATTCTTCGTGACAGTCTAGGTAAAGATTTCATGATCTTAGCTTGCACCATTTTGATACAATCGCACAGTGTGACAGACGAACAGACGGACAGACGGACAGACAGATGGACGGACACCTCGACAAAGCACTCTGCTGTCGCGCGTAAAAACCCAGAGCCCGTTTTTACTTGCTGTTTTGTGTTGCTCGTGTTTTTGACTCAACGTTGTGCATATATTTTTTTCGTTTTTTCGTGTTTTCGTGCACTTAATTATGAGTTTAGTCAATGTGACTTCTATGGTCTTGAGGCATGCCCACTAGACAAGTCGGAGCTCTCTTCTTTGGACTTTGTTGTCAACAAATTTTTTAATGAAAAAATGTGCAGAACCAGCAACATGGATGTTGTGAGACAGTATCAATTTTACTTTGAATTTAAATTGCCAAGTATTTTGTGGTCTTATCGCGTACGGACATTAATTTTGATGTTAAATATGCCACCTGCGGGTGGCCGGGTGCAGCTTTGTTGCTTATGGTACCAGTGTCAGATAGTGCCCCCTTTTCACGCCCTTATCGTAACAAGCACTAATGACGAGCTTTGTAAATTTATTAACATCGATGACCTTGATCGACCTTGAACTCTAAAAATATGGGTTTTAGTACTTTGTTTGCGATTTCTGGCTGCAGCGCACACTTCAAGAGTGAATTGCGACTAAATGGATAGAGATAGACCAAAACATATCGAATTTTCAGCATGAAACGTATATTTTAAATGCAGTCTAAGTTTCGACCCCCTGTGTTCAAAAAGGCCTGCGCACGTGGGTGTCAAAGAAGGGTACTCTAAAAATTTGTTATTTTACGTCTAGCATGGAAACGGTTGCAGATAAGCACAAGTGACGAGCTTTTAGTGGTATCAACATCGATGATCTTGAACGACCTTAAACGCCCACCAAATAGGGGTTTTAGTGAGTTTTTAAAGCATTTTTTCGCTGCAGTGCACACTTTAAGAATGAATTACGACGAAAGATAGACCAAAACAACCTGCGAACAAGAACAGTTATAATAAGCTGTCTTACGTCTTATGAGCAACAGCTCAGATGTTTGTTTTGTACGTGTTTCTTGCGCGGAGCCGAGCTGCGTTTTATTCTTCGTCTTAACTTAGCTGGTTAGCGTAATCGAGTACTCAGGGAAGGCTATTCGGTGGCTTGGTGGCGTAATTAACGGTTACGACGTCGAACTTACGATCACGAGGTCGCGGGTTCGACTCCCGTTCGAATCGCTATTAGATGAATACCACTAGAATGGCACGGACAGGTACACCATATCCGTATTATCTCATCGACTGTTGCCATTTTCGCCTCAGTATTATTGGCATGTCACTAAGTACATCGTATTTTTTGTCGTTGTGTTTTTTTGTGGCAGCCTAGGTCTCAATGCATAATTTTTCCGGCAACGTCGCTGGTTACGGCGTGAGAGAAATCATTTTTTGTTTTGAGTGAGTTTTGTATGCGTTTATTAGTTGTGATGTCGGCTGGCGACGATTTTAGCGAGCACCGTTTGTCTTTCCTGTTCAGTTTTTTTTTGTTGTTGCACGTCTATTGTAATCAGCGTGTTGGTTTTGTACGCGTTAGGGGTCCTTAGTTGTTGAGCTCTTGAACTCTAGGCGTATAGGCCTAATAGTTGTTCGACCTAACTTGCAATAACAGTATCAGTTGTAGCGAGAGGCAGCGAGGCAATTGCCCCTCCCCATAAATTTTAACCTGTTGGGAATTTTCCCTTGTCGGAAAATGTTTCTTTTGTTCAAAAACATTGACTCTACAAAAATCACAGCCTTAAATCCCATCTTCTTGCTGAAAATTTGAGCGCAAAACTGAACTTCTGAGTATCCATGTTATTTGCGTCTGGCAAAAATTTGCAGTTGGCTATCGCAAAATTGCAACCCACTGCCCCCTTTCTCCGCACAGTTTTGGTAACACGACACCGCTGAGCACTACAGTATTTCCGTTACGTTCTGCCTTTTAGCCTATTATCTTAGAGATAGTTTTGCAACTTGACTGACCGTACAATATTTGGCTGACTGGAATGTACGATTTCATTATGGCTTATTTAGCTGTGTTTATTGTGTTATTTTTTCATTTAAGCAAACAAAAGATTATAGGCTATCTATAACACGACAAAGTTGAGGCACATGATATTTATCCAGCAGCCGTATCAGTAGTTGAACGGCTATTGATACGGCGATCGGATAAATATTCAGTTACTGCCCTGGCCAGTTATTTACAGGCTTGCCGTGGATATTGATATTCATGGATATATTCATGGATATATCCATGGATATTATGCTGTCGCACCTGCTGATTAAAAACACTATTTATATTTTTTGTTTCTACAGTATTTCCTTGTCTGTCGTTCTTACTCTTAATTTTCTCGTTTACACTGTGTCCCCCCAAAAAACATCCCCAACATTTTAGACTGTAATGTGAAGAAAGATTATCGGATTTTAATAATTTTTGGTACGAATATTCCTGAGACAACTTGTCGTCAAGTGACAATTTAATTTCCCATCTCGCTCAACATCTGTTTCTACACTACCTGGGGAAAATAGAACAAACAAAATATCACTTTTTTATTCAATGCGACATGATTGCTTAATTAACATAACACGTAAAAACACATTTTGTTCACATTTCTGACACTGTGGCTGACATTTCATTCAGTTATCCATTTTTCAACTGCCTTAAGTAAAACTGCTTGAAGTGTTGGCCCACTGTGACACTTGTACACTGGCCCACTTGACAGCTGCAGTATCGATAATGTTCTGCTCCTGACCAACACAGGCTCTACCAGTCACTTCTTGACGTTACAAACATTCTTAAACTTCCTCTGGTAGACACACTGCTGCAAGACAGTCAAACCTTGTAATAAATGTACAAAACATTAGTTTATACACTTGTTAACGGCAACATTTAAGGACTTGCACATCGAAAACAGCAAAAATTACAAAAGGTGATATTGCCCGCATCACACTGACTGTGTGTTAATGTGCTGCTGAATAAGTGTATAAACT
>Ga0209671_1006878_pt1 | contig 11741 bp, 10 predicted proteins | sample WorMetHERISLAND2_2_FD_187401 | JGI IMG/M metagenome (GOLD analysis project Ga0209671, IMG submission 187401) | Marine gutless worms symbiont microbial communities from Max Planck institute for Marine Microbiology, Germany - Olavius geniculatus... | ecosystem: Host-associated > Annelida >...
TTCATTACCGACAGTACATTACCGACAGTTGAAATTATGGGTGTTCAAAATATAAATTTTGCTATGTTTTCTGAAAATGGGTTTTTGGCCCCAATTTTCACATCTTTAGACACAAATTTTCTGGCAAACATTTTTGGACAGATAATTGGACAGTGATGCCAGTGTGCAGTTGCCATGACGTCACTGTCTCGTGTTTGCTTGTGCACTGTTTGTCAGCTATGGGTGCTGTGACTGATGCATATTCACTGAACCAGATTCTATTTTCACTACATTACTGCACTAACCCTGAAGTAGAATTAACTGACCTACCACATGTTGCCAACTGTTGCCAGCACGCATGGTTGTATACATGGTGTGCCACAAAAGATTGCACTGGCACCAAATATGATCAGATCAGATTGCTAACCATAATTTTGACCCGTGTGCCAACCCTATACCTAACGCTAAAGCAGATGTCATATAGTCAATGAAGTTGGCCAACTATTGTGGATTTGGCTTATATTGTGGCAGAAATTCCATATCGATTATCGTAGCAAATCATATTGCGATATCATGATACCGTAAGACCGACTGAGACCGCAGACTGAGCGACCGAGCGGGAAAGCAAACTTGTTAACTAAGGAGATGGGGAGGAGCACCTGTCAGCCTGTCAGCCACCCATATACTGTATCCGATTTCTGACATGCAGGGTGGTTGGCCGCTCTGCTACCCCCATCCCCTCACCCACTGACCAAAGAAGTTGGCCAATTTTATCGTGGGAAATAGAACATGTTCTTGTTCTATGTTGGACAAGTGGCCAATTTTTGTATGACACAGCAGATTTTTGTTAGACGATTTTATTGGCAGACAAAGCGTTGGCCAACTTTATCGATTGTCTGACATCTGCTTAACACAAACCCTACCTAATCTTTTGTAATTGATCTGGTCACGTTTGATGCCAGCATGGCTGGTGCACTATTTCGTGACACCAGTGTAACTTGCTGTTGTCCTGCATTCATAGTGGATCAGTTCTCACTGTTCTGCACCATGATGTGTTTGTGTTTTGTAGGTGATATTGACATTACAACTGTTTCATCTTCTCTGAATGACATGATAGCCTGTGTTGGCTGTTTTCAATGCTATATGAAGTAATGCTGAACTAATAATCTACTTTGAATTATGACCATTATAACTGGAAAATATCAAAAGACAAATCACATAGTACAGAGGTATGTATGGCATACTTTATTTTGTTTAGTGGCTAATAATCGGGTTTTTGTACCAAGTGTGAAATGCTGGTACAGGTTGTCATCAGCTGATGAATTTATGATGTTTATTAAGGTGCATACAGAGCAACAGAAATGGAATGAAATGAAAGCTGTGTGCTTTGGTTTGGCTTTTATTTAATTTCATTTCGGTTGCTCTGTATGCAGCTTTGGTGACATTTAATGCACGTACAGAGCGACGTAACTGAACTAAACTGAACTGAACTGACATGGTTCAGTTTCTGACGAACTGACCAAATGGGCATACAGTAATGCATAACAGTAGGCACCATTTAACAGTGTTGGTGGCTTAAGTGACTAAATGCTCAGGTAAGCGTCAAGTTCAGCCAATGACCAATGAGCTCGCTCTGCTTGCCCATTTGTCAGTTAGTCGATAACTGAACTGTGTCAGTTCAGTTAAGTTTAGTTTAGTTACATCGCTCTGTATGCACTTTTAGCGACAGCGAATGATATTGTCGGTGAAACAACTAACAGCAGATGTCAGTGTCACCACATGCTGGCCTAGCCTTGCTTTGGTTGTGCAACAGAAATGGTAATGTCTACGGCCAATCTATCTATTCATCAGACCTGGATATTTTCAGTGTTTAGCACGATGAAGTTACTTACTGCCAACTGAATTCTGATAGTACTGCAACAGTTTTGAGTTTTTAGTAGTCATCAACAGTCGTCTTTCGGGCAAGTGTACAGGAAGGTTTGGTACACCTGTAGCTGTGCATGGTTAAGCATTATGTTGAACAATGTTGCTGGATGCTTGGATTCTGCATTAGCTGAGCTGGATCATGGCCACTTCACTTCACTTCAGAGATCTGGCTTCTTCTGCTGGTGTTTCGCTGAGACAGCAGCTCTCTGGCTTCCATTGTTCCAGTTGGTTCTTTGTTTCACAAACATCTGTCTTCTGTTGGCTTTTTCACTTGTTTATGGCCATCTGAGGTCTGTCCTACATTTACGAGACATACCGTCTTTAACTCTCTGAACCCTGAATTCTCCAGTGATTTGTCCCTTTAACCCTGTCCTCCCGCAGACATTTTTGACTGTTTTAAAGTCAAATATTCCACATCAGAACAGCAAAATTGTCTGATGTGATGATAAATTGATAGTGCATTTGTTATACGTGAAAATTTTGACTGCGGTACTAAACTAGATATGCATATTAATATGGTGTAAGGTGCATTCATAGCAACGTAAGTGAATTGAACTGATATGGTTTAGTTTTTGAGGAAATGACCTGTAGGCATTGGACTAATGCATTACACTCAGCACCATCTAATAGCAGTGTCAGTGATACATGACTATAGGGTTATTCTATGTCAATTCAACAAATTTTTTGGAACTTTCCAGCTCGACCATCTCAGAATTTGACGAAAATTGCAGGAAGTGTTCAGCATATGTATCTAATGAAGTGTGCAAAATTTCTGGATGATATCTTTTGTAGTTTCTGAAATATGTGCATATATAAAGTACCTAGTATGTACGATTCATTAGAACAGCTGCCGCTGTTGTTGCACTCAAATCTGTCGAAACAGTTCGCTTTCCTGACAATGCTAGTATTTTTACTGCCGAAATTCATGCACTTCAGATGGTGCTAGACATCATCCGCCGTACAAGACGCAAAGATTATTTTGTGCTGATATGCCATTAAGAAACTACTCACTCACTCACTCACTCACTTCTTCGCTTATAGTCAAGCACATTTTGGTAGACTGCACCCGTTACAGTGCAGCACGTCAGAGATATTTTGGAGTGGCCACACTCAAGGACGTTTTTGAAAAGGTTGCATCTCGCAACACCATCGCTTATGTTAAAGATATCGGCTTTTACAATCGTATATTATGTTGTTTTCACATTAGCTTAATAGCCTTGATCTTAACGGGTATTTTAACTTTGCTTTTAATACATATATTAACTGCTTTTAACCAATTTTAACCACTTATGGCACTGAATGGCCTATTTTGTGCTGATGTGCCGTTAAGAAACTACTCACTCACTGTTTTGCCTAACGCGGGAGGAATCGCTGTCGATCGAGTGACTCACCGATTTTGAATATGTTCATCCGTTTCGGAGATATTTGTCACCGAACTTTGAAGTCGACCAAAATCGGGCCAAATTTTGCATGTTTTTGGTCCCTAAAATTTGTTGGGGAGGCTCCCTCAAAATTTTGGACCGGGATTATAAAACTGAACGCAGCTCTGAGTGTCGTGCAAAATTTCGTGCTGATCGGCCCTGGAGCTCGGAGATTACAAGAAAAATAAATTCCAGCAAAACATAAGCCCTCCCGAAAACTATCGTTTCCAGGTGGACTGTCTATGGAATATGCTGTGAAAAGGAAAAATGACAGAAGCATAGATGAGTCATCAGCTGCGGATGCAGTTGGTTTGATGTCAGTATCCTCTTCACTCAAAAATAGCATCTTGCTACACAGGCCACGATGAAGACCTTGACAAAGTATCTGCGGTATGTCAGAGAGAAACTTGTTGTGCTCAGATCTTCTGAAATAGATTCGAGTCTCTGTTGAGGAGTAAAAGCTGTTGGGTGGCCGAGCAACTTGCTAATGCTTTGACCTAGACAAATGCAGTATCTGTATTGTTCCATGTTGCACTAGGCTGTTCTGAACTCGTAGTTCTCAGATTGAGGACAGGTAGGGGTAGATTGACTACTAGCTACTCTTTTTGATCAGGAAATGGGTGTACCTCAAGGCAGCATCTTCTCAGTTACACTCTTTGCATTAAAAATCAACTCAATTGTGATGGCCATGTGCCCTAATGTTGAGTGTTCTCTATATGTTGATGATTTCCTAATATGCTACAGATCAAAGCACATGCATATAGAACGACATCTACAGCATTGTCTCAATAAACTACAGTACTGGGCTGATACCAATGGATTTCGTTTCTCAACTTCCAAAACAGTTTGTATTTATTTCTTTCATCTACTAAAATCACATCTTGATCCAGAACTGTCTCTCAGTGGTATGCCTATTCCAGCCATTGAGAAAACTAAATTTCTTGGTCTGATCTTTGATCACAAGCTGTCGTTCATACCTCATCTTCATTACCTCAAGGAAAAATGTCTGAAAGCTATAAATCTACTACGTGTTGTTGCTCACACTTCTTGGGGTGCAGATCAACAAACACTTCTGCACCTATACAGGTCTTTAATAAGGTCAAAGTTGGACTATGCCTGCATTGTGTATGGCTCAGCTAGACCTTCCTACCTTAAGATCCTGTATCCCATTCACAATCATGATTTACGCTTGTGTTTGGGTGCATTCAGGACTTCACCAGCAGTCAGTTTGTGTTCAGGCTACTGAACCTCCTCTAGCTCTGAGACGTAAAAAGCTAGCTTTACAATACTGCCTTAAGCTCAGTGCAAGTACAAATAACCCAGCATACAATGCAGTTTTTAATTCAAAGTTCAAAACTCAGTTTGACAACAAGCCGAGCCAAACTCGCCCATTTGGCTTTAGAGTTAAAGACGACTTGCAGAATCTCGGCTTTAAGAAGAAGAACGTTTTACCTACAACCGTTTCCACAACTCCACCTTGGCTTCTCAAACGCCCTAACTGTAACTTCAGTATATGCTGTTACGATAAAGCAACTACTAACCCAGAAGTGTTCAAACGCAAATTCTTTGAGCTTCACTCAGAGTTTTCACACCATGTAGAGATCTACACAGATGGGTCCAAGGATGGAATTAGAACAGTTGCCGCTGTTGTTGCAGCCAACTCTGTCAAAACAGTTCACTTACCTGACAATGCTAGCATTTTTACTGCAGAAATTCATGCATTGTACATGGCCCTAGACATCACCGCCGTACAAGAAGCAAAGATTATGTGGTTATCTCGGACTCTTTGTCTAGCTTACAAGCAATTGAAAGCTGCAAAGTCGAAAATCCACTGATCTTAAAGATCCTGAAGGATCACAATTACCTAATTAACAGTGGTAAATCTGTAACTTTTTGCTGGATTCCCAGCCACATGGGTATCTGAGGAAACGAAGATGCTGACATCACTGCTAAGGCAGGACTGGATGTCGCCATCACCAGCATGAGATTTCCAGTGAGCGATTTGTTAACTTGTGTCAACCAATTGTGTGTTAAAGAATGGCAACAGTTGTGGAACCAGTGTACATCAAATAAACTTTACAGTGTGCAACCGGTCATTGGTCGCAGTGTCAGTTTGTCACTGGTCCACTACGACTCAGTCCTCATCAACCGTCTTCGAATTGGTCATACAAGACTTACAAACTCTTATCTCCTAAAGGGAGAGATTCAACCAGTATGTGAAGTTTGCCATTCTCCGCTGACAGTCAAGCACTTTTTGGTAGACTAGTAGCAAGAACTTAGGGTCTCTGCCCCACAGCGGGTGGTCCGTCCCCAGCTTAAAACCCTATCTCGGACTCCAAACGGTGACTCAACCCTAGCCAAGACTAGCTATTTTGACGAGTTTGACAGCAAAGAATATTAATAACCCTAGGTTTTTGCTGTTGTCAACCCTAACTCGTGCTGTTGTACGACCCTAAAACCATAAGGAACCCTAGGCGCAAATCCCTTACTCAGCAATTCCAACCCTAGCTCGTGCTCTTATGCGGTCTTAAAACCGGCTAAAACCGGAAATAAATGACCAACTTATCGCTGGCCGTCAACCCTAACCCTAACCCTTTTCTAAAAATAGCGCTCCGTGTCAGCATTTTGCAAGGACGGCCCGTAGGCGCGTGCTATGACGTCATCCGGAAGTCGGTGGGCGGCCCTAGCGTCAGCATTTTTGTAAGGGCTCATCCGGAAGCGTACCTATTTTTAGTACACGCGCTTATGACGTAAACACTCTGTAAGGCGGCGTGCCCTACCGCGCAGAAGCTCAACACGTAGGCTCTTGGCGCACGTAGGCATGAGGTAGTCTATTTTTAGTACGGTCCGCTTATGATGCAAGCACTCAGTAGGTCGGTGGGTCTTCCGGAAGTCGACGAGCCCGACGCACCTTCTATACAGTCGTAGGACGACGCGCCTTCTAGGCGATGACGGCACGTGCGCACGCTTCGCTTACCCGCTGCGCACCTCGCATCATTAACGCGTCGCCTTACGCTGCAGGTAGTCGTTATCTGCTCGACCGCCTCAAACACTGCAGGACGTTCAACCCGACACACTTATTTTTTATATCGTCGCAGTGTCCTGCCTACGGTTCGTAGCATTTTCACGTTAACCTTACTTACTTTTTTGACCAGTCGTCTCAGCCTTGTACGCCGCTGCATCTATGTATTTGTCTGCTTGTCGTCTATACAGTTTGCTTACTCGTCTCTAAAATATTTTACCTGCTTACTGCCACAACCCATGTCCTACTGTTGTAAAATCGCGCATGTCTCACTTAAGTCGCCGTCTGTTAACATAACGTCGCAGGACCATGCCACAACATCCTATCTGCGTTATGCGTTGCCGGTGGTGACGGAAGAACGTCTACTCAATACAGCTTAGCAGTATTGTTACTCCTTTCCTCTCTCGCTAGCGTTCACAGTCACTTTAGCGCACGCTTAGTCTTAGCTCAGTGCCACGACCGCGCCACGTCGGCGCTTCGCATTAACTCTTATTTTTTAACCATGTAACATTTTTAACTGCTCGTCACTTGTCACTAAATAGTTTACATTTTTCTAATTATCATTTTTTAACATTATTTGTACCACTGCTTACACGTTACACGTTACGTCTTCGCTTTGCCATTTCCCGCAGCGCCCTATCCGTGCTATGCATTGTCACAGTGGCGGAAGCATTTAATAGACTTGCACGCGCCGTCCATATTAGCTTCAGTGTACCTCGTAGAGTTTCTTATCAGTTGACTCCCGCAGTGTAACTTACGTAACTGTATACTTTTTAAGCGCGTCACAGCATGTAATGTCTAGTCTGTTCTACACACTCATACCATATAATAATTTTTTTACTGCATGTTTCTAGGTTTTTTTTACTTTTTAATATTACCCCCGCTATATACAACGACAGCAACACATTTTTATATAATACGTCATATTCATTTATTTCTGGCAAACTGTGATCTACACACTGTTCATTCCCTCAAGGCTCTCAGAGTGTCCACAACTTGCTGCATTAGTGCAGATATCTGCTGCAACAAGTTGATTGCGACGTTTAGAGCAGTAGTTTCAGCCGTTTCCTCCACGAAGACTTCATCGGACATCGACGACTCCGATGACGATGAAGACAAAGCCAGATTGCGTTCCACTATAAAGCACACATATACATACAAATGTAATTATGAGTAATACACAACAATTTTTTTTAACTCAACTAAGTCACCTTCCTACCTTGCTTTTTTTATGTAGTATAGTACTGGTAAAAAAACAAACACATATAATCTAATCAACAAACTTACTCTACGCTCAACTCGTATGGGTAAACAAAACCATCGCCTAGGTCAACTCAGCCTTACATCTCTCTGTTTATAGCGTCACAATTTAACCTGCACTTAGTTGTATATGTTATGTCATACAACCTGTAAATCTCATATACACTTTAATTAATAGTTATATTTTATACAGTCAACACACAGCAATATTATTATTATTATATTATGTAAGCTTTGAATTATACTAATTTGCATTAATAATTATAGTAAGTACATTTAATGCTAAAACTGTAGTACATTTAATAATTTTTTAATAAACGAAAATTGTACCTTGTGAGTACTCTGGTGTACTCTGCTCTATAGCAGAATCAATGATCGTGGTGTCAGGACTGGCAGGTGTTGATGGAGGTGTTTGGCTCCATCCACTAGTAGGCGTCGATGGTGGTGTGGGTCCGTCTTCAGCCTCTATAATAAAAACAAACAATTATATATTTGTATACCTTTATTTTAATCTTTATTTTTTACAAATATTTATTTTATTTACATATATAATGTACCACACTTTAAACTTTTTTGTTCTAAGCTTTCTGAAAATTCCTAATTGTAGTAATATTTTAGGTTAAAAAAATGTACAAATTTAACTTACAGTTTAACTAAGCATAACTTAAACTCGTCTTCCCCTAAGTACTCTACAATTAATTTTAGTTGCGTTTACAGTATGTTTTATTAAAACGTATACACTACGATTTGAATATATTTTTGCCATACCTCCGAGTAGACCATCACGACGTAGTCTACTTTCTAACTCGATCCGTTGCAACAAACTCGAATTATCACTCATCTTTCAATGCTCAAAATATCCAAAGGTCGCAGATTATAGTCAAGCACAGCGCAGACAAAGAGATAGGCTATAGCATCCGTATAAATACTTTTCCCATGCGTCCTGCTAGGCTCGGCTAGAAAAAAATTCAGGCATTGTGCCCGGCATACATGCTGTGATTTTTGCGCAATATAATGTAAGACTTCTAGTGAGGTGCGTAATGCGTGTATTATAAAAATATCACCTACTTGTGTCATTCTTCAAAAATATAACCCACATCATATTAATTATAATCTAATAAATTTTAATGTTTATGTTCTATTTACCTATAATGCTGTAGCTAGTATCTAGGAGTGAATTTACAGGATAGTTAGGTACCCTATACACAGAAATTTTTTTAATATGTGTCCCAATAGCGCATTGACACCATATTTTCAGTTAGTGTGTTAGCTTTACTTATTGTATAATAAGTTTATTGTTGTTGTGCACCATACACTAAATAAATAAATTAATTAATGTTACCTTATGTAGTTGTATACTTACTTTATATTGTTACAATATGATTAAAGCATTTAAGTTGTATATAAAATATTTACTTGACCCAACACTAACCGGTATTACCAAAGTCGAAGTCACAAGTTCTAGAAGGTAGCCTGCGTACATATACGCCCATTCTAGACGTATACCATTATAAAAAAAATTAATTAATCATGTCACTGTCTATACCATCGTAGCCGGACATGCCAAATAATGCCACGCTGTTACGTTATCGCATCTATTACTCATCCACTAGTCCAAGTCAGATACTTTTTGGTTTTTCGTGCGAAAGCAGCTTTCAGCGCGCCCTAGCCAGTGCGTACACCGTCGGCTGCCAAAACTGTAAAGCTTTTACGTAAATATCTTGGCATTAAATGGTCATATAGGGTTGCGGCATCCCAATTTTTCAGTTATCTCGTTAAACTATAAATAGCACAGCAAAACGACTTTTGTACCAGTCGCAGGATGACAAGTTTAGTTAACGTCACGGCTAGCCAGCTCATACAGACAGATCCACATTACGAGCTCGTCTACCTAAACGTTTCGCTTTTCGTTGCTATCTTAAGCGCCCTCGTCGCATCGTTTCTCGGGTTGCGACGGCGACGACAGCAGAGATATGACCCTACCACTTCAACACCCATTCACAATGTTGATGGCGGGCCCCACGGGGTGCGGAAAGACACGTTTCGTCTTCAGACTTATAGAAAATGCACACCTCATGATCATGTTTAAATTTTGCTCGTGTAGGAGTAGTGTTTTCTCCTATATTAGATTACTAAAATGGGGAATTATCCATTAAATAATGAGGTAATGGATCTTATCCACGAAGTTTCGGCGAGCATTTATTCGGACATGCGTTCACAATCGTGTTCTTAGACCGACTGTCAGCAAGCGACAAGAGTGCAAGTGTTCAGATAGCAATGCGTGTTGTGATTGGCTGGACGCCGATCACGCGGCGTCTGCTTTTAATGGACTCTGTTCAAACGCCCATTCTATACATACCTAGTGCTGTGCAAATCGCAAAAATCTCAATATTCTGTATTCAGTTACTATATATTGTTCAACTTGTTGTCTCCCTTATTTACCAAACAATTTACACAATTTTTTGACCATTTGATACGCTTTACATGTGCTTTATGTGCGCTAAACGATTTAGCATGAAATATTTAATAAGTAAGTCAATTTTCAATCTTACCAATCTTACCCAGGCATGAGGCTTATACACCATCTAGGTAAATCGAATCGCTGAGCTGGAATTCAAGGTTATTTTGTGCATACGACGCAGCATTTTCGATTTAGCGTAGAATATTTAATAAGTGTTTAAGCCATTTTTCAAGTAAACACTAATATGTGACATTACCACATCAAGACACATCTGCTGAAGTCACACAATGAAGGTACTTGGTTCACATGTCACATTTGTCAGAAGAAATTCAGCCAGAGTGGTAGCTTTAAGACACATTTACTTCGTCATGAAGCTGTGAAGCCATATGTTTGCAGTGAATGTTCAAAGAGTTTCGTTACTGTATTTAATATGAAACGTCATCAGCTGAAACACTCGGATTACAAACAGTTTTTTCTGTGGTTCGTATGGTAAATATTTCAAAGGTAAAGACTGTGTTGTTAGTCATTTCAGTAGATGTTCTGTTAGACTGGGATACGTCCATATCTATGCCAGGTAAGATTGAGACAGAGAACGAACAATCTGTGGACAATTGCTTGTTGGACAGAGTTGCTACTGTTGAAATTAATACAAAACTTCACTCTTAATCGTTGACAGACTGGCAAGGCTCATCACATCAGAGACCACGTCTGATTGCGGCTGCATGATACATCTGAGCATGTGAAATCTGTTGGTAATAATTTCAGAGTCATTCTTAACCACGTGATGAGCACAGGGTAGCATGTAAATGCATTCACTAGCTGTTAGTTTTTTTCCGCTGAACAGTTTCATTAGGTACAGCTTCAGAGAGTATGCATCATCAGCCCGAAAAATTATGATTGACTCAAAGGCCATACCAGCTACTCTTGCAGGTGGGATATTTACCGGTAGTAGATTTTTAATAACCGTTCTTGTGCAACATTTTTGTGATAAAGTTGCAGTTGTCATGAGTTATCTTATGTGAAAGTTCTAGATTATGACGTCTGGGCCTAAGATCGTAATCATGAGTTGTCTCTGGGCATCAGATGGTGGAGTGTGTGGTTCGGGTTATCACACCTCACACGATAGTGTGAGTGTTGTAAGGATGACCTTTAAAGTATATGGGAAAAGGCAAAATTTGACCCTCAGCCAACCCAAAACTCCTGAACCGATCGTCACCAAATTTGAATGGCGTGATTACGTCATGGACGCTTACCACCAAAAAATTTGGGTTCAATCCGCCCAGGGGTTTGCTGCCCATATAGGTGAAACATACTCCCATCCTGTTCGAAATTTACTACACTTTTTTTGTTTTTTCAACTCGCCTATAAGCGAGTCCGTTAGACCAGTTTTTACGCTTAATACAAATTCTTATCTCCTAAAGGGAGAGAGTCAGCCAGTATGTGAAGCTTGCCATTTAACTTTGCTTTTAATACATATATTAACTCTTTCAGCACTCATCATCATCATCATCGACAACCGTGGGCTCAATGCCCGTTGGTGTCTGACGCCATTGTTACTATCGCTGCCCACCGCTGCCTATCTAGCGCAGCGTGGCTCAACTCCTGCAGGGTTGCCCCACACCACTGCTCAATGTCATCTGACCATTCTCGGTGAGGCTGTCCTCTTTTGTTT
>Ga0209671_1006879_pt1 | contig 11740 bp, 4 predicted proteins | sample WorMetHERISLAND2_2_FD_187401 | JGI IMG/M metagenome (GOLD analysis project Ga0209671, IMG submission 187401) | Marine gutless worms symbiont microbial communities from Max Planck institute for Marine Microbiology, Germany - Olavius geniculatus... | ecosystem: Host-associated > Annelida >...
GAACAGGCTATTTTTCGACAACCAGATAAATAGCCGCTGCGGTAAGCTATTTATCCGGTTGCTGGATAAATATGCTGTGCCAGCAATAATTGGTTATCAAGAAATATTTGCTAATATATTTGTTGGTTGTGCAAAATAAACAGATTTTTGTGTTTTAAACGGCACCGTTAGGCCTACTTCACACAGTCGTTTGTGTCCAACGAATTTTCTTGAGGATAAAAAAGAAATATTTCGGTACAGTACTTGGTTACAAATAATATACTCGCTAATTCGATATGAGAACGGTTTTATTGTGAAATTGTATACCGTAAGCTTATGCCGTGATTTTTTTTTCTATTCAGTGAGCCGTTTGGCAGTATGGTCGCTGTATAATCTGTCCATCTGCATAAAGCGAATGCGTTTCTCCATGCGGTACCGTTTTACCGCTGATGGATTGTAAGTGCGGTATAATATTAAAGCACGTTTTATGTACGCTACCGACCAGATTGGATGGACTAGAGTTTTCTTTGACTGATGCACAATTAACCGACAGAAAAGCCTTACAAACATTTTTTTTATTCGGCAGACCACAAAACGTTTTCGTAAACAAAGAGGCAGCACTATCTCCAGCGGGGTTTGATTATAATAGCCCACGTATAGACCTAGTTTGAACAAAACGGCGTCAAAATGTAACGCGCTCGATAAAACCGCAGTGCAAAGTGCGCACTAACCAGCGTTAAGACGTGTACAGAATGAAATGAAATAAAATAAAATAAAATAAAAGCCGCATGCTACGGTTTTCATTTTAGTTCATTTCATCTCGTTTCATTTTTGTAGCTATGTACGCACCTTTAGGTTAACAACGTAAATAGATGTACGTAAACACAGCAACGTAAATAATCTCTGAAACAGCCGCTTTGTAATTTTTTATCTCACAGCATTCCGGCAAGAATCTATGGTTCTATGAATCTATGCGTCACGTTCCGGCCATGGAAGCTAATCTTAGACACTGGTTGGCGTGCGGGTGCTGACGGAGATGCGATAAAGTGCAATTCTATTACTTGGGTTGAGTACTGCTGTTGCTGCGGTTGCCGTTTCAATAGCGTTTCAGCCAGGGGCTGGAATGACCGGTTTGCTATCCTCGGTGCAACACTGATCTCCTGTCAACCTATGTTGACCACGGATAGGCCTACTCAACTCACGACCCTGCAAGCCATACGCAAGAGACTCTCATAACAGGAATACGTCATGCAGTAGCAGCACAAGCAGCATGCAGCGTTGAAACTATAGCATAGGCCTATACTGCCGGGTGCAATAGTGCTTGCTGTATCTTGATTTCCAAAAAGATTCGAATACACATTGCGCATAATTTTTCTTCGAAAAAAGAAGCTGCAGTGCAGCATTGCGTTATGGTACGTAAAATTTTTTTTTTCTTTCTTTTGCTTTCTTCGAAAAATGAATAAAATAATTGTGCGTTATACTGTGAAAATAGGGCTTAAATTATGTTATTAATAGGCTAGCAAACCACTAGAATGTGCTTGGTGAGTTGACTGCACAGGCTTTGCGAAGAGTTTCAACATTCTCCACGATATTTAAATTTTGCCTGGAAAATTCCGGAAGAAGGAAAACGTTATAAGGACAAGCGGTATAGGAAGGTAAGAACAAGCAGAAGAAACGGGTGAAAAAGAAAGGCACGGCGAAATGAATTTCCCACTGCGCAGTCCTGTTTATGTGCAATTAGCTAGTAAATGCATCTAGGTTTTCAAAACACGCGTGGTTTATTCTTTTGCATGTAATTTACGTACGATAAGCTGAAACAAAAATGTAGAAAAAAAGCACGTGCAACATTTCGCGAATTCGCATAAAATTTTCAGTACGCTGCCAGATAGTAACTGTGTGTTTCGACAGCACGTCGTGTGTAGGGAAGGCGTGAGTAACAGTTCAGAGTGACGCTTTGATTGCGTCGTAAAAGCAACTGATATACGACATCAGGCTCAGTAGCTGCCGCAGCAGCTTGGCGGAGATATCCGGCTTCCGGTCTATAATCCACTTCCGAAATCCCAGACACGTAGAAACCGGAGTGCATTCGTGTAAGTAGCCTATACCGCTTTCTCGCAAGTTCGTCGCTGACGAAACGGACAACTGACGTAGATACTCGTAGTTTAAGGTACCGCCCAGGATTCGCAACTTAGGGTACACATATGCAGAAAAGATAACTTGAAAATTATAAAAGTTATATTGATTTACCCACCCGGAAAACTCCCCATTAAAATTTTAAAGCAAAGTGATACAATTTGTAATTTTTACGCACATACCATGTAAAACACAACAGTATCGTACGATTTGGTACATTTTGGTGCGCTTAAAAATGAGCAACACTAGGCCACTACCTTATTCAGTCAATTGGATAGCTGTAACCTATTCTACACTGTGTACCCTAAACACCGAAATAGCCTACAGTGGAAGCATGCACTGCAAAGCTTGATGAAAATACATGGTACGAAGAGCAATTAAGATTTACTACGAGACTCTGGGACAATAATTATTCACTATGCCGCAGTTTTTAAACAAAAGAATTACTTCCTGGCGCTACTTATTTTTCGGTTCATCACCCATTAGGTCGGTGAGCAGAAATACTTAAGTCTGTGCGTAAAATTTCAGACCTGTCTCTCTTTTTCTGTCCCTTTCTTTTTTCTTTTTGTGACTCCGCGCATTTCGCAACACTCGGCTGATGGTGGAGGCGAATCACGGTGATTTTGATTGAGGCCCATCATTCACAGGATATGATAGCAGCTAGTGCGGAACGACAAATGCCAAATCTTGACCGACTTAAAAATACTGGCACACTCTCTGATGGAAAATCGTTCAAGATATAATAAGACATTCAGCATTTCGGTACAGCAGTAATGTTTGCAGAATGTAAAATATTTAGACGCTGGAGAACTAGATTGCTGCAATATGAACCTGCCAGAGGCCCGACATACGGCCAGAAGTAACTGGTACACGACTGATATAACTGAATCTCGGCACAATAACGTTTTTGATTGATAGTAACTGCAGAATCAGTAATATCAAACCTATATGCAGTTCTATGATTCTATTCCTATTGACATGCCGATGGTTATCAACAGCGACTAAAGGAACGTTACAATAGGCTAATATTGTGCGAAGAAAGCGTCCTTTTGCATTGTTGCTGCCGTGACGTTTGGTTAATCATGCAGATACGACATAAACGTCAGCGACGTTATTCTACCGTTTCGAATTACTTTAACCCGAGCATCTCTAGTGACTTAAAATCAAATGCCTAGAAGAAGGCCACTAGTAGCCTCTATATTCGCGTCCGCCTAGATGCAGTGGGATTGGTGATGTGCCATACAAGCGGGTTGTGCGATGAGGACAATTTAATGATAGGCAAACTACGCCCAGCTACGTCGTAATGGAGAAATCGCGAGGAACGAATTAACTTTTGATGTTGCACGTATTAACTGGACCTTGCAGTTCACCGAACCAGTCTCTGTTCCAAGCCAAGCTGAAATAATAATCATGAGTGTGTCTAAGCGGGAATCCACCTTTCCGTGTGTTTAAAACACGATGACCTCAGAAGGGCATGGCGTTTGTCCCGGCCAATGTGCTACAAGATTGGTGTCGAAGTTCAACAGTCAACGTCACAATCAAGCATATTACTTAAGCACAATATTTAAATATTTACTGCATGGCAATTAAGTCACTGTGTATCTAATTACGACCTACGTTGTAAACTTGGACTTCCAGACGCCATTTTTCCAAGTGTGAAAACCGGATTTCTTTTCTAGAGATGCGGTAGACCGCTGTGATTAAGCTTGCATTAGATGAGACAGATGCTACGTTATTCAACATTCTCTATTCATTTTTACCGCCGGCGGCATGCTATAGCGCGAGAGACGTCGAGTGTGTGTGATGCCTGTCCGTTCGCGACCTTGATGTTAAGGAGTTGTACGCTGACCATACAAGTTGGAATACCTGATTTTTTAAAAAAAATTATTCCAATAACTCCGCTTTTTGCTGCCATAACTTCGGCGATCTAGTGCAGGGAACATCACTTGCCGTCCGTTCGATTGTCATGGCGTGCATGCCAGCACTGCGACGCCATTGGACAGACAAACCTTCGCTCCGCACTGTCAGACGATTGAACGGAGCCGAAAATCGCCAATCACTGTTTTTTCAGGCAAAACCAAACGAAAACCAACCCACTAAGGAAAACGTAAAACCGAAATAACAGTAAGCACATCACTTCCATGCTACTTCTTGCAGTGTTCGAATTGAGTATAATTAGCTGGAGGGGGGTTGAACTTTTCGACGGTCGGAGCCCGAGCAAAATTGTGATGTAAACTGTATGTATATAATATATAGCTAACTCCAAGAACATATTTTGACAGTGTTTTAAAGGGGGTTGAGAAAACAGTTGGGAGGTTTAGCCCCCCCCTAACCCCCGGCATTTCAAACACTGACATCTCGTCAAAACAGACTCTAGGACAGTACTTTCGAGATGTTAAAAGCAAACAACTATGAATGAGTGACAGTGTTGCGAGTTTAAGATAAGTGAAAAAAATTTTAAAAAACAATGAACATGATAATTTTGTTTATCTGCAATAGACGAAGCATCAGATTTGACGGATTTCGCTGAAAAATATAAATGATTGTAATGATTTCAATTCATTTAGAAAAGGTCAGTGCTAACGGTAGATCGGCGACCTCGCACTAAAGAGCAGAAAATTACTAGCGATAGATCGCCATTTACCTAATTACATTTATCTCGTTGTTAATGTAAGAATGCAGCCACATTTCTTCTTCACTGCATTGCTAAGACTGTGGTTGGAACTGAAATGTTATCAATTACCAAAAGCACTATAGTTCTAAGTCCGTATTACAAAAACGGCTTTGGCTTAAGATGGACTCTGATATAATACTAAATAAGCTGATTTAAATATGTGACAGTGTCGTGGCATGGTTTATAGACCTTCTGTGTCTACAAGGAACATAAGTTCTACCATCTTCCCAATATTGTATCTACCCGATCTACCTCTAGCAATTTTCCAGTGCTAACAGCAAGATCGCCGATCTACCGCTAGAATTATTGTTTAGAAAATGATTTGATTCGAAATTGTTTGCAAAATGATAATTTTTATTTTTATTTTAAATCAATTTTTAAAACATGATTTTAATTTGACATTATTTTGAAAATGATTTTACCCAACACTGTTTATATTATTAGCTTATGTCTTCGAAACCTTTGGAGTTAAGACCAAAATTAGTCGACATAAAGTAAGCTTATTTATCGGTTTCCAATGACCCGAAAGTGCTAGATCTACAGCAAACTGGGCGTCGTTTGTGACTGACTGCAAACTGTAGCCACAATGTGACCTTAAACACGCAAAGATCTACCACTAGTAAGCCAATCTTTAAGACAGGTCAAACACACTTCGCTGACTGTGCCATTATATCCATGACCCACTGTACCGCCACCGGGGGACCATCAACCAACAGCGCTTCTATTTCTAAACCTCCCACCCACGTACCAGACACATCATAAAATTCATAAGCTGGCCTACATAACTTATCCTCCAACTGAGGGTTAAATGGCAATAGTTTTTAGTTAGCTGGCCGGGTAATATTGCGAAAACTGCTGCAGTGTGCGGCTGTGATATATTGCATCGTTAAACCACGAGCGGCAATGTCATAGACTCATAGTTCAGCAGCATCAGTAATAATTAAACGGCTACACGGCTCGTGCAACCAAGCCCGGAGGCCCGAAGCAGACTTGCAAGCGAGCTTAAATTATATTATTCGACACGGTCCCGACTAAAGCTTTTTTCGGCTAATATTCCACACGACAGCAAACGATATAATATTTACGTAGTTTAATCTAATAGCAAGTTGAACTAAATCCAACAAGATCGTCAGTCTTTGCTCAAGGCTAAGTACTGCCCGCGGGTAGACGCAGTCGCTTCTGTATCATGCAACGTTCTTACGTTGTTAAATGAAACACAAAGCTTACAGTCACGTACAGTTTTGCAGCAAAGAACAACCGAATTTTTACGCGCGAAAGCAGCTACTGCTTCAGCGCGTCTTAGCCGTCGCAATTCTGTCTGTCCGTTTGTCCGTCTGTCTGTCACACGGGTGGATCAGTCAAAAACGGTGCAAGATAGGATTACGAAATTTTCACCATCGCTGCATGGAAGACCCAAGTTTCTGGAACCGTAAAGATTTTCCATACATTCAAAGGGAGTCACCCGAACGAGAGCGCTAAATGAGAGGTGTTGCAATTTTTGGCCAATAAGTCGCTGTATCTCAGTAACAGTGAGAGATAGGGCCTAGGCTACTATTAATCACTAATAGGAAGTTGTACACTGGCTCTCGATTGGCGCCAAATTCAATGACCTTGTATGACCTTGAACGCTAAAATAGGGGATTTTATGAATTTTTTGGCGATTTCGGGCTGCGACACAAGTCTATATCATTCACAAGGTGGCGCCACGGAACTATTGTTATGCGATCCAGATAGAAAATTTGGCATTTGTATTAACTTAGCGTGAACACCCGAGTTTTTAGCTAAACTTTTGAACCAGAACTGTTATAGGCTTTCGCGCGTCTGGTAAGCATTAGCTCAAACTTCTTGTTTTTCTGATGGTTTTCGCACATGTTAACGGTCTTTCTTTTTCTGGATAACGGCGCTTTTTATACGAACGACAGGCGAATGTCGCGTGCTGTGCACGAGGTCAAGCTGTGAAAATAAACGGACGGCATAAAACCAACGACATAAAGCCACAGAGACCGACCAACCGCTTCTACTGTACAGCAATTACTACGCCGCGACGATGTCGTGTTCCATGAAATGACGACAGATGATGCCACCGAGTAGAGTCACATAACACTCTACGACGTCGTTTTAGCTACGACCTTTCGTTTGACCTCCCTTTATCGTGTTGCTTCCAGGTCGGACTGTCCATTGTACTTCCGCTTTTTTATGTCCATTGCTTTTAGACTCGTCTGCCCATCAGCCCATGTCATATCGTAGTTCCAATATTGATTACTTTGTCGCATACGGTCTGCGAGTGCGACGGATCGTGGTCGTGTCGCAGTTGTAGGCCTAATATGCCTCTATAGTTGACTGCAACCTCGGAGTCCGCCACCGCCTTTGAAGCTACAAACCTGCGTGCGTGCTTAATTCTTGTACAAGACGACTGAAACAAATTCTTGTGCAAGTTTATCGGCTATATATCTTCATTAGTCTACGGCGCGATACGTTATACAGAAATAACAAAAAAAAAACTATGAAGAAAAAATCTTTAGTCCGAAAAAAAACAGATATACATGTAGGACAGAGTAGCATACAGCGATAATTTTCATCCAGCGGCTTCTGACATTTCGTGTAATCTTTGCTGCGTGTCGTCCTATAATTCGTCACGTTGCCGAGTCTCCAGCATGTCTCGTGCGCATGCGCGATGTAACGAGCAGATCGAGCGTAGTCAAGGAGCCAGGGCAGGACGACTACGAGACTTAAGTAAAGCTAACGCAGCCAATTTGGATGTATGAAACGAAACGCAGCGTAAGACTACATGCGAAGTCGTGCTTTTTGCAACCAATTTCGATGTTAATGCAAAAGACTTTTCAGTCTAACCAATTCAGCAACGCTCTATCGTACTGAACGATTGATAAGATACATTTTCAAAACATGTCCACTTTTACTAAGCGTCTTTCCTGTCTTTTAGTGATAACTTAATAAAGCAGCTTTGAGCAAAAAGACGATAAGTAAGTGACCAGGTGGCACGTAATTTCACAAAATATTTCAAAAAACGATAATAATGAAGTGCTTTGTTTCGGTGTGCTGCTGCATATTTCAGACTCTGCTATTAGAGGACAGTGGCGACGAAGCGAAAGATCTACAACCAAAAGTTCGTGCGGCGTCGCCATTACAGGTGTCTGATTTTTGATTATTTTGCAACAGTTTTTAATTTAGCATCTCGGCGTTTGGTTCAATCTTATTAAGTAAGCCGAATGTAGACTACCATTTTGCATATATAGTTAAAGTGCATAAAGTCTATGCCATAGACCGCGAGTATTGTGCCTACAACTCTCCCTGCGTAGCTAGTCTTAGGAGTGACAAGAAAAAGAGGAAAGAAACAGAAACGTAGATTTCAACAGTAGTTTCAAACCCTTATGTTTGAGCCTTTTGTACAGGGGCGTAAAATTTAAATACAACGTTAAAACGAGTTACTATTGCACGATTTGCTCGAATTTCTGAGGTGGCAGCATTGTCGCGCGTCTCATGAGCATGAGCTCAGATTTCTTGTTTTGTACGGCAACAGCGGGCAAACACAATAGGTATAGCTTTAACTGTGTGCTGGCCCGATAAACATCCGGACCTGTAGCCATGGTAGTGTTTGCTCTAAACTAGGCGTCCCAGCCCTCGGTATATACTTCGACGTCATCAGAGAACGTTAGCGTTAACAGTCAACGAATCCACCATCCGATGACTTGAACAGTTTGCACCAACACTGCCATCGCAGTTCGCCTCCAGCGAGCACCATAAACATGCAGTATTCATACTCGACCGCCAAGCGCATTACATGTTAATTATTACGATAATGCGCTATATAAATTCACGTTTGACTTGACTTGACTTGACTTGACTTAGGATACACCTTGGCGTTGACAGCTTCAAGCGTTTATGACTGACGCCATAATTATTCGACTAACTCATCGACGAGTCGCAGATTTTTCCGACGGCGGCGGCGGGCATTGATTTCTAAAATATTTCGAAATGATGATCACGGACCTCCGACTTTGAGAGCTTACTATCGGAAAAGTGTGGGAGATACGACTACCCCGTTGACAAAATCCTTTAGACGCTTACAAGATTGTCTCTTCGTTTGAAATAACTGAGATGTCACGTCACTAATCGAACTACTGTTTCTTTCTTCGTCATGTTTTTTCTTTACCAAAAGACCAATCTCTCATTTTCAAACGTAGAACTCCGTAAAAATTATCGTAATAAATAACATTACAAAATTCAATAATTGCTTCAAAAAACTGAACATTAAATACGACGGCGGCGTGGGCACGAAATTTCGACGCAGTGAGTCGACGACATTGGTTGAGGTTCGACCCTAAAGTCGCTTTTTCTTTTAAGGGCCAGGGACCCCATGGGATCACACAACGTGTCCTTAGAGGCTTAAACCCCACAAGTGTGCTTGAAAATGGCATCCGAATTCGTCAAACGGTTTAAAGCGGGCATAAATGTGACAGACGCCTGGCGACAGTCAGATAGACCATGATACGGTTAAATCGCTTGCACTAGAGCAATTTCGCCTGATAAAAATTAGTAGTGCCGCCACGCGCAATTGTCTGATTTCAGTCATTGCGACAAAAAACTAAAAATAAATGTACATGTATTCGCACGAACATAAAACAAAATTCGATCAGTACATGTAGGGTACACACAATTTTAAAAATTTCACGTGCTTTTTTCCTTTCCCTACTTTTTTATGAGCCTACTCTCTTTCGCCGCGCCTCTATTTTTTGTCTCTTTCATTATCCAGCGACAGGATCTAAGACATTTTTTTCTAATTTGCAGATAAATATATACTGATTATAAATAGCCGAGTTATTCTATGAGCTTGCCGAAAACAGAACTAAACTTTTCTAAATTACAGCTATTGTATAAATTTAAATATCATTAACGTACGTGTTCGAAAAAAAATCAAAAAGTCATAAAACGTACGTGTGCCTACCTGCAAGTTGTTCGCAACAGCGAAAGCGGAATCCAGTGAAATGACGGAGGCGCAACTCTTCGGTGAGATGTGCATCGACAGCTCGTCTTGGCGAAGCCGAGTACTTGCTGCTGTTGCTGCTGCTGCTGCTGCTGCATTGGCGTGCTGTTGGCGACGCGGTGGTAATGGATGCTGCAGTCGCCCGTAATCGCATCACTGGCAAATAACGGAAACCCGCCAGCGACAGCGACAGAGACTGAGTGTTCCGACCACATCAAGGTGCTCGCCTCTAGTCCGAAGTCGAAACCCGAAACGATCCCATTAGGCAACGGCATTTTAGAAGGAGCTACTCTGTTATCAGAACGCCAGCGGAAACCTTGCGTTGCAAGTTGCGGCCAAACAGCTACAGATAGCGACTTGGTTTTACTACTGGTAACCTAGGCCTTATATATAGGGCTTACGGTACATACCAACGACATATCCAACGGTATTATCGCAGCGGTATTATGTGGCTAACAGTATGTCCTAAAAGGACATCAGTTTAAATTTTATAAGCATCGTACCGTCATATAAGTCATTGTGCACGCTCGTCGTTTTTGTGAGCGCATTATAAACGTTTGGAATTTACTTCCGAGTAATGCTAATTTCAAAAGTCTCACCAGTTTTAAACAGTCTACAGGCAGGGCTAAAAACTTAGGTTTTTTAACAAAAATGTTTAGGTGTTAGGTTTTAAAGATTTTTTAAAGGTTCTATTAATCTGTAAAGGTTTTTTGGTTTAGTGTTCATGCAATGAACATCGTACACAAAATTACGACCCCAAAACATGTTATACACCCTCTTATATGAGTAAACGACATAATGACATAATTGACGTCATAACTCAAAAATAATAATTAAAATATGATATATTGTAATAAATTTCACAAAAAAAACTAAAAAAAACTAAAAAAACTTAAAATTGGACTTTTTGAATTTTTAAAGTTTTTTCTAAACACCCAAACACAGTTTTTTCAAACCAATTTTCCAGCCCTGTCAATAGGTTCTGTTTATTTTACGGTATTTTTAAAGTGTTTTTAATTTGTTCGTTTATTTCTGCTTGTGTTCTTTTTGGCTCAGGCCCATTGGCGGCTGTCAGTGTTGTTTTAACCTTGCCGTTCCTGTTCATTACTTGTGACCTTGAAAATGTCATGTTTTGTGTCTATGAGCAAAATGATGATGATAAAAGTTCAACGTTCGATAATACCGCTGAACTTTTTAACGACGTATCCAGGTCGTACTGTTTAGCCACAATAGGCATACAAATCGTCAGTGGCGGTTATAGCCCGCAACATCTAAGGGGCACGGCCCCATGGCGAGCGCGGCAGGGCGAGCATATAACGTACGTGGGCCTGTGGACAAAGCCCCAGCGGAATTCAGGAACAGTAGAACCTGTGGGCGATCAAACTCCCTGAAGCTGAAACACTTTTTGGACGTTCTATGGACTCCACAAATTTGCTCACTTTTCTACAATTTGAAAACGCAAAGAAATCAAATATTTGTGTTATTTTTGCCAAAAATCACGGGTTGCCACGAAACTGGGGTGGCTGGAGCAAAACTGGCGGTACGTGCCCCCAGCCCGGGCCTAAAACCGCCACTGCAAATTGTCATAGACGACAGACTAGCAGATGAGAATGTGGACGACACATCGTATCGTAAACGTGACCGTTACCCCATTAGAAAGCCCTACGGTCGGCTAAAAAAGGACGCAAAGAGTGGACGACCGAAATAACTGGCAGAAAATGATGAAGCAGAAGCAATAAAAACCAGCTGAGCTTTTGGGCGCACAACAACATAAATGTAACTTACCGGTACACAATACTAACTTGCATAGGCCTACTTACTTACTTAAAGCGTAACGCATATTGGGCCGAAACACAGTCATCATCATCATCGACAACCGTGGGCTCAATGCCCGTTGGTGTCTGACGCCATTCTTACTATCGCTGCCCACCGCTGCCTATCTAGGGCAGCGT
>Ga0209671_1006880_pt1 | contig 11739 bp, 6 predicted proteins | sample WorMetHERISLAND2_2_FD_187401 | JGI IMG/M metagenome (GOLD analysis project Ga0209671, IMG submission 187401) | Marine gutless worms symbiont microbial communities from Max Planck institute for Marine Microbiology, Germany - Olavius geniculatus... | ecosystem: Host-associated > Annelida >...
ACGCATTGAATTCAAACTTGCCACATTGACGTACAACATTCTCAACTCCTCTCAACCTGCTTATCTACGTTCTCTGCTCAATTATCACACTCCCACACGTTCTCTGCGTTCTGCCAACACCAATTTTTTGTCGGTTCCACGTGTTCGTACAACCTTTGCCTCCCGCGTTTTTAGCATTGCAGCCCCCACAGTTTGGAACTCACTACCCTCTAGCATCCGTAGTTCTACCTCTGCAGACACTTTCCGTCGCCTTCTTAAAACTCACTGCTTCCAGCAGGCCTACTGCTCCCCTTAGCGGCTCAGCCAAGTGCTTCAGATTTGGCCACTGGCTGATATTGTGCGCTTTAAATATGCACATACTTACTTACTTATACTTACTTACTAATTCAGTTGATTAAAGTGTGATTTTTGCATATAATCTCTATTTAAAGTATTTAAATGAATTGCACATCTGAAATCTACACATGTTACATTTGCTCAAACTCCGTCAAAAAATGTTTCACTGTAGTAGGCCTTTAATGGTAATGTGCACTATTTTTTTTACGTGCGAGAGCGCTAGCTAGCTATAGCATGTATTAGCTATGGTAATTCTGTCTGTCTGTCTTGGTGTCTGTCATGTCCCGGTACCATTCCAAGACCAGGTGAGATAGACTTCGGGTTTTCACCATATGATAGCCTAGAGTCCCTAGTATTTCGTGACAAAATTTCATGCCACTGGGTGAAGGGGGTCCCCACAAACGAGAGGGAGAAAGAGGGGCACCCCCTTAAAAGGTGTTATTCTACGATTATTGGCTCAACTAAAGTGAAGATGGTTGCAGATAGGCACAGACATGCTGCTCATCATAACTAGCACTGGTGACGAGCTTTTTAGAAATGTCAACATCAATGACCTTGAATGACCTTGAACCTCCAAAATAGGGGGTTTTAGTGAATTTTTTGCGATTTTAAGCTGCATCACGCAGTTCAAGACTGAATTGCGCCTTAATGGCTGGAGATAGACCAAGACAACCTGCGTATGAAATTTTCACCATTAAATATAGATTTTAGCAGTCGAAGTCCGGACCTTTTAGATTTAAGAAGGCCTGCGCGCGCAGATGTTAAAGAAGGGTACCCCTTTAAAAAGTGGTTATTTATCCGTTGTTGGCTTGTCTGACGTGAAAATGGTTGCAGATAGGCACAGACATGCTGCTTATCATAACAAACATTGGCGATGAGCTTCTTAGGAATGTAAAAATCAATGACCTTGAACCCTTAAAATACTGATTTTAAGTAATTTTTGGCTGCAAAAGAGTAAATTGCGATGAAATGGATGGAGATAGACCAAGCTTACCTGGACTAGCTCAGATTTCTTGTTATCTTCAAGGATCAATTGCAATTGCAAAATATTACAGCTGTTTTATCAGTTTCATACTATAGGTTTCTACTGTCCACCAGATGGCAGCATTACATTACTAAGGTGGATAGCATGTGTCTGTCGAGGGTGTCTCTAATTTCTACAGCCTCAGGTCTTTGTTCATTTTTTAAATATCTGCATTGTCTTCATTTCTATGGCAGTTGTTCTGTAAATGAGTTATAAACTATGATATACATATTCAGTATAATTCATGTGATGTGTTTACAGGTGTTTTCGTATGTACAGACAAAGAATGTAATATAATCCTTGGTTCTTGTCAGGAGTTTCTACACTATCCTGGTATGACATTATGCTGTGTTTACACGTACTCTAGTAGTCATATTTGCATCAGTTGCATGTTTTTGTAATAACTAGGCCCAGTTTTTCACAGAAAATTTTACCAAATTCCGCAGACCAGTTCACATAATTCCACAGCTCACAGTGGCCTGCATATTAATGAACTAAAACGATCGTGACGCTTATGTTGGAATTTTTAGCATTCGTTGTCATTTCCTGTTTTATCCATGAACACAGCGCACTAAGCGCATTAGAGATTACTTTTAGGCCTTTCTGCTATGATAATGCGCTATATAAATGTTCTATTAATAATTATGCAAAAAATGTTTGAAAAATTTGTTATTGCTTTCTTTCTTTAATTATTCTGTTAAGAAAATGTAATTCACTGGGAATTTAGTTTTTCTTATTATAAAGTTACCCTTTTATTAGCTGTTTGAACTGTTGACTGATACGGGGTATAACCATTTAAACTACTAAAGAAAGAAGTTTCTTCATCAAGTCATTCAGTATCATTATGCTTTGCTATGCATGTATGTAAGTCACCTTTACACTAAATCAAAAAAAGCACGCTACCAAACGTTTGTCCATATCTTTGCCAAATACTAACATATTTTTTACTGGCACTCAGTAGACAATTATTTACAATATTTGGTCCAAGGTGTCTTTTTATTCTTAGTTTTTCTTACATTTATCTTACAAGGTAGTGTAGTGATGTGGTTAACCAGTTAACGTGGATGAAATATTTAATAGTCATTTTATTGTAAATTTTGCACAGAATATGCCAGTTGAAATAATTTTGAAAATCGTTTATGAAATGATGCCTCACATGTCGTTAATATTAATTAGTTATTTGCACGCAGCTCAAATTCACTGCTTTTCTTGGCATATGATGTTCCACAAATTGTCAGTGTATGAATTTTTGAAAATTGGTCAGAATTTGCTGAAGTTATGGACAAAAGTTTGTTGGCTTTTTGTCCGCTTTTTTGAATAATCGAGTGGTTAAAAAGCAACTGTTTAAGAATTATGGACTTTAGAAAAGCAAACATTTTTACTGATCACAGTGAACGAAGATAATGTTTGTTTAATGTGTGTTCGTGTACTGTATGTGTAATATTGAACAGAGGAGGAGGGTAAGGAAGAGCCACGAATGCTTGGACTGGCACTTATTCCAGGCCGACATATCGTCTCCATCTGCATTGATTCTAGCATGCCATTATGAACGCTGATATTAACTACTGCAATGATGGCTGACTTGTCTGTTCAAGTCTTGGTCGATGTACTTACATATGTGTACCGCTGTTTGTTGCTATTCTGCTGCAGTGGCGTCGAGGCCAAAAGGAGAGAGGTGGGAGGACGTAGAGGGTAAATGGGGTAATTGCCCCCTCCTAAATCTTAGGCCGTCAGAAAATTGTCAGAATATCCTGTTCTTGTCAGAAATGCAAAACCTGAGGATGAAAACCCCATTTTGGGGAAATTTAGGGGCAAAATAAATTTTTTAGCACCTGTCATCTTCTGCATCAGAAATTTGCAGCTGTCTTTGAGAAGTCTGTCAAAAATTGCTCGTGTGTCTGTTGGATATTTGCAACTTTCTGCACCACCAATTTTTTTACGCGCGAAAGCAGGTACTGCTGTAGCACGTCTTAGCCATCGCAATTCTGACTGTCCGTCCGTCTGTCTGTTTGTCACACGGGTGGATCAGTCAAAAATGGTGCAAGCTAGGATCACTGAATCTTCACTGTCGGCTGCCTGGAAGACTTTAGTTTCAGGATCCATAAAACTTTTCCGTAAATTCAAAAGGGGTCACCCCCAGCGAGGGCACTAAATGAGAGGCGGGTAGGGAAAATTTGCGATTTTTAGCCAATAAGTCATTGTATTTCAGAAATGGTGAGAGACAGGCGTAGGTTACTATTAATCACTAATAGGAAGTCATCCACGGGCTTTTGATTGGCACTGAGAGCAATGACCTTGGATGACCTTGAACATTAAAATAAGGGGTTTTATTGATTTTTTGGGTGATTTTGGGCTGTGAGACACATTTCAAGAGCGAATTGCACTGAAAACAGTGGAGATACAGCAGGACATTTTGCATATGAATTTTTCAGCATTGAATGTAGATTTTGACAGTCCAAGTTTCGATTTTCTAGATTCAAGGAAACCTGCGCACAGTAGCATCAAAGACTGGTATCCCTATAAAAGTCGTTATTTTACCGCTGTTGGTCAGTCTTTCGTGAAAACGGTTGCAGATAGGCAGGGGCATGCTGCTTATCACAACCAGCACTAGTGAAGAGCTTTTTAGTTTTATCAACATCAATGAGTTTGAAAGACCCTGAACTCCCAAAATAAGGGGCTTTATTGATTTTTTTTACGATTTACAGCTGCAGCGCACACTTCAAGAGTGAATTGTGACGAAGTGGCTGGAGACAGACTAAGACAATTTGCGAATAGTAACTGCTATAGGCTTTCGCGCGTCTCATGAGCAGTAGCTCAAATTTCTTGTTAACCCATGACGCCACTGTTTTGCTGTGAAATATTGTTTGAAAATGGGACAGACACAAGAATTGTCCGAACTGCCTCAGTTAAAAATGCATATGAAATCTTTATGCCGTGGTAGACAATACTTTCCGGTAATGTTTATCATTAGCAGAATACATAGTAAGAATAGCTTGCAGACTGTAGCACCAGACCATAGAGATTAATGGCTATTTTAAGTACAGCCATTTACAAATTACATTTTAAATTCTTGGCCGATGGGATTTTTTACAGAGTCAGTGTCCTTCAACAAGCCATCATAATGCGCACGTACATGTAGTACATGACATTTTGAATGGTGGCATATTTATACACTGTTGTTAGACACAGGTGGAGTAATTCATAGCTAAAAAAACAAAAATTTTTATTGTAGATTTTACTGCTATATGCAGGCTGGTGGTAAATTTGCACCAACATGTTTTTGTTAGTCCGCCCAAAAGCGATAGCTTGCGGAGCGGACTTAAGTTTTAGCCCAGATGTTTTTTTTCTCCCGACGCGATATCTCCAAGATGCGTGGGCCGACCGGCATGAAATTTTGCACGATGGTCAATACTGGGCCCTATTTTATAATGCCGGTCCAAAATTTTGGGGGCGCACCCCAAACTTTTACACGTGCTAGAGAATGACCAAGTCTTACTAGCGCATCCCCCATCGGGGATGGCGGCCCCCTTACAACTTTTTTCAAAGGGGGGTCAAAAATTGTCTTAAAATGTAATAAATTAGCGCTTATAACTTCAGAGTTAGGGAGTGTAGCCCGACGAAACTTTGGCACTTGACGTGTATCTATGTTGTGGTGTTAACACAAGCACAAATTTTGGGGGCACCGCCCCCCTTAAAATTTGGGAGGGCAAAAAACGTTCAAAAATTGGTGCGATTTACGACAACTTTCAAGTTTGAGTGCAAATATCTCTGGAACTGATGAAGATAGCGACAAAATCTAAATGGCGTTGACGAGAACTATCCTTTGGGCATTGAACCAAAAAAATTTTGTGAAATTCCGTCCACCACAAACCAAGTTATAAGCGCTAATGTTGACCTACCCTAAGTCGACAATGCGCGTTCGGCGTATGCCAATGCATTTGAGTTCGGGCCACGTGACTTTGGTGCCGAGAAAATTCTGTTGTTGCCCTTTTTTACCCCCCCCTAATTTGCCCCAATCGGACTTAGGGCACCAGGTGGACTAGAATTTCTAGTTGTTTATAATTTGTTAATACAAGAAAGCCCAGCTAATGCAAAAGGGGAACATGCGACATCAGTGCACATTTGAAAGCACACTGCAAACAAAATCTAAGCTCACCGATCCCAGCAAATGACATTCGAAACGATTATGAAGGCTAGTATCTATAGCGTTTCATTTGCACTCGCCAAAGTGCGCAACCAATCTCGCGAAGCCGATAGCAGTAAAATAACAACTTGGGGTGGTACCCATCTTTGATGTCTTCGTGCGCAGGCCACTTTGAACCTATTTATTGATTGAGTTATTGATTATTGATTGAGGGGTTGAGACTTAATAATAACAACAACAATAACAATGATACGTTTGTATAGCGCCGAATTTGTTTAGTGCTGAAAATTTCATATGCAGTTTATACTGGTCTATCTGTAATAATTTCCGCACAATTTGCTCTTAAAATGTGTTTCGCAGCCCAAAAATCACCAAAAAATTCATAAACCACTATTTTGACACTCAAGGTCATCCAAAGTCATTGATTTTCTTTCCAGTCCACAGCCAGTGTACAACTTCCTATTAGTGACTAATAGTAACCTAAACCCTATCTCACATTGTTTCTGAGATATGGTGACTTATGGGCTAAAAATCGCAAATTTTTTTCTACCCCCTGTCATTTAGCACCCCTGCTCGGGATGACCCCTTTCAAATTTATGGAAAAGCTAGGATCTAGGATCCTAAAAGCTAGGCCTAGGATCCTAAAACTAGAGTCTTCTAGGCAGCCAATGGTGAAGATTTGGTGATCCCAGCTTGCACCGTTTTTGACTGATCCACCCGTGTGATGGACAGACAGACAGAATTGTAATGGCTAAGAAACACTAGCAGTTCCTGCTGTCGCATGTAAGAAGAAGTATTAATACTGTTTATTTGCACAGTATTGAATTCATTAAATTGGCATACGAATGGTCATCGTTGAAAACTAGTTGGAGAATGCAACTAGCATCAGCAGTGTTCATGAACTGCAAGTTATGAACTAGTAACATTTCAGCACCATTACTCAGATATACCTATCCGTAGGCCCTATAAGGGAACATAAGCATACAGCATTACAGCATACTATGTTCAACAGAAAACCACATGTCAATAATTAGTCACATCAAAATTTCTACATCACAAGTATGTGTGCAGCCATGGTGGAAAACTTACTATTTATTTCGTTCGTGCAAGTTTTAGAATGTGCATCCCATTATTACACGTATTTTTAGCTGACTGTATTTAAGTAACAGTCGAGCTATTGGCATGGTTGTTGTCTGTCTATCTGTCCATCCCTAACAGATGTGACTAAGCATTAGGTCATAGGGGAAGACTTTTTACACAAGTAACTAGCCATGTGCCTTAAACTCAGGCATGCAAAATTTCATCGAACTAGTGCAAGGGGAACATTTTTGAATTGGGGTTGAATGAAAGGACAGTAGGAAATTCAATGGAAAACTGGCCATATCTCAGAAAGTGTGAGAGATAGGGCCAAGGTCACTATTAATCACTAATAGGAAGTGGCATATGCCCTTTTAGATGAGATAGAAATCATCAACCTTGGATGACCTGAAAGTGATTACGTGCTATTGTGGCTAAAATGTGAGAGATAGGGCCTAGGTTGCTATTGACCACTAATACGAAGTCGCATATTGGCTTTCAAATGATATGGATGACCTTGAAGGTCACTGACAACCAGTATGGTTGGCTATGCTAGCGACAGCTGGGCTTCTTGTTATTTTTAATACTGCATCAAAACTTAAAATGCCACTTTCATTCATACACTCAGTCTCAACATGTATACAGCTGATCTTCATCAGCAAGATCTATAAACTTTAAATCAAGGTAATCAGCACCAGTGAAAATAATAACAGTAACAGATGTTGCAGCATTATGTAGAATACAACATTAACTGTTGACTGCTACATAGAAGAAGAGGAGTGACAAGTCAAGTGCTTGCTTTCAGAACAAATGTTTACAGTGTGCATATGAGCTTAATTATTGTTCCATCACGTGTCTAAGTTACTGGTACAATACAACAAAAAATGAATGATGCATACTGTCAGCAAACACTGTGGTTAAGTTGACTTTGTTGTAAATCAAGTTTACATAAATGCACAAATGGCACTAATACGCCACAAATGAAGGCTGCCACAGCTGATAAAATGTTATTATGTTTAATGTTACACCATCACCTGTTCAAGGACTTCCTCACTCTTATCCATCAGTTAAAACTTGTGGAGTAATATGCATTGCTGGTGATGATTCAAACAGGGCAGACTATCACCTTAACAAAAAACAGTGCTTTGCCACAGCAGATAAACTGTCAAATAAACTGTCAACTATTCAAAAACTGTCTCATAATGCAACATAACCACTAGTACTGAAACTGTTAACATTATTCAGATTTTGTGGTTGATTTTGAAGACACATCAACCAAGGATGGTTCATCAGCAGTACCAGTTGCAGGATGATTTACCAAGCCACGCACTGTCAGATCATACACAACTTCTTCCACCTTCTTCAGATCATACTTGAGTGCATCATAGCGCTTGCGCAATGCGTCATTCTTCAGGTTAAGCAGACGAAAACCAGAGTCGAGCTCGCCAATGAAACGAGCAATTCTGATTGGTCGAATGTAGTCTCTTGCCGTGACGGCATTCACCGACAGACGAGACTGCAACGTAAAACAAACAATTACAGCATCTTTTACACCTGAACAAGTAGGCAAGTGGGAAATCAATCACCAATAAGCTCAACAGTCATTCTTCACATAACAAGACTGGGTTAAGCATCAGCTCTAAATTCATGTCTTCACTGTCTCTACATAAGCTGTATCTGAACTAAAATGACTGTGCTAATGTGTACATATCACCACACTTTTATCACGGAACACTGTATAAAAATAAGACAGGTATCACAGTCAACATACAACTCAAGGGGGGATAAGGTCGAGACTAACGATACTGGTCTTAAGGCCGAGAGTGTAAAAGATCATGGTCAGACCTAACAGACACTAAAATTAATCAACACAGCTCTCTACAAATTTTTCATATGCAAAAAAATTAGAGCTGTCACAGTTGATGCATTAATTAACGCGTTAAACATCAGATTTGTGCCTGGTTAAGTCCAAACTTCACTACTTTGATTAGTTGTGAACAACAAATCGTGCTGTACGGCATCTCTTCGTGTCAGCTGGAAGTCCTGGATTTGTGCAGTGCAGGGAGTTTTGTCGCTATACCTGCAGTGGACGTAGCTTGCGCCCAGTAAAAAATGGGGGGGGAGTTTTGCTAAAGATGTATGCAAAATTGCTGTCACTATAGAAACGCTGTTTTTAGCTCAAAGTGCACAAACTGTTTGTAACCCAATAGAGTCCATCACAAAATGATGGACTCTATATGGGCAAGAGATGATATACAAAATAAAAATACTGTAATAGTTAAATAGTAAATAGTCTAAATACGTTTCAAAGATAAAAATTATATGTGTTTTTAAAACTTTTTTTTCATTTTTCTAACTTTCTATATTCTACAGGCAGGTCCCATAAACGTCTCGAGCCCGGGGTAATTTACCTCCTACTCTCCATCTCGACAGGACTGGGTGCATTAATTTACGCATTAATTAATGCATTAAAAAAAATTAACGCACTGCGTTAATGCGTTAAAAAAATTAACGCCTTGACAGCTCTAAAAAAATGTTATGCATGCTCAAGCTTTTACGTTCACTGGTATCAGGCATCACATGAAGTTGCAATTCTCAAGTGTTTCTGCATGATCAATAGTATGCAAATCTTGTTCCAGTGGCCAGCACCAGCAAGTTGACCCTTTACAATTGTATTGCAAGGAGAACTGCTCAGTGTTAAAATAACAACATGTGAATATACAAAGTAGGATTTAGTATGTCCACGGTCAAGGTAATAAAATAGAATAGAATGCATGTATACTTTTGCTGTGTAGGTGTGATAAATTTCACATATCATGCTAAGAAGCAGTGTGAATGTAAGAACTGACCAGTTCACTAGCAAGCTGCAGTAATCCCATGAGGTAGTCTTCCAAGTCCAGATGGAAACCATCATCTCGCTTCAGTTTGACTGGCAACAAAGACATTTTATCTCTGCTCCAGCATAGGTATACACCACAGCTTAAAGAAATGCTTGTTGGAATGTTGAGTATCAATAAAATATCGAACCTTTTTGTAACCACTATGTGAAAATTAGGGATGTACAGGATTTCCATTTCGTAAATTTGATTGGAGCTCTTGATGTGGCCAAATTTATCTCCTAAAATTGGGACGGTGGACAAAATTACTACACTTACAGTCAACGGTTTTCTACAGTCTAAGTGAAGTAATAATACAATATAAACTAAAAATAGATACTAACTGTTTATATATATGAAAGGAGTATAGGTAGCACTCAATGAATCAGCTAAATATACACTATACACTAAATACACCGTTCTCACCTCCAATTAGAGCTGTGCAATCTTCGCGACTAATCAGCTGCTCTGATTCCAAGTAAACCGTGAACGCTGCAAGAAAGCAAGATCTCTGCGTTGCAAAACGCCAGTGATCATTGAACCTGGGCATGCACGAAACACTAATGCATTCAATAAACAAAATTAGCATTAACTGAAAAGTTACAGTGCTTAGCTGTCATAGCTGCAGAAGCAGCCAACAAAATAAACACACAATTCTATAGATATGTGCACGTAAGAAAAAGGAGTAAACACCATCAATAAGAACGTAACTAAAATCTCAAGACAATGCTAAGACAATGCTGTTTAGCACCAAGACCACGAAGAATGTAAAATGCATGGAACAGATGATCAAATAAATAGCATTAAAACCAACCGATAATATTGGTCCTTTGGAACTTTCGAAGCAAGCACTTCATATTTGCTACGAATGTCATGAAACTTCTGTCGACAATCTGAGCAAATTTTCTCAACTATACACAGACACAAAGCCATGCCAATTACAGTGCACCCAAACCAGTAGCTGTCTCATCTATGCTGATATTTAAGCAATATATAGTACATGGAGGTTTACCATATGGAGTCTATTACTCACAAGTCACAATGCTTACAAGAACATTAAAAATACAGCATTAATATCTAAGAATGTTCTGCTGTACCAATCATTTCACATCATTCTATTTTCAGCAGCTGGTACTTACCAGCTACTGGTACCACCATGATACTACTGAATAAGTGAATAACAGTTTTCATACTCTACCACAACAACAACAATATTGAGTGAAGGGTGACGTTGAATGCTTGAACATGTTGTTCAACATGACCATAATTTACTGCAATCATCAAAGCTAATGACTTCCAAAAATGTCCAATTACTTCATCTACATGAAGCACGTACAACATCTTTGTTTATTACATAAAACTGACAAATAAAACTTGTACCAACAGGTATTGTCCAGATAAAAAGTTATAAGATAAATAACAATACACTGGCATAAAAAAAACATGTTCTACTTTTTATATGCCACGATGTAGTATTTATTTGCCAAACAAATTTGCATATAAATGTAATTATTCACAATAATACACGTTAATATCCAGTATTAGATAAATGTTGGAACTACAATTGTTGAAGAATGAAGATAGAACCAAACAGGTTACTAGAGTTGAGTCCATTCTCCTGATGCACACCCTGCATCAGCATGTACATCTCTCGACATGTCTTCTCCAAGTCACGTACCACCAAACGGATATTCTACCAAAATCAATTAAGAAAACTGAACTACGAACAGTCAAGTAACCACTAAATGGCCCACTTCATGGTCAACAAGTTCAATATTGTACTGCCAAGCAGTCTAAGTACAACATATTGCTAAGTTCTAGAACTACGAAATTATGTGGCAGTCTGCTTAACTGCAAAAATCTGGGCCTCGTTACATCCCATGCAGCAAGGCGTCGATTTTTGCCTCCTCGTAAGGTATCACACAGAAGTCAACTAGGGGCCATGTTTAGTTTAGCTTCTCTAACCGATGATTATATCTGCTGTGAAAAATTACGGCAGATAGCCATAATCGACTACTTATTTTCCATGAATTTTCACGGCAGCATCTTTTTACTTTTGGATGTATGCCGTGAAAATTGATGTATGGAAAAGAAATGTATATATTGAAGCTGAGAAATAAGCGAATAATCACACAAATAGGGCCTAATAATAACAATTTGCGGGAAAAATTTACATTAGCTCCACCACCCCAGATTGCTTCAGAAGTGACTGAAATAGGTAGAATTAGTGTTGTTATGCATGTTTCAGACTAATTTAATTATGGGAAACTGCAAATAATTGA
>Ga0209671_1006881_pt1 | contig 11738 bp, 8 predicted proteins | sample WorMetHERISLAND2_2_FD_187401 | JGI IMG/M metagenome (GOLD analysis project Ga0209671, IMG submission 187401) | Marine gutless worms symbiont microbial communities from Max Planck institute for Marine Microbiology, Germany - Olavius geniculatus... | ecosystem: Host-associated > Annelida >...
CCTTATACAACCATCCATACGTAAACCGTAGTTATCGTCATTATTATAATCGTTATAATTTAATGTCTACTTGCACCATCAGCAGATGTAACAAGTTTAGCAACATTTATACAATTCTGTGAATAAAAATGATTTCAAAAGCTTATTGAAAAGTGCTTGCGTCTCTGACTGCATGGCGGATAGTTTCTGGAAGACTGTTTAAAAGCAGCGAGGCATAATGTGAAATACTTTACGTGTATTCGCTGATTTTGGTTTGATTTTTATCCACGGTCATCGGAGCAACAGGAGTAAGCCTAGGCGTAGAAGATGCGGAGATGTTGAAAAGATGCCGTACGACCTTACGTCACACCGCGCATAACAGCAGCAGCAGCAGCAGCAGCAGCGGACCCTTTCTGTCTCAAATGCCACAAATTAACGCAAGCAAACATTGGAACTGGTGTTAGTCGGCTGCCCACAAAAACATAATAATTGTCCGTCTCCAGCGAGCGCAGCATGCACTTGCTAGAGTCATCACTCAGCAGTCCACTCGTTTTGCTTTTCTTACATCTACCAACCTTCTGGAACAGCTTTATTGGCTTCCTATCGAATGGCGAATCAGGTTCAAGTTTGCTTCTTCTACCTAAAAGCTATACATACCGGTAACCCGCCTTATATCGCTGATCTTTTACATCATCACAAATCTTCAAGGTTCACCCGCTCATCTTCCAGTCATCTACTTGATGTGCCACACCATCATTTTTTTGGTTCCCGTGCTTTTCGAGTTTCCGCACCACGAGTATATAATTCCATTCCTCTTCATATCCATCAAGCTCAAACGCTCACCTCTTTCGGACGTCATCTTAAAACTTATTATTTTCAGTCTGCTTATCTTGCACCCTAGCGCTCTTCTCCAATATATAAATTGGTACTTACTTACTTACTTAATAGCAACAGACTTGCCCGGCTACTCATCTACAACGAACGACTTCAAACCCTCGGTGTCACACCTGATCGGACAGCGGGCATGCTGACAAGCTGTGATCGGCTGTGTCAGGTGATGGTGTACCGTACGCGCTGTGAGAGACCGTACGTTCTCTCGTGACACACGCCACACAAGCACTCAGCAGTTGCAGCAACAGCAAAAGAAGAAAAAAATAGTAGTGAGAGACTGCGACTGCTGCGGGGATATATTGACTGTATGTATGCACACGGGGAGACTGGATGTCATTCGTCTAACGTCGCAGAGACGCAGCTGCCTCGTGACGTGAACTAATGCCCCCGACACTGCGTCGCCACTGACGATATAAGCCACCCATCCGTCCACACGCAGGTTCGGAAAACTAAGCCATTCGAAGAACAAGACTGGTTGATAACGGTCCTGTAGCTGTTAATACCCCGTTTACACGATGAAGCAAACATCAAGCAAACGTCGAGCAAACATTGAACAATTAGAGCACACGTCGTGCACGTGTATTTTGAATGCGATTGCTGCATGTTTGCTCGATGATTGCTCGATGTTTGCTGATCGTGGAAACGGGGTATAAACCACGCTCAGCTCGCATTGGTACAGTATTTTCGCAACTTTCGCCTCAGTCGTGTATCATAAAGCAAACGACTGTGTATAGTTTGTGCCATCTGAACGTGGTTGAAGCGCTACACCGCACTGTATTTCGTAATCGCCAGGGGCGGCGCCAGAAATCCGAAGTTCTGGGGGAAGCAGCGAGAGGGGGGCAAGGGCCACTGCACACGGGGGCAATATTTTTTTTGTGTGTAGGCCAAATGTCGACCTTATTCAGTTGTTCTGTACATGAAAAAAGATGTAGCGGAATTCGAGGGCAGAGCCCCTGATCATGAGGTCAGCGGGCGAAGCCCTGAAGCTGAAACACTTTCAGCTTTTAAACGTGCAATGAAAGCTTCAAATTTGCCTGCTTTTTCCTATTTGGAGACGTCAAAAAACCCACAAATATATGTTTTCTTGGTAAAATGACGTTTAATAGTCTAATTCATACCTTGGCATGATAAAGTGCCCAGAGGCCACTTTATCACCATCAAAATTTTTCCTGGGCGGACAGCTGAAGGGGAGCAAGGGGGAGAGCACGGGGGCAGCTGCTTCCTTGCCCCCTCCTGGCGCCGCCCAAGGTAATAGCGTTAGTTACTATTGCGAACTTTGTGTTAGGCCAACAAAGACTCATGAAAGTCAGTAATTTATTAGTTAATGAAGTTACGAAGCTGTGAAACTTTGTGGAAGATTTTTTGCGTAATCTTGTACGCCATCAATTTCTGGACCGTCCAATAATTCCTGACGCAAAGTTATTGACGTGCATTCTTTATAGGCTATCTCGTATTTCGGTCCACGTAGGTAGATTGTGTAGTCTGCTAAAAATTGCGAAAGCATTATATTTCCCCCTAAAAATTTAAACGAAGAAACGTGTACGAAATTTGTCGATTTTGATAAGTACGAGCCTAATCTGTTTTATATCTTTTCGTGTCTTTGCTTGTGCAAAAAATAATGCATAAAATTTCTTTTGAAGGACAACTGTTAGAAAGGATTATTTTTCCTTGATGCTTTGTCAACATGTGTTGTGTTCTATAATAGCCTACAGAATACGCTGATAGGCAGAATTCGTTCATCCATGCAAGTAAAACCAAGGGACCAATGCAAGAAGAGATATTACGTGATACAGCAATGGCTTCGTAGCAGCAGCAACAGATGGTTAGATTACGTATAGGGCGCTGCAGTCGTGTGCAATATATTACCGTGGATCGTGTTCATGGCAGGCTAGCTTGTCTCTGTGCTGGCCACTAATCCATCTTACAGGCTGCCTGTTGTTGTCCAGTCCGTCTGCCTGTCAGTCTGTTTGTTTGTCTGTTTTTCTGTCGGTCTTTGTGGCTTTCTGTCGCGTGCAATCGAGTCGTGTTTTAAAACGTGTCCACTTCAGACTGCTGCGCGTTATTCAGACTAAGGCCGTGGTAGCTACACGAAAAAAATGCATAACGTTTTGCAACAGTGCTTTGGGTTCAATTTTATGCAAGCCGGTAGGCGATGAGCTTGCGAGCCGCAACGGAAAGCGACTTTGAAAGACTTTCGGTCAGTTCTAGCGACAACTCCGCTGTGCTCGCACTGCCTGCGTGCTGTGTTTAAGCACAGAAGCAGACAGCAGATGCAGTGACACAGCCACAGATACGCTGCCTGAATTTAATGGTCGCACTATGGCTTGCAGCTCCTCAGCAAAGTAACCGATAACAACTACATTCTTTTTTTTAAAAAAAACTCTAACTATTACTTTTTATTATTAAAAACAACACGCACTAGGGGAAACGTTTGCGTCTGCGAAACGTAAAATAAAAGTCACAACATTAGCGAAATACTACTGAAAATGCTTTTGTTAGACTCTACGGCGGCCTCACAGCGTAGTAAGTTAGCTGTCATCGCAGTTCGCTAGAAGTCGTTAATGCTTCTAGCTTTTACCGTCTGAGAGTATCATCGTTCTGTTTCGCTGCATTCGTCAGACGGCGCTTTTTCAGTTTCCGGTGTATGGCGCCAGCATAACGAATGAACCGTCAGAGCTGACGTCACTGTGACGTCACATCAGTCGTCGAGTGCTGACAGGAGATGCGGCCATCCATTCATCCAGCTGCACACGGAACCTTCTCAGCCCCGTCAGTGATCAGACGCCGGGGTGCAGAAGCGCCGAAAGCGCATTAGGCCGAACCGTCGCCTAAGAGTTTGCAGTCGTCGCTGAATAGGATACGAAAAACGCCACTCAGGTATGCGACAATTTCTTCAGTTTTTTAACGTCTGCTGACTGTCTTTCGACCATCCGAAGTGAAACCTACATTGTCGGTTTTTACTACCCTGTGGCACGTTTACACCAATTGTGGTTACTCCACGTTTTTTGGTCTCTCGCGGTCTGCCTAAAAACCGCAGTTCACCATGCACAGATTACCGCACATCAGCTGCTGAGATGGCAGATTGTTTTAGTTTTTAAACTTTAGACCAATATGTGTCATAGCAGAGTTAGCGTTAGGGTTAGGGTTAGGGTTTGATCAGGGTTAAGTTTAGGATCTGTAGTGATCTGAGGGGTTTAAGCATTAAAAGCTCGCACCGGAAACAGACGAACAGACAGACAAACGGACGAACAAGCACGAAACGTAATGCAACCTTTAACAACATTGTTGCTGCTGATGATGATAATTATTATTATGGCAAATACGATATGGGTAGGGCCCTATTAATCACTGGTAGCGAGCACCCTGTTGTTACGCTCCTCTCATCAGGTAATTGACAGCAGCAGCAGCAGCAGCAGATATTGCAGTGCCGGTTTTGATGACCAGTCCCGTTAATTCACTATAACTCGGTCATAACTCCCCGAGTGGTGGCTAGCTGACAGCGGTACTGTTACGTGTCGTTTTTAGTCCGCATTCGGTCCGCTATTTTGCTGAAAAATTTATATTAAATCAAACTCCATTGTACCTTCACGCTTGAAATTTGTGACACGCGCACAATGACCGCCAGACTGGCAGAAGCAATAGTTGGATTAGCAGACATCAGCAGAATAAAATGCTTGAAAATATCATTTAAAATAGCTAATTGGTGTTGAGTTTTAAAAAATGGATGAGTATAAAAATGCAATATAGATATTGACGAACGAACAAAACTGTAACTTTAGCTTATATTAAATCAGGCGTAGGCTACTTCATAAGTATTTTACTCATGCAGCCGTGACAACATAACTTTGTGGTTTACTTGTTACCGAGCCATTTTGAGGCCTATAGTTAAAAGACAAACATTTTTGTGGTACGGTTCGCCAGTTTCGCCGCAGTTCTTGCTCTGCGTCCTTCCCAGATCTTAAAGTTGCGCGGATCTTGGTCCGCCGGAAACCCGATCCGTTCTTCGCATACTTTATATAGCCAGTATCAGGGACGCATATTGCCGGCATGGCGTATCCCTCGTATAATTAGCGGCCGTGAAAAACATGTATTTAGCATCGGTCACGTGACGGCTGGGAGCGGGTTACAATGTTATCGCAATCCGCTGGACGCTTGATGTAATAGGCAGCGATCGACCCAGACGGACGTGCAGACGGACAAACGCGCGCACAAACACGCATACGCCGTATCGTTTCACGCACAGAGTAGTTTGTTAAACGTTTAAAAACCCAGCGGTTTACGTACTTAGGCCTATTACATAAAGGTTAAAGACGTTATAGTTCTTAGTAACTGAAAGTTCATTTCAAAGCTACGGAGCGTCACCAGCCGTATGGGATCACACAATGTTACCTGCCAACCGACACAGATGAACGCGCCCCGCCTTAACCCCAGCCAGATAGGCGGGTACTCAATCTACCTACCCCGGAGGGATGAAAGGCTGAGTTGACCTAAACAGCTAGTTACATATCGAGATGGTTTACCTGCCCGCAGGCAGTCACCCATCCAAGTACTTACCCGGCCCGGCGTATAGATTAACTTCGTTGCTCGGACACAACGCGTTACCGCTACGCCACGCCACCAACCGACTGCTAAAGTGGATAAGCAAGTACGCACGCAGTACGAGTTTATACCACTTCAGACAGTGCGGTATCGTACTTAAACCACTTTCAGATCGCATAGACTACACCGTCGTTTGCTTTCTGACGCACGACTGCAGCCAAAAATTGCGAAAACGGCACCAGTGCGAGTTGTACGAGTATCGTGGTCTAACTGAGTTTACAAGCTACGGGTCGATGAAGGCCTGTTCTGGCTGATTAGGACGGTGGTATGTCTGCTGGTTGTACCGCGGGTCTAACTGTTTGCTGGTGCAGGCAACGGATGGCCGCATAGTGCGCTGCGGTTTTATTAGCTCATGCCAATCGGCTGCTACTTTCAGAAAGATTCATAAAAATGGACACTGTACGTAGAATATAATAATTTCATTTTTTGATAATATCCTTCTATTTAATATGCGTTGCTATCATCGTTTTGTGGTGAGTAAAAATAGTTTTTAGCAGACCGTCCTTTAGTAACGGTCGAGATGTTGTCATGGTTGTCGTCCGTCCGTCGTCCATCTGTTCGTAACGGATGTATTGTGGCTAAACGGTGCAAGATAGGACCTAGGTGGTGATTGACCACTAATAGGAAGTCGCATACTGACTTTCAAATGACACTGACATAACGCACTATGGAATGGAATGGTTCAAGCTATATGCCTAAGTGATCACATCTCGGAAACGGTGCGGGATATGGCCAAGGTTACTATTAATTACTAATAGGAAGTGGCATACGCCCTGTCAGATTAGATAGAAATCATTGACCTTGGATGATCTTGAAGGTCACTGACAACCAGTACGGTCGGTTATCCGAACGACAGTTGGGCTTCTTGTTGCTATTTAGCCTCGCTTTATTTGAGAAACTTCGCCGTACAATTTAAAGTTACCTTATTGGCCCTATACACATTTAAACTATTTTTGTGGGTGCAGTGGGGCGGGAACGCAAGGGTATGCCGCTTCCATTTTTTCTGAGGAAGAAAATACCTCCATTCCCATGCATATTCTCTATTTATGTAAAAAGACTAACAGTATTATTTGCTCGTTTCCTAGGACATAGGACCTACCCGATATTCTCCGTCTTTGTCTATAATTACTGTTCGTAATTTTATTGTACAGCTAACAAAATTACAGATTTTCAGTGATTTTTGATGTACTGCGATTATTTCATCGTACGTACTTAAAGTACTTTGTTACATTACAGTTTAAACCAAAGTGCAAAACGTACGGAATTTTTTTGCAATATTTTCGTTTACGCCAGTCTGTGTTCTAGGCATCCTCACTTATTTTTAGAACTACATTATGAAGACGTTTAAACGAAGATATCGCTTGCACATATTCGTCGTGTAAGCTCCAGAATGATGGAATCGGAAGAACGTTAATTCTAGTTAGTGCTGGGCCCCCGTAGCGTTCCATCAAACGAATCTGGATTATCGGTTGGGACGCAGGCAGGCTTTCGTGGTTGCGTAGCCTACGTGCCATCTTGAACAGCGTTGTACGCACTTTGCTGAGTGACAGGATCGCGTAAAATTTTCTTCCTTTTCAATCCGCTATTCTATTGTGCCAGTGAAAGAATTTTGAAAATCGGTCAATAATTGGCGAAGATCGGACAAATGTGGCACGTTTTTATGGCCCACGATATACAATATCTCCAACATTATGTTTATAACGAGACCATATATCTTATTATACCAGCTCCAACTATTCATTTGCCGAATAGATAGTTGTTTATTGTAATAAACGATTACTGATTGCTTGATGGTTTTTGCTATCGTTTTTATCGCACCGTATAGGCTACATAACGAAAAGCGTGGTACAGCCACTAGGTAGTCTAGGCTATCTGTAACACTGATAGGCCTACGTCGTAGTCATGTAGGTTGCGTTACGCGGATAGCGATTGTACGAATAATTAGCTTAGGCCTAAATTGAAGTAATCCGGTTACTTATTTATCGCCGGTGTGACGTGTTGCGTGATCGAGAAGCAAATTCGAACTACTATAGGTCTACAGTGCGTGATGTTGGCTTGAATCATCTCTTATTATTGTTAAGGGCAGTGGCTTCTATTCCTATACCTAGTGCCATCTTGGGTGCAGCTTGCGCCCAGTGAAAAATAAGGGGGTAGTTATCACAAGGTTGTAAATCAAATTCCCCTATTTTTACTGGGCAAACTACACCCTTAACAAAACTTCCCCCTATTTTTTATTTCCCCTTATTTTTCAATCTGCACCCTTGACAATATTTCTCCCCTATTTTTACTTCCCCTCTATTTTTCCATCTGCACCCTTCCAAAACTTTCCCCCTTTTACTTCCCCCTATTTGTCAATCTGCGGTCTTAACAAAACTCCCCATCTATGTTTTACTTCCCCCTATTTTTTGTTTCCCCCTAACCAAACTTCCTCCCTATTTTTCAATCTACACCCTTAACAAATTTTTCCCTAGAGGGGAAAGAAACCCAAAATAGAAGGGAAAACTTGAGTCAAGAGATTGGGGTAAAACCTGAGCCCAAAATGGGTGGGGGAAAATTGCGCCCAATATCGATTCCAGATTTGGGGGATAGAAGCCAATGGTTGCGGTTTCGGGTGGCTTGGTGATGTAGCCGTACAAAGCGACAGAACAGAACTGAAGCGTGTGGCTTTTATTTTAGTTCATTTTATATCTGCTGCTGTGAACACACGTTAACGCTATCTCATGTATAATAGGCCTGTACGCCGGGTCTCCAATACAAGCCGGGGTTCTAAGTCGAATGTTCTAACTGAAGCCGAGGGTTTCTAGGACCCTATTAGAAATTTTACAATGGGATAGCGTTAGCAGCATAGCACGCATTAAAAACGATGGAGTGATAAATCTTGAGTCTCAACGTCCCAGCCGTAAGGTATGTACCACTGCGATCTGCAGTATGAAGAAAAGGTATCGAAAATGCAGATAAAAGAATGCAGGAGGAAATAATGCGCACGAGGAGTACATAAGATTGGGAGAAACTATTGAAATGATGACATCACATTCACATCAAATCTGTAAAGACATAAACACTCGCATATAAACTCATTCTGCTTAACGTGGCTACATTTCAGAATTACTAGAGTTAAAGTTGTTATGAAAAAGAAAACTTTTCCAAAAATTGTTTAGAAATATCAAATTACCAAATACAAAACGTAAAAAGCGAGTCTTCAATCACACACAAACATACTGATCTAGAACAGTATCCACTAACAGTTTGACTAAAAGTTTGTTGTTTGAACTATGAACATCTAATGCTTAAAAACACAAAGACAAGAGCCAACTGTCTGAATGCATAGTACCTCATCATCACCACAATCATAAAACTATACAAAATGTCTCCGATGAACAAACCCATAAGATTATGGACACATTTTAAGTACCGGTAAACTAATTTTCCAGGATTACTGCAGTTTAGCCTGGTGCAGAAAAGTACATTTGACACAACTATCATAAAATATTCAAAACTAGACATAACATCTCACAGACAAGTCAACAATACCCAATACCGGTGCTAAAGTTGAGAGTTAAGAGGCCCCACAAAGACAACTGTGAAGCCATGTGGCACGTGTGGTAGCATGAACTTATAACCAAACCAGGGTGTGGGGATGGAGCCCCCCCAGTGGGGTCCAGAAGCAAAGCCCCTGGTCTGGGGGTTCCTTCCTGAAACTGGAACACTTTTTGCTTTTAGGCATGAAAGCCACAAATTTGCCCACATTCCTAAAATTTAAGAACACAAAAATATCAAGTACCGTACTGTTTATGTTGTCTTTGCAAAACATGAAGTTTAGTATGCCGAAATACGTCACAGATTATTGTGCATTAATCAAAAATAATAAACTTGTCCATTTTGAAAACATAAAAAATCTAGAAATTTTGTTTCATGCTGAACATGAGGCCCCTGAGCATACCTGAACCCCTACCCCCGACGGGGAAGGGCTCCTTCCACTAGGTCTGACAGTAGCAACTCTATCTAACGAGCAATTGTCCACAACTTGTTTGTTGTCTGTATCTACCTTGCCTTGTGAAGAGATTGATCTACCTGACTTGAACCGAACAATTTCTGAAGTGACACACAACAAATTCCTAACGTCTAAAATAGTTACCACATGAAACAACACAAAACTGTCTGAGAAAGTCCAAGTGTTTCAGCTGATGACTTTGCATATTATCAGCTGTAAAACAACGCCAGGACAACCACTGCAAACACGCAGCATATACGTTCAGTCCTTCACAACGACATATATACTTGTTAAGATCATCACTGCAGTTTAATTTTTTCTCACTAAAGTACCAATGTGACATCATGACATGTCAACTAAGCATCTTCATTGTGTGACATCAGTAAATGTCCCTGAAGCTCACTGAGATGCGTAAAACAGTCTGAACAGTGTCTACAGGAGTATGGCTTTGCACCAGTGTGAGTATAAACATGAAGCTTCAGAGTTTGGCTTCTTTCATACATCATCCCACAGTAATGACACTCATGTACTTGACGTTTATGTCTCTGCAAAGTGCTGAAGTCCCTAAAACTTTTGTCACACACTGAACACTTGTATGGTTTGTCTCCTGTGTGTACTCTCATGTGAGCAGTTAGACCTCCAGACTGAGTAAATACCTTGTCACATTCAGGACATTTGTATGGTTTGTCTCCACTGTGAATTCTGCTGTGAACAGTAAGGTTACTCAAATGTGTAAATCGCTTCCTACAAACAGTACATTCAAATAGTTTCTCTCCAGAATGAATTCGTCTGTGTGTCATCAGGTCACACTTTTTGCAGAAACACTTTCTGCATTCAGTGCACTTATACTTCCTGCTGTGAAGATTCATATGTTGCTTCAAGGAAACCTGAGCAGTAAAACGTTTCTCACACTGAACACATTCATAGTACAACCTGTCAACATTATGTATTTGTTTGTGCTGTTTCAAATTCCCTTTTGTTGTGAACCGTTTGTCACACACTGTACACAAATATGGTCTTTGCTTGTCATCATGTGGATGCTCAGTGATATCATTACTATCAGCTTCAATCTTCACCTCAAAGGTCATTCCTGTATATACAAAACAAACCTGTACACATTCAAACCAAACATCAAGCCATACATAACAGCAGTGATAATGACAATCTAATGTGTCCACAACTCACTGGCCTCAACAATAAAACCAAACTTTTAGTGCCTACATAAAGCTCAACTTATACACACTGTGTAATATACAGCTAAAAAGTGGCTCTCAACTCACACATAGAAAAATATTCCAACTAACATTACAAAAATTGTCACTAAAATAATGATTAGTTTCAATTAAAACTAAGAGTGTCTGAAAAATGCATATTTTTCTTAGCCTGCTTAGTACTGGTAAGTAATTTAGCTAATAGGTGCCACAAATGCACTGAGACAAAATCTAAAAATTAATTCTTTGTTTTAGTTTTGTACTAAAATTTTCACATTTTCTACGAAAAAAATAAAAAAAGCAATCATTCATTTTTTACGTATGTTTAACATCACATATACTTCATTATGTAGAAACATTCTTATACAAATTCTTCAATCACAAATTTCTGGCTAACCTTTTCTACTAATTGTTGAACATTTTTATCGATTAATGAAGTGACAAACTGGAAAAAAATTCTGCAGCAGTGAAGATTGCAAAACAGCACACAAAAATGACCACAAAATGGAACACAGTGCACACCAGTAGTTGGCATGTCATCATGTGGATAGTCTACCACAGAATCACTGTCAGCTTCAATCTTCAGCTCCAAACAACTTTCAGCTGTATCTGCACAACGTACAAACTAGTTTGTGATAGTTGTGTCAGACATTCAGACAACATCCTCAAGCAATAAGACACAAGCAAGCTTCCTTTGTCACTGCAGTCCTCAGCACAGCACAGCATCAACATATCAGCTCCAAAACATTGCCATCAACCTATTACCTACCCGCACAGATTGAGTTACCAACATACCCAGTGACCAGCGGCATCATTGCAGATGGACATAAAAATAACTCTCAACCCCCTTCATTATGTGGGAAAATGAAATATAGCACGTGGGAAAATTCTCTTACTGTCACAGAATTTGCAACCAAAAATCCCTCACCTCTGGGAAATTTCGCCACAAAATCAAACTTTTGCACACATTTAATCTCCTCTGTCGGAAATTTGCAGCTATCTGCACTTGAGATTCTTCACGTTGTGAAAGACTTAACGTGCATTATAAACCGAGTATAATAATAATG
>Ga0209671_1006882_pt1 | contig 11737 bp, 8 predicted proteins | sample WorMetHERISLAND2_2_FD_187401 | JGI IMG/M metagenome (GOLD analysis project Ga0209671, IMG submission 187401) | Marine gutless worms symbiont microbial communities from Max Planck institute for Marine Microbiology, Germany - Olavius geniculatus... | ecosystem: Host-associated > Annelida >...
GCCAGGGGCTCTGCCCCTGGACCCCGCTGGGGGATTCGCCCCCAGACCCCCGTTATCGGCTCGCGCTCCACGCGCTCGCCATGGCCCCGACCACTGCTTGCTCCCCCAACTTTCAAACACTTCCAACGCCCATGGATCTAGACGAATCTAAATAAAATTTAGTACACTAAATTTTAAATAGATTTTTGAAGCAATTGTCAATTTTTTGCAATATTTTCACCAACGTTGAATATTGATAACAAATTTTTTCCGTTACCAATATGGCGTTACATAAGCAAAACACTGTACATCTGTGTAACTGCAAGAAACAATATCAAATTTTGATAAAATTTTACGTCAACAATGCGTCGTCCATTGGCAATCAAACTGCCAAATTTGCGCACACAAACAGTAGTTAAAGTGGCTTTTGCGAGGTCACGCCAAAAAGTGAATTGTCAGTTTGTGTCGGTCTTCCGCAACAGCTTGTTTAATCCTGACAGTGTCCATGGCTTGCTGGGAAATTCAACGATAAACTTTTTAGTACCATACCCTTTCTTTTATCTCAGCAGTTTAATTAAAACACGATTTTCTCAGTTCCTCTGTAGAAAATACCATTTTGTGAGTTTACGTTGATTGCGTTAACAAACGTAACTTCCGATCGGCGACTGCAATGTAACGCTGTATTGGTACGGAGAAAATTTTTAATCAGTATTCAACAATTAATAACTGCCGCTAAAATGATTTTTTAAAAACAAAATTTGGTGATCGCTTTAGGAATATATTGAGAAGTAAATGTACGAAATTTTATTTAGATTCGTTCACGTTTGACATTTCTGTTGTACAATGTCTAGGGGCTTACTTTTTATTGGACAGTGTAGGTTTAGTTCTTTTAATTTATGCTACATTAAAGCTGCACTTTCATTTTCCAGTGCAAACTCACCGGCAGGCTACATTCGTGTAGTTTGTTGTGTGATTGAGGTGGTTATCAGACGGCTGCAGTGACGGAGATACTGGGGCGAAGTGGTACCGTTCTCGCAGTGAACGCCATGCCTCGCTCACGTTCAACGACGTTTCTGTACTGTTTCTTCTGGTAACGTCGGTCGTACTGGTGTGCGTCATCGTCACAGTGTCAGTGTTCATCGCGAGACGACGTCACCAGTCACATCGCGGCTCCAGCAGCCAGGCAAGTTTCCTTGCCACACGGCGACTAAATTACTGAACTGTTGCAAAAGAGGGGGGGGTGTAAACCCCAGTTGCTTTCTGCGCCCCCTCCCATCCTGAACACACTCTGAGATTATGTATTGGGGGTCATCGCAATCTTGAACAAATCCCAGCCAGGCCAGTCGAGAGCCACAGCGGGGCCCAAGGAAACATTCTCGCGGGGCCCAGAAGGGCCCCGCGAGAATGCTTTTAAAAATGGCGCATTTTGGTGTAGCCTACTTTAAATTTTTGAGCGACGGCGGCCCTCCCAAACGTCGTGGAGCCCGAGGCAATTTGCACCGCTCTACCCCTCCTCGCTCTCGACGGGTCTGATCCCAGCAGCCAATAATCAATCCCCAACTATTTTTCCACAATTCAAACCCTGCATCCGTCTTGTTGTCGCACCGCCGCGTAGCCAGAAAGTTCAGGCTGCAGTCCTTACTTCCGCCGCTCCTGCAAATGTGCGTTTATCTGCGTGCGTGTAAAAACATTTGTTATCAACAAAATATCCATAGTATTTCTGAAGAGATTTTGATCGAATTTCTTTTGGGAGGCGGGGCCTCGATTACTAGGAATTAGTAACCAGCGATTATGGTTGCAATCCTGATTTGACGCAGACGCCCGATTCGACTCTCTGTCAAGAATATTTATAATTATTAGCCGATCGTACTTGAGTAACGATCGAGCTGTTGGTAAGAGTTGTCGTCCGTCCGTCACGGTAGTATTGTGACTAAACGGTAAATCGTAGAGATTTATCGATGCTATCATCGGATAGGGCGCTGGCGACTTTCTATATATATATGTCAATAGTAATCATGTCTTCATCCGCAGCGGTTTGGCCGCAATTTCTAATGGAAAGTTTCAAGCTATAAGTGGCCGTATCTCGAAAATAGTGAGAGATAACGCCTAAGTTGCTATTGATCACTAACAGCAAGTCGCATATTAGCTTTCAAATAACCTGAAAATCATCGACCTCGGATGACCTTGAAGGTCACTGACAATCAGTAACCTACGGTCGACTATCCTAGTGACAGCTGGGCTTCTTGTTATTCTATTTTGTCAGCGTGCATTGGAAAACTGCGATGCGACACTGGTGACCTGACCAAGGTGCGTGATATTTCATGTTGTGTTTTTTTTTATTATGCACGAAAATTATTATCGTGGCATTTAGTCTAAGTAGACTTCAAGAACACATGTTTGACGTTAAATTGACACGTCCGTGTGCTGTGTGCAGTCGAATCCGACGCAGGAGAAATCCGCAGCCGAAAAGATGCTGGATAGATACGACCGATGCGACGACGTCAGCGGAGACAGATTAGAAGACTTTGCAGCACCCTCGTCTAATATCGACAGATTCAATTATTCAGATCACCACTACGGCAGCCACCACGCTAATACTGCCAGCCGTACCAGTACCGTAGAACGACATACGCAAATATTCTAGTCTAGTTGATAGCATATTAGTCGCATAAACCACAGTCTGGAGTGGTATCAGTAATGTTGTTGAACGAAATTATTTTATGACATATACTTCGTCCTCTTCCTGTCTTACCACAGCGTCTGGGGTGTTATAAGTTACAGGCTAACTGCTCATATAAGTCGGTTAACTCGCGTCTGTCTTGCATCCGTTCATAGCACGCCACGCCGGTCCACGCAGAATTAAACACGCCGTCGACCAGTCATGAAATAAGCACGTTTTATCACCATCTAGATTAGGCCTCGTTACACTCGCATATACATTGTGTCCGGTAAAAAAGTAAACCCCTAGACATTGTACGCTGCAGACATTGTGTCAGAGATAGGCAGTACGAATGCGACCATGGAATAATGTCGTCCGGCCATATCCTACATCATGGCCTGAAGGCGTTATATAACTCGTTCGCAAGACAAGAAGCACAGCTGTCGCTAGGATAGCCGACCATACTGGTTGTCAGTGACCTTTAAGGTCATCCAAAGTCGATGACTTTCATTTCATCTAAAAAGGCATATGCCAGTTCCTATTTGTGATTTATAGTAACCTTGGTCGTATCTCATCGTTTCCGAGATATGGCCAGTTTTCCATTGAATTTCCTACCCCCCTTCATTCAACCCCAATTTGAATATGTTCCCCTTGCACTAGATGGCTAAAATTGTGCGTGTCCAAGTTTAAGACACGCAGCTAATTATTCGTGTAAAAGTTTTCCCCTGCGACCTTAACCGCAATACATCCGTTACAGAGTGACAGACGGACAGACGACAACAATCATGCCAATAGCTCGACCGTTGCTTAAGTATGGTCGGCTAAAAAGCAATGAAGACTGAAGTGAATTACTGCATATCAAATGTCATTAATATTGCAGGCTAAACGATATCAGACTCACAGATATATCACAACGGCGTGTAAAATTATCCCAACAACAACTGCCAAAGCCCCAGATTCAGTTGTAATGCTGACATTGTGTGTCCTACAAGGGGCCTATTGCTATAGGCCTAATTTGATACAGTGCGCCTAACTAGAGCGATTATTTTTTAATTGTGTCAATCACTCGATTAGTTAGTTATATTTCACGTGTTAGTTGCATTCTTACTTCTCGCGCTCTATGTTACTAACGAAGACCCAGGCGAATAAGAGCTTACGACATCAGTGTGATGAACTGCTGACGACCGACGACCGCGACCTCGCATCTTGGTACATTCAGGGTTCCCACACTTTTACGGACAATAATTTCATGGACTGTCAATTTTCAGGACTTTCCTGTAGCTGCAATGGCGTACCGAACGTCAAATATTTCATAATTTTTCACAATCACTGTATTGCAGTAAGTGCTATGCTATACCAGACTCCTGCTGGTGCTATTGTTTATTTTGAACTCTTCTCCCCAATAAAAATCAACTATCCGGGATTTTCATTTTCCACGACTTTCAGGACCTTAAGCTTTACTTTCAAATACTTTCCAGGAGGCGTGGGAACCCTGAACATTTCAAACGGCAGTTATCTCTGCAACGGGTCTAATCCACTTCGTTTGGTTCTAAGGTACGGTTTTCGACTTCTTACCCAAAAAGCCAAGCCTGTTTTTTGGTGAAAACAGACATGGAGTTGATGATTTCCATCGAAAACAAAAACATTTAAAAACTCCGGAGTGTCTGACGGCAGGTACGCTGTGTGATCCCATATGGCAGGTGACGCTAAATCTTTGAGATGGGTTTCCCATGAAGAGCTATACGCAACCTTTAAACCTATAGGAGCCGCAGATAAGAACTCCGTAGGCCACGGCCAGAGCTGAATTACAGCACAAACATCACGCTATACAATATCTTGACATGAAACTACATTTTAATACCACGACAGCTTAAATAAGTTAGCACAGTAACATATCACACAGTTATTTTATAAATTATAATAATAGTGGCAACAATAATATTTCTAATTTTCCACAGTCTCTGATGAATTTCTGGACCTCTAGCCGCCACTCCAGTGGTTGCTTTTTAATCAGATAGTTGTTTCAGCCCTCGGGATACTAATACATATCGCAGCAACAACAGCTACTACTACTGTGTAATGACACAACTTACTGCTTCACACTGTACATATTACACAGCCGCAAAGTGGCTCACGTAGCCTGCAGAAAAAAGCGATCAAGATACATAAGTAAATAGTGAGCTTATTAGACGCAATAGATAGGTCCTAACGCAGGCCCGTCGAGATGGGGGAAAGGGGGTAAGTTACCCTGAGCCCCGCGACATTTGGGGGCCCCGCCGTCGCTCAGAAATATACAGTACACTAAAATGCGCCATTCTAAACAGAAAAATTCGAAAATGTTCTCTCCCAGACGGACGCCGCAAGAAGTTTCCCCGGGCCCCGATGTGGCTCTCGACGTCCGTGCCCTAACGCATCAGTTAGGCGCGGTATTCAGACTATACGGACGTATTATGCGCACGTTAAACTGAAATGCGTAATATACGTATGAAAATAAGATAAGCACGGCTGACTACGCACGTATTATACGTCCGTATACTCGAGTAGTACGCAGTGTGTGAGATGTAAATGTGTCCATACAAATGAACGTGATCGACTACAGCGTATACGTAGGCCTACGTACGCTACAATACGCATATTCGCGCGTAGTACGATGCTAGTGCGAATGGCATGAATGCCGCTCTTTGCACTGATACACTCGACAAATTTGTCCCAAACGAAAATTTCATTCTGTGCTAATTAACTACAGCTGTATATTCATTTGACTGACGAAAATTCTGAAACGCTTAACTGTGACAACGAAACACGTTTATACCACGCAAAGCCAGACAACGAACAGCACGCAGTACGTGTAGCTTCGAATCATCAAATGCATCAGCAAGTAGGAATTTCTGATCAACTCAGCCTTCCATCCTTCTGAGGTAGGAAAATCGAGTACCAGCCTGCTTGGTTGCGTGGGGTTAAGGTGGGCGCGTTCACCTGTATCGGGTGGCAGGTAACTCTGTGTGATCCCATATGGCAGGTGACGCTCCACAGCTTTACGACGAAATTCTCATAAAGAGCTATAAAATACCTTTAAACTGTCACAGCTACCAGTCATAATAAGCAACAGAAAGCAGACCAGAACGTCATTCATGTGTAAACAGTCGCCACACCAGCTTCTCACAGCAATTTATTTCACGCTTCATAATAACACCACCGAACGTAACTTGAAGCAGAATCGACTGGGATGCAGACAGAGAAGGATCAAGGCTTTGAGGAGCCCTAGGCCCAAATCTTTGGGGGCCCCATTACACGTAAAGTACAAATTACAATAAATCATCCATCATACAAGCATCCAGTAAATAGCCAAAATTAAAAAAAAACACACAGTCTGTGTTTTGTATTGTGTGCAACCGCTCAAATCCGACTAGCGAGTCTGCGGGAGCGCTGTGAGTTCCCCCCCCCCAAAGAGGTCTAGACAGATTCTCGACCAAAATCAAATTTGGTGCATTTTAGTCTCAAAATATGACATACAGCGGAAACTTTCCTAAAAAAATCAACCGACCAAATGTACTGCAGCTTAGTGCGGGGCCCCTAAAACCGCGGGGTCTTATAGGCCATGGCATTGTTGGCCTATGCGTTAATGCGGCCTGGATGCAGATTCAGACGGCGTACCACACACACGTGCGCCATCATCATCAGATTACATTTCAGTCAAGAGTCAGACAACTGACATCTGACATTACCGGACACCTTGCATTACCTCAGGTTGACGGTCGTTCTTATAACACTATCACACCAGCGTCCGTCTGAGCATGTGATTGGTCTTACACGGTAATGACCAGTCTTACTAGCATCCCCCATCACATGGTATATCATAAGCGGCGCTAGGCATCTGAAACTTGGGGTGGGCAATGTGGAAGCAAAAACTAGGGCAGAGCTTCTATCATTATACCTGGTGGGCTCAGCTTGCACCCAAGGGGAAAGTTTTGTTAAGAGTGTATACAATATAAATTGCTATCACCAGAAGCGCTGTTTTAGCCCAAATTGCACCATAAGCCGTTTGACAGTCGAACTCTCCCGGACCCGCCAAAGGGAGCAAGAAGCTTACAGCGCTCCACCACGCAGATCCCCTAGCTGGACTAAGGGTGTGCGGCTCCCGGGAAGGGAAAGGGGAGATAGGAAAGCCTAAACAGAAACGGAGGACAGAAAGGGGAGAAAAGGGGAAAACTTGGGGAATTGAGATAGTGACGAAAAGGGGGATAAAAAATAGGGAAGGAGAATGGGGAGAAAAAGAAGGAAAATAAAAGGAACGGAGGGAAGGGAAACTTGAGCCCGATTTCGATTTTAGATATGGGGGTACAGAAGTTCCTGAGCCAGCTGCCCCCTCCCCCGTCTGACGCCGCCCATGGGCTATACACTGAACACTTCAATCTGCTGCTGCAGTCGCCATACGAGATACCTTCCTGCTAACCACAATGATTAGAGGGTATCTTATGACAACGGGATGAAGTCACTGACTGGCAAACTGATCTTTATATTTCTATGCGCTGCCACAGACTACACTGCATACAGCTAGGTACCGGTAGGGATTATTTTTAGAGCTGCAGAAATTAATGATTAATTAATCGTTAATTTCCGCAGCCCCATTAATCACTAAAAATTATCAACTGATTAAAATTCAATTAAAATTTTGGTCTTAAACATGACTAACATTAGGCCTACTAATCTGCGCATTTCCAATTGATTGTAAGCTACAGAAGACAGCAATTATTTCACATAGAAAATGTAATCAAGATTTGTCTTTTTTCGTGTTAGTTCAAAAGTTTGCACTTTGTTAGTTTTGACTAAACAGTTTGCGTGTTGCATTATCTTCGTGCTCAATTTTGCCTCAGTTTGTGAAAAATAGCAGCAACCAGTAGTTGAATTCTGCAGTTTTCCGTCTTCTGACTTACTACAAAAATTAATCAAAATGAATCGGTTAATTTCACTTAATTTTTGGGCCGACCACTAAGCTGTAAGCTTAAGGTCGGCCCTTTGTCACGACTGTCATCTGTCTGTCATTGATGTACTGCGGCTGAACGGTGCAAGACAAGGCCTAGGTTTGCTACTGATCACTAATAGGAAGTCGCATACTGGCTTTCAAATGACATATAAATCGATGACCTTGGATGACCTTAAAGACTGGTACGCGCGTTTTTTGATGGAAAACTGGCCATATCTCAGAAATGGTGAGAGATACGGCCTAGGTTACTATGATTCACTAATAGGAAGTGGCATTCGTCCTTTCAGACGACATAAAAATCATCAACCTTGGATGACCTGCAAGGTCAGCGACAACCAGTAGGGTCGGCCCCACCTTAGCGACAGCTGGGCTTCTTGTTGGAAATTAATCGATTAGAAATGTTTAATTAGTCGCAGCCCTAATTATTTTGTGACTGGTAAGATAAACAGAGATACAATGCAACCGACTATCCATAACCTCAGATTTGTGCTTCATCACATAATAATATGCGTGGATTGGTGGTATAGTGGTAGCGTGTCGAACTGGTGGCCCGGAGGTCCCCGGTTTGATTCCAGCCCAGTGCACTGCAAGGTAACGACCTTGAGGAAGTTGTTCACACACACATATGCCTCTGTTCATCAAGCAGCATATGAAAGAGGTCTGGTCTACCGCCTATGTAGCTGAGCTTTGGCTCACTGCCAGCTGAGGGCCTTAAAACGGAGATGAGCACCGCCCTACAGACACAGAGCTGTGAGAGCGTGCTGTCGATTATGGGATTTTTACCTTTTACCTACTACATAATAATATATATCAATGATCAAAAACCATGGAACACTTGACACATCAACTGGTCAGACCTTGCTGGGTGCAATGGACACTAATAATTATAACCACAGCAGCACAAAAATCACAGCGCATTGAACAGCACCCACTTACGATAGCTTACTATACAACTAGCAATTGCAATCTTGGAATTCCCTTGAGATCCCGGCCGTTTTCTGCAATGCTGAATCCTGAAATTGCCAGTGTCCCCATCACGGGATTTCAAGAGTACAAAAAATCGTTAAAATACAGTACTTTTTTTGCCTGACAGATGATAACAATTCGAGCATTGTGTCACCTCTGTAACTCCAACTCCTCTGCCGCTCGGCATAGGCCTACTGGCGCTATATAAACGAGTTTATCATTATCATTGTCATCATCATTACTAAATAACGAACAATCTGCTAGCCCAATCCTGAAAATGAGAAATCAATCAATCCATGGACTGCAATCATTACTGACAACAGAACTTAGTTACGCAATTAAACAAGAAACAACAAACAGACATCACGGCGTAATGACTAACAAACCGTATGCAAAATATAGCGTTGTTTGTCGGTTAAAAAGCGTTAACGTCGTGGAGTACTGCAGAGCTAGGGTCTCCAATGGGCCTGAAACCTCCACCAAACAAAGACTAGTCTGAAGGAAAGAAAAGGCATGAACGTAGTGGGGGCGATGCATCAGCCAGTAAAGTGGTTTCACTTCTGCCCCAACTAAATTCAGGAAAATGGAGGTTTCTCCTCGACAAAAATTTGGCACTTTTCGACGAAAATTTTTGGACAAGAAGTATTTTTTCGAAAATTTTCCAACAGCCCAAAATTAAGCCCTACATCCCCCCTCGAGCCAGGCCATGCCGCCACTAACGACAACAGTACTTCAAGCAAGTGAATTACATGCAGCACCTGATACACTGAACGATAAAATCAAGAACAAAATAATGCAATGAGACAAAACTCAATCGCAAACAACGTCACCCCAAGCCTGCAGTTGTCCACAACACTGCTGCCAGGGATACTGGTTATATGCAAACATGCGACTGCATCTCAAATCACATATTTCGCAAAAACCTAAATCACATATTTTTCACACACATAATGGCATTTCCGAAACATACGAATATCTGCGTAGCGTTTATCTTTTCACGTATGCAAGATTAATTTAATAATAATTCTGTGCAATTTTCTGCAGTGCCAAAGTCCGCCAGATAGGTCTTTCATTTTGTTATGCGATTTCTTTCCACACACAAACCTATCGATGTATATGCTGCACTAATGAGACACATGACTGAGTCCTGCACAGTGAATATATATGTACCACAGTTCAGTGCACGTTTCAACCAATTCGGTATAATTTTATGCACAACTGCATCAAAACAGTGCACATGCCTAGAAATTTTCCTTGTACAAATAAAAAATAAAACAAGTCAAAACTTTTGACTTTGTGCCACTTCTTCTGTTCTTTTCTTACACCAGTTTAGCTGCTTAATTAATTTTTCACGTAATCAATTTTTACAGTATCTAGCACCGTTTCTGCTGCAGTATGCGCTGCATTTTGGCATATAACAACTGGCTGATAAACCAGCATCCCTAAATAACAACTGTACAGGGTGGCCACAAAAAAATTCCCGCCGAGTGTTACAGGTTTTTCTAGAACCATAAGCTTACTTATGCACAGGTTATTGCAACAATGGTAATCTGGCAGATCTCTGGCTGCAAATGTATTTTAGAGTATTTAGAATGTAGCCCGGAAACTGCATCCAGTGACACCATTTTTGTTTGTTACAATTTTTCCCCAAAGTTTCACAGACAGGGTTCCCACTCAAATGTCAGAATCAAAATTCAGGTCTTTTTTCAGCACCATAAAAACAAGTAAAACCCATCGACGCACTCAGCTAAACTACAAGCACCCAAGTTATTTTAGTGAGAAAACATAATACATGAAGTATTACCTGACAGCAGACAGTATATCAAAAAAGTAAGTAATTAAGTTTATGTGAAACACATAAGCAATTCCAGTAATTAAGCACAAATGTTACTGGAACAAATTACGGATTCAGTATCTTCATTTTTCAGGATAACACTAGCAAAAATCAGGAGTTTTTCATGACTTTTTCAGCACCCATGTCCAATTTCAGGACTTTTCAGTACCAGTGGAACCCTGGCACAGAATTCTCTGATAATTCATCCGTTTTTCCAAGAGGAGTTTTCCAAATTCGGAGATTTCCTGAGGTGTTCCAGATCTGTGGCCAGCCTGCTGTAGCGCCAGTGAACCAAGCAGCTGACATGATAATGACACGTCGCTCAGATATTCAGTCAATGGTCGGAGCCAGTCGTCTAGTGAGCCACCACATGAGCAGTGGCTGTGCTATGGCTATCACTAGAAGTGTGTACAAACGGCGCTTGTTGCCTCGACTGAATGATTCCGAGTCAGTCTCTGACATCAGAATCACATGCATCGACCGCACCTACGTTCACAATCAACAATACACCGTGTTCCAAAATAACTAAGCCTGCTTCCGTTATTTATCATACCTTTGGCAAACTGTGACCAATTTTCAAAATTCTGTCACTGATAGACATGGGAGAAAATTTGCAACAAACCTATCGTTAAACTTTCTACAATGCCTAAAAAAGTGTCACTACATTACCACGTAAAATGTTACTTCGAAAAATTGCACCAACGGACGCATGACAGTGTGTTCCATAAAAACAACCATCCAAGTGCTGATCAGTACGAATACAATTTTTAGCAAACGTAAGTCAGTCAACAGCTTTTTTTGGCAATTTACGACAAAAGGACAAAAGACTGATTTCTGATTCTGAACTAGTTGGTCAACCTTATCTCACCTTAGACCCCCCTGTCCTCCAAGAGACACCATTATCACACTGATGACTGTCTGGAGGATAACAGGGAAGATTATTAGAACTATCATTATGTTAATTACATATCCATGCGTATAATGGAGTTCTTACAATTTTAGGTTAACCTCATTTTTGTGTTTTGTGTTTCTGTAAAAATTAAACTTTTTGTTTATTGTAAAGTTTAAACTTACCGTTCCATTATTGTGTGTGGCTCGGTAGTCTAACGGTAACGTGTCGGACTTGTAATCCTGAGGTAACTCAGAGGCGCAGGTTAGACTCCGCACCGCGACACTGCCGAGTAACGACCTTAGGCAAGTTGTTCACACACATGTGCCTCTGTCACCAAGCAGTATAATTTGGTACCGGCTTCACCGCTGGGACGTAAACAGGCACACCGCGCGATACACTGGCCCTGTATCCGTGGTCTTGCAG
>Ga0209671_1006887_pt1 | contig 11731 bp, 9 predicted proteins | sample WorMetHERISLAND2_2_FD_187401 | JGI IMG/M metagenome (GOLD analysis project Ga0209671, IMG submission 187401) | Marine gutless worms symbiont microbial communities from Max Planck institute for Marine Microbiology, Germany - Olavius geniculatus... | ecosystem: Host-associated > Annelida >...
GACATTGACTGTCTTGAGTCTTGACTTAGTGTAGTAAATATTCGTTGTTCTGAAATTTCTTCGTTTGCATTAGCACAGCACCTCGAAATAACGTCTGTGGGGCCCGTGAATTTCCAAAACTCTTTCCGTGAATTTTCCGTGAAATTTGACACATTTAAAAAATTCTGCCGTGAAATCATGCATTTTTTCCCGTGAATTTGGTTGGTCCCTAGTCACGCACAACGAAAATGGGGATGTGATTCATCGCATCTCATGAATATTCATTAGCTGCATGGATAATGAGCCGCGCTGCAGAACTTTGCATCGAGAGAATAATGTTTACACAGAGAAAGTGTTGTTAATTGATTTATTACTAATTAACAAGAAACCCGACAAAATTACTGACCATACCCCAATGTTGCAGAAAGAGTTCGTGTTTAATTGATCAAGAAAGAATTAGGCAGTTTGACGAATTAAAAGAGAAATTAATAAGACATGTGACTGCATTACTATGCACGTATCGTCAACTGAGCAGACCTACTGTATAATAACTTGCAAACGCTGTATAGAAGTGCGCAGTGTCGACTTAAAATGGGTAAACATTAACCAACTAACCGTCGTTAGTGGACCAAAGTTCGCTGATTTTTTTTGTTCAACGCAGAAGAGGTAGTTGTTAATGCCGTTTACCGCTTGTCGATATCTTCAGTCGTTCTGGAGATATTTGTGCTCAAAGTCCACGCACGCACGAATGGACGAACGCACGGACGGACATACGTACGAATGCACGAACACTACGAAAACATAATGCCTCTGGTGGCACTATGTTGGCGGAGGCACAACAAAAAACTTAAGCAGTAAAACACACACACACAGTCTGATGCAGGGAAAACAAGAAATTACTGACAACCTACCAGAAAAAGTTGCTGACTTTATTCTTCTTCTTATAGACCACAATACCAGTCGGAGAAATGCCGAGAAAATACTCTTCTCCATTTTCGCCCTGAAATTTAATTAACAATTAAATTACGAATAAAAATTAGCTGCAACTAATGGCTGCTGATAAAAAATCCCGACTTTTTTTACTGACACTAAACATCAGCAGTACAGAAATAACTGGATGTGGTAAATAAGACACAGAGAAGTACAGGAAACTATCTAAGCAATGAGAGCATTCTTTGCATTGCATATGTCAAAATAATGCATCTGTTTGTTATTTCACATGGACTTATGGTAATCAAGTTATGACACTATAATAAACCTGAAACTTGTAGATCAGTGCTGTCCAACCTTTTTGACACTGCGGACCACTTAGTCAATTTTCCACCAGCTGGCGGGCCACAATCAAGGGGGGGCCATGGCGAGCATGTGGAGCGCGAGCCTATAAGGGGGGTCTGGCGGAGCCTCCAGCGGGGTCCAGGGGCAGAGCCCCTGGTCGGCGGGTCAGGGGGGCGAAGCCCCCTGAAGCTGAAACATTTTTTGCTTCCAAATGTTCAATGGAAACCGCAAATTCGCCCATTTTTCTTAAATTTGGAAATGCAAAAGACCATCAAACATTGTTGAATTTTGCAAGTTGATTTCATCTGACTAATCACCAGATCAAAACTACAATTTATGCGGGACGATGGCGGGCCACATGGAATCCCCTCACGCGCCGCATGCGGCGCACGGGCCGCGGGTTGGACAGCACTGTTGTAGATAGTGGACTAGTTATCAATGCTAAATCCTATGTGTATTCTTTTGTTGTGCTTTGACCTGCATGCTAAAACTAAATGTTTGTGTTCACCATACAGTGCTGTCTTACAGAGATGACTGTTCGGTTCCAGTTGTCCTTAGTAAAATTATCCTGTGATGTTAACAAGGACTTTAGGGCCAAAGACCAGGACCAGGACTAGGACTTTGTTGCAAGGACAAGGACAAGTACAAGGACTTCAATTTGGTCCTTAAGAGTCCTTAAGGACAAGGACCAGGACAAGGACCAACATCACTAGAATTATCTCCATCATTTTAACAAAGCATAATTATTACCACTGCTCTTGTCAATAAATGGTAATTACAAAACACAGTATGGGGTCGGTGGTCCATACACACACACAATGCCAATGCATCAAGCAGATTAAAGACCTGTATATGATGAAGCTCAACACCGTACATGTCAAGCCACTTCACACGATCAAGAAACTGATATTCAGCTCGCGATGGAACTTGTCCTCTGAGTAACAACCACAAACATCACAGCGACATTTCGGACGGAACTTGTTCAATGTTTAAATGTCAAAACTTATATCACAAGACACTGCACTGAGACTGAGAAAAGTTAAACTGTGCTGCTCATTTGAGCCTATTCACACCACCTCAGCAACTCGGGAGCTTTTTGGCCATGATGCAGAATGTAAATCAATCCTTTACTTACTTAATGGCCTGTTTTTTGTTCAAATCAACACATCATGCAACAGAATGGAGATGAGTCCGTCTGACAGTCAGTCAACTGAATAGCTATTTAGAGGCAAACCAACTAAGAGGATGCTCACAAACTACATGTCACAAATACATACACAGAGATACATGCTTCATAGATAAAAATGATAACAAGTTTAAGAACAAGATGAAAATGGCTAATACAATACAATACAATATATGATCAATTCAATAGTGCAGAGATAAAAAAAAGTTTCTAATGTGATGTAGTGTCAAGATTAGTAAAGAGCAAAAATTAAGTGCTCACACAGCATATTTAGCTCTGGAGTAATAAACCAGAGGTCCGATTCATAAAACATCATTCCTAAAACAATCTTAAGACAATTTTGCACTTACGATCATCTTAAGACAATGATCTAATTCACAGGACATTTGCAGCATATCTCAAGACAAAATCTTGCATTTTTGTGACAGATCTTGTGATCATCTAAGACATATCCTGTGAATTTATTAAAGGCATGTCATAAGACGATGTTAGGAAATCTTAGCTTTTGCCTTACAATGGTCTTAAGGCATATCTTAAGATAAATCTTATGACAATGTCTGCAGGACATTACGATCGAATTAAATTTGCAGACCTTTCCTTCGACTAAACCGAGAAAAGCTCACCGAAGACGGCGATGCAATGCGGCAACGTTACGTTGAAACTCTTGAGTCTGATTCGGCAGCAGGCGCAACTCTGACACATAGTCAGGTGAATGCCGTCTCGGATCAAAGTCACCCAGTTCAGCTGTGACGCGACATAACTATATGGTTGACGGCTGTGGCTTAAATGATCAAATGTAGTAATATACCATACCATAAAAATAAAAGTATCACTCAAGCAGAACGCTAGTTTATGCATACTGAATCACGACTTAATGTGACTCAACTGAATAAATTCTAAACCTTATCACAGCATCACATGCATTCACACCTGCGATGCTGAACGTGTTTAGTTTCCAAATTTTTGACCAAAATCCGTCAGAACTTAGCAGTCGTCATCAATTCTGCTCACATCTACAACGCCTGCCAACGCGATTCAACTCGACGTTGTAGGTGTGAATTAAGCATTACACTTACAAATACTTCAAGCAACAATATTAGAAACGTCAGAACTCACACTGTACAGCATAAGCAGCAAGCTCGGCAGCCAGTTCAGCATTTACAGGCAAACGTCCCTGTAGGATATCATGCTTTACCTGCAGGAAAAACTGATATCTACAACAACACAATGTGCACAAAACCAAACAGCTAATTATTATTGAAGTGCTAAATGAAAATTAACAACCATACATTTAACATGTGCAACACAAACCAATGGCTAATTAAAATGGAGCACTACACATATAGAGATGCAGCCAAATAACAAGAAACCCAGCTATCGCTAGGAAAAGCTGACCATACCGCCTACGTCCGAAGCCCAGCGTCCGAATTCCAGTCACAGAGAGAAAGTGATTCGTCAAAGGTGAGACAGTTCCATGCACACTATCTTAACGAAACGCTGTCTCAAAAGCTACAACGTATGCTAATATAACAGACATTGCACGTGGTCATTTTGCCAGGCGATATAAATAGTTACAGAGTAAATAAACAAGGTAAATATCGGACACAAGGTTTGCAAATATTTCTGACAATAAAAATGCCTTGCTTGGAAGACAAAGCCTATACAATTCCTGTTGCAGTACTAATCTTCAAGGTCATTCAAGGTGAATGATTTTCATGTCAATTGAAAGCATATATGTGACTTCCTATTAGTGATTAATAGTAACCTAGGCCGTATCTCTCACCGTTTCCGAGATATAGCCAGTTTCCGTTAGAAAATGCACATTTTTCCTACCCCCCTTCATTCTACTCCCAATTTGAAAATGTTCTTCTTGGAGTAGATGGCCAAAATTTTGCTTGCCTGAGTTTAAGACTCATGGCTAATTATTCGTATAAAATTTTCCTATACGCCTTACCGGTTAGCCACAGTACATCCGTTACGGACACACGGTCAGACAGACAACGCATGACAACTCATGCCAATAGCTCGACTTTTGCTAAAGTACGGTTGGCTAAAAACCAAATGACACTGACTAATGCATCAAAACAACAAATAGTACATAAAATGATACATAAGTAGTAAGTAAGTAAGTAAGTAAGTAGGTGCATATTTAAAATGCACAATATCAGCCAGTGGCCAAATCTGAGGCACTTGGCTGAACCGCTAGGGGGAGTAGTAGGCCTGCTGGAAGCAGTGAGTTTTAAGGAGACGACAAAAAGTGTCTGCAGAGGTAGAACTACGGATGCTAGAGGCTGGTGGCGTGGCGTAGTTGGTAACGTGTTTCGGTTGAAACGACATTACTCTACGCCAGGCCCAGTTAGTACTGCGATGGGTGACTGCCTGCGAAGCCTGCCAGCTAGTTCGACTCAGCCTTTTACCCTCCGTGGGACGGTAAAATGAATAGTAACTCATTTATATGGGTTACGGAAGGTGGAGACCTTGGTACAGCTGACTGGGATTGAATAGCCGGCCGCTGCGCCAGCCTGTGTCTGCAGGCTACACACGGTGACCGTGCGGCAGGCGGCTCTGGTTAGTGATGAAAGCGCATTAGAGGCATGTTTGCGATGATGCGCTATACAAATTGACGACCTTTACCTTTTTACCTTTTTAGTGAGTTCCAGACTGTGGCGGCTGCAATGCTAAAACCGCGGGAGGCAAAGGTTGTGCAGACACGTGGAACCGACAGAAAGTTGGTGTTGGCAGAACGCAGAGAACGTGTGAGAGTGTGATAATTGTGCAGAAAACGTAGATAAGCAGGCTGAGAGGAGTTGAGAATGTTGTACGTCAATGTGGCAAGTTTGAACTCAATACGTTGATCAATTGGAAGCCAATGTAGAACCTGGAATCAAATGAGTGAGTACCACAAGGGATAGCATGACTGGCAACGACTCTAACAGGTGTGTTCTGGACGTGCTGAAGACGATTGATATTTTTCTGAGTGGTGCCGAAAAAAGAATTAGCGAAGTCTAAGTGAGAGCACTTTGGTCAACTCAGAATCTAACCAATGTTTCTTAACTGACCAACAGTGCTACAGAAAATTAATGCCTTATCGTAAAAACAAGTCAAATGCACACTGCTGCTCAGCAGTAAATGCAAATACGTTACTCTACATGCAGCGTGAATGTCTCACTAGAATCTCTCACTGCAAAAAACATAAATGTTGTAATATAAAAAACCACCTGGTATCTATATCTTTAAAATAGGGATGTATCAGTTTGGACTGCGATTGGCTGTGACGTCATATAGACGTCGTCACCATGGTGACGCATCTTCAGCATCATTATAGACGCTGCAGCGTAGCGCAACGCTGTGCTACACAGCTGCAGCGCTGTGTATCGAGGCCACAGACCGAGTTGAGGCCGAAAAGGCCGAAAATGGAGGCCGCAGGTCGATACTATGGAAAAGATCAAGCGGACAAGAAGCATGTAGCGACTTGTCGGCTTGTTTAAAATTAAAACTGACATAAATAATGAAAACGCTAAATACCGTGTAATCTCTTCGAATAGTTTGCAGGGATCAGCAGCATAGAATTTTACACCAAAGTAGAATGTATACGGTACAGCACCTGCAAAAAGACATAAATAGAAGTAATGACAATTTAAGCCTCTGTATGTAAATTCTCATATCAGAATTGTTGTATAATAATACGTCAAAACATCAGGAATTCTTAACCATGACTGCAGTGTCCCTAGTGTACATGTCTCCTCAAAGCCTGCTGGGGTATCCTCTCCACCTCAGATGTCTGCATCTTGGCCACAAGCACTGGGAAAATGTGCTGCCGAAGGCGGATTCAGCAAGCGTTACAGAGTAGCGTACTTGCACCCAACAGCCAACGAAGGTAGGCCAAAAATGGCATCATTTTTAACATGCCATAACTTCGTCAGCTATTAACCGATTGTCACAATTCTTTCGCTGTCAAAATCAAGAAAAAAATTTGTAATAACACTATTGCCAAAGATCTCACCACACCTCAAATGTTACAAAATTACCTTATGAAATGTCAGTGTCTTAAAAGCAACAATTGAAAACAAGCTGCCTATTGCAACAACACATTATAAGAAAAATGACAACAGGAAACAACGTGTTTGTTGTCTCAATTATTGTCTAAAGTAACTGTCACATCCTGCAGTTTTAAATCAAATGTTCAGTGTGTCCGTACGGCTGCTGGACGACGCATTCAAGCGGGCGACGCCACTGACCAGTGGCGAGATCAACCAAATGCTGACATTTCACAAGGTAGTGTAGCGACACACTTGAGATGTGGCGGGATCTTCCGTGCTAGTGTTGTCAGTATCAATTTTCTCCTGATTCTGCATGACAGTGAAAGAATTTTGAAAATCCGTTACTATTTGATAAATTAAAGCGTATAAAAATGGTCCCAATTTTGGCCCACCCTGCAATGTAGAAAATAGCATACTAGAACGTAGGTCTCGCTGGGTGAGTACAAGAAAACCGGGATGCGCTTTATGGCAGATGGGGAGGTGATGAAACCGTTGCCCTGGCTGGTCCCAGTACTACATTGTGTAAGCACTGGCCTGGAGGGGACCTCATTCTATCCCACCCTTGGCAGTGATGACAGCCCCAGTATCCAGCTGGCGGTGGTCACAAAAGGTCGTTCGCCGGCAAGTCGCCTGTGCAGTATATGACCCAACACAGCGCGCACGCGCACGTGCTGTTCATTAGGTAACGACCGCCCGCCGTGACGTCACCAACAGTCACAAAACACGACAGACCAGCTAGCCAGGCCAGATGTTGTACATAGGCGCCCAGTCCAGTCCAGTTCACACGGAACGACCGTTACACACGTTCCAAGCAACGGTAATAAATCAAGCCACAATCTGTCCTCGATAACCTGACACAATGGGCTACCGAACTTCCGCAACTGACCCGGAAGCACCAAATAGTGGAGTCCGACGTCAACTGACCATGCGCTGATGCACCTGATTAGAGTTTAGCACCACTGAATGGTTTAACTACATGATTAAACTAGAAATATTAGAACAGCACACGCCTGTCTGCTTTATTCTCCTGCTGCCGTTGGAATCAAAAGCCGATAATGCTATTAACGCAAGAATATAGTTATCTCATTGAATTGCATTATGGCTGTAAAAATTTGAACAAAACAGGAGAAGGGATCATCAAACTTCTGTCTGACTGATGAAATACATTTTGAACGACACCAATCACCAACCGTCTTTTAATCAACGCCGGGCCCGCGGGCTCCACAAGCACTGGAAGCGCCGCCCAGGTCGCCCACGTCACACCTGGATCCGAACCACCTTCAGTCGCTCAACCATATGGCTTGAATAATTATTCAGCAGGGCGACTTGCAGAAGATTGAAAACGGTGGAGGCAGCTCATGGAGACGGCTTGCTACAGTCTGGGGGCATGCCCGTGACGATGACGATGATGCGCCAGGTTAGTATTTGGAACGGTGATCGTCGGCAGACGGGTAAACCATCTAGGCAGGCTATGTAACCAGCCACCCAGGTCAACTCAGCCTGGCCATCCCACCATAAGTAGGCGAAATCAGTACCAGCGAAAGCTGGAACGTAAACAGGCACACCACGCAATGCACTAGGTCTATGGTCTCGCAGCGGAAACTGATGTCTGGTAAGGACTAAGGAAACGGAAATCAGCAACGCCAAACTGGGAATCTTATGGCTCGTAAAAGACTTCTAAGTCCTTATAGTGGCGACTCCCAAGGTGCCGGTGAAGTTTGAAGAAAGTAAAATGGACTCACCGTGGACTTGAGATGCAATTGGCTTTCCTGTATCCAGCCACTGCTGTATAGAACAACAAACATAACACATTATTATTATATTGCTCCTGCTATAGTGCTACAGCAACCTATGCAATACATTTCCAGAATCACCAGTTCCGACTTCGTCAAGCTACAAGAGAGAACATTTGGCACTGCTGTAAGGTTTTGTGCCTTCAGGACGCCCCAGCGACATCAGCAAAGCAGTAAAGTCATCAATTTTACCAACCACCGCGTCTCTGGGTCTACCTCTCGCAGGTGGTCTAGCTGTAGGCCTGACTATGCAGCTATTTCAGTACAAAGCCAAAACGGATTTGCTATTAAATAACTAAAATGAGTTTACTGATACAGGCCTACTCTAGACTCCGATCAGTCTAAATTAGGCCAAGCAAATCTATCTGGATTAGCTTTGCGTTCACGTTCAACCATGCTGTTTGTTTCAGCACTGTTAGCGCTGCTGTTACGAGTGACGATAGACAGCAAGACTGCATTTGCACGGTGCTGGTAAAAAACCTGCTCCGGAAAATCAAAAAAACTGTTCCCGCCTAAACTGGATATGTTGCTGTTTTGTAGCCTATTGTTATTCCAGCACGCATTAGAGTCATACGTCACAGTCCCGATGACAACCTGCAGGGCGCTATCAAACCAGCCTCAAGAAGCAATATTAAAATCAGGACCGTGTCGGGCGTAATTATCCAAAGTGGTCATGCGACGCCACGCGCGAGCCTAGTCTGCTACATGGCCAGTAGTCATGAGTGTGTTTTGCGGCCACACACGATGGCAAACAGCCCACCCAGGAAGACGCAGACGGCAGACGAGGCTGCCCGCAGGCAGATGACGCGCACAGTTCACACACAGGCTACAAACTGACCACTGACAAAATACGTGGCCTAGCGTGGAGTGCCGTACAGTCATAAACTATACCAAACCACACCTCATGTCTAATAGCACCAATCTGACCACTAGTGGACTGTGGACCATGCGGACGCGCTAGCCGTAACTACAACGAATATGGGTAAGCTTATGGGTGGGCCCATATGCATTGTGGCTCCTAAAAGGCTAAAACTCACCATTAGATATGTTTTAGAGTGAAACCGTTGGACTGTGATCATATAAACCACCAAGACTGAAATAAACTCAGCCTTCCATCCCTCTGGAATAGGTAGATCGAGTACCGGCATGTCTGGCTGGGGTTACGGCGGGGCACGTCCACCTATGTTGGGTGACACTGTGCGATCCCATATAGCAGGTGACACTCCGCAGCTCTGAGATCGGTTTCCAACGAAGAGCTACGCCATTTAGCCATCAGTACTATAAGGTAACTGACCGGCTCCTGAGAGTGGTCATCGTCGTGGACAAAACGTAGTCCAAAGTACTGGCGATCAACCACGTTGAGGTGTTCCAAGACATGACGCAGTAGAACCGACGCTTTGCTGGTCAACTGCAACACCAGCCACGTCATTCATCAGCCAAGATTACACGCAGGCCTTACCCATAAACATCTACATAGCACTTACATGTATTTCATTACTAACTTAGTCCTTCTTAGTCCTCACTGTAGTGTCTGGACTCTGGAGTGCTATAAGTGCCCGCAATCTCACTGCACTCAAATGTGATGAGTGATGACTGACGACTGATAGCGTCTCCCGTTTGTATATCACACGTGCGCGTCCAAGCAGAACACGCCGTCGATCACGGCCATGAAATAAGTACGTTTCAACACGGTCTACAGTGTTTTATGCCTCGCTACACTTGCACAATGCACTGTAGAACGTATTGAAACATTACGTACATTACACAGATCTAGATGTCTATGCCTTACCTGCTGCTGCATCTGACAGCGTACACTACATGCCGTTATCAGAGCCCAGCATACTGTAATACATAGATGTAAAAACATTTTTTTTATTTTTTATAAAAGCTTAAAAACATGTTATTTGTGCTTTTTTTTTAATTTTTAAATGTTTTTTTTATTTTATTATGTTTTTTTATTTAAAAAATGTTTTTTGTGTTTTTAATGTCGTGTTTTTTGTTCTTGTTAAAACATAAACGTACAAAATTACAAATATGATTTATTTTTTATGGGCAAATTGCGTTCAGTTGTTTTTGTTCTATACATTCAGTACATTCCGGTTTTTAGTCTTTACAAATGGTAGGTTTTTGTTTTTACTTATCTGAGCTAAATATTCTTTGCGTGTATAGTGGCAAATAAGTAGCGACTGGAAACATCTGCAGTTTAATGTTTTATGCATGTTTTATAATGTTTTTTTTATAAAAGTGAAAAAAACACGTTTTTATGTTTTTTATTTGCAAATCGATGTTTTAGCATCTATGCCGTAATAGGCTTTGTACAGTGCATCAGTTAGCATTAATTGTCACTCACTCGCCCAACAGCAAGTCAAGAAACGGACCTAAGTCCGGTGTCACATTAAAACGTCTACTCCATGAAAAAGCCGCCCAGGGAGGGATAATCACGAATTTGATTAAAATATCACCAGCCCCATAAAAAGTTTCCCCATTATAAAATCGCCCCCCCCAGAAAAGTCTCCCTTCGGCCGACAATTTACCGGTAAAAATCCGTCCCGTTCGGGCGGCCGCCGGGCCTGGCGGATTTTTGCCGGTAAATTGTCGGCCGAGGGAGACTTTTCTGGGGGATCCTATAATGGGACACCGGCACTGAGGACATCACTCGTCTGCAGGGATTATGATTTCAGTGGCATCGTGCATGCCAGAGGACCCATATAGGGACTGCATGGAGCCCACCCTATTTTTCGCTGTCCGAAAGGACGCAAAATTGTCTGTAAACTTTCTTGTCAGAAAAGGTTCGTCAAAAATGCAGATTCTGGGGCTGAACGTCTCCTAATATTGGTCAACGACAGTGTATATTTGCTACCAATGAAAGGCAGAAAAAGCGAGTATTGTAGGCTGTAGCTGCCAAATGTCTAGACCGGGCCGGGCGCCGCCGACTTCCAAGCCAGGCCCAACATTAAGACAACTTTTCAGCAGGTCTGCACCCAATTACGTCTGACTTGACCAAAGGCGCAGTTTAGTAAACATGAGGAATGAATTTCACACTTCGGCGTTGTTGTATAGGCCTATGACAGGCTCTACTGGAAAGAATGGATTCAATAGTCCATCCAATAAAGCCATTAAAACATTATCAAATTCTGCTAGACTCTTGATAACTCTTTAGCTGGTATACCTGCGTAGCAGCAGATGTGCAGTATATAGTAGTCGTCAATCTTAAACGCATCGCTATGCAACTAGTCTAGATTAGCTGCTGAAACATTAACGTCAACTTTTTATATTCACATGCATGCGAGGTATACACTGTGTCCCAAAAAAAACATCCCCGACATTTTCGACTGTAACTTGAAAACCAATTATCAGATTTTAATAATTTTTGGTATAAATATTCCTGACACAACTTGCCATCAAATGACTGTTCAGTTTCCCACCTCACCCAACGTTTGTTTCTGCACTACCTAGGG
>Ga0209671_1006888_pt1 | contig 11730 bp, 4 predicted proteins | sample WorMetHERISLAND2_2_FD_187401 | JGI IMG/M metagenome (GOLD analysis project Ga0209671, IMG submission 187401) | Marine gutless worms symbiont microbial communities from Max Planck institute for Marine Microbiology, Germany - Olavius geniculatus... | ecosystem: Host-associated > Annelida >...
CATTAATAAGTGTGCCAAAAATTATTATAATCGGACATTCATTGTTCAAGTTATTGCAAAAAATGTAGTCACATGCTTTTTATTGAGACACAGTGTAGAAATACGTTCTGTGGAACGAGGTATATGTCCCATTGCCACGCTATATAGCACAGCAGCTGCGTTTCAGCGTTTGACGCTCTTGTGAGCCTGCAGCCAATTTTGTCTTTGAATAAAAACGTTTGGTTGCCATGACAACAGGGGTCTTCAGGGGAGAAATTTACATGATACCATTGCGTAGCCCGGGCCCGAAAATAGGAGAGTAGGTGCAAACAGCGCGCAATTGTCTTTTACGGGAACCGAGTTATAACGCTTTGAAATCTCCATTGGCTGTAATGCAAAGTTTTGCAACTTTTGAATGGTTGCTATGGCAACATGGGTCGATAGGGGGTACATTTTAATAACACCGTTAGATTGCCCGACCCCGAAAATAGGGGGCAGGTGAACACAGCGCGCAATTATCTTTTATGGGGACCGAGTTATACCGCTTTGAAGTCTCCATAGGCCGCAATGCAATTTTTTTTTAAAAATTGGGGTAAAATAGGGGAAGGAGTTATCAGATTTTTATACCAAACAAACTCGATCTTACTTTACCGGCTCCGAATCACTGTGCAAAATTTCATCAAAATCGAATCAAAATTGCGGCCGTAGGAGTGTTTACAGACAGAATGACAGTGTGACATAAGTGATTTTATAATCTGTGCCGTGCTATGCTATAGCAACTGGACAGATAATTATTATTGCTTTTGCAAACACTGAATACCGTACTGGACAACCTGGTATTTACTGCGATGTCGTCGTGGTCTTGATAATCAGCACCGGTACGAAAAAGTACGCCTAAACAAAATTTGTTTCAGTTTCAGCGCGCTGACGTTAATTGAGGGCGTAAGCACTACTCACGAAAAGCAATTGCCTATTCCACAGTCAGCACGACAACAACAAGGCAATGGTCGACACCAGCAGCATAATATGCACTAGTACGAGTACGACGCGTGTATTACATTCAAGCTCGACGTGTTATGTGGGTCTAATTCACGACAGCTTATTGTAAGTAACATTTTGCGCACTGTATAGGCATGTTAATGTTCTTCGTTAACACGCCCATTGAACATTCTGTGTGATGACTGTAGCAGATAAAGTAAATGCTAGCCTATGAGTCCAGGCCCATAGATCGAGTTGACGGTCGGCTCAGAGATGGAAATGGGTCATCTTTTGTGACGCATGACTCATGTGACCCATCGCACACTTGACCCACGACCCACATGACCCATGACCCATGAACCATGGCCATTACATTATTTCATCCGACGCATGGGAGTGGAAAAGCGTGGCATGGTGACACTGAACAACCTTCATTATTCTCGGTCTTGAAAACTAAAATCGTAGACTAATATTAAGCCTCCAGCTATGATATTGTGCGCTAAATAGTGATCAGTCGTAGAGGAAAACTAATGTACGAGTATTGCTCGTAGGTATATACAAAACAAAAATGCAGTACAGTCCGTTGACAAAATCAAATTTTCTTATGCAAGTTTTGGCCTGTTGTAAAGATTTATTTGTGTCAGAATTTTTTGTAATTGCATGTGTAACTAGTTTAATGCGGTAGCTACTTGTGTGCAAAATTTCAGTGATCCAGTACAAAAGAAACATTTTTAAATTTGAAGCTGAATGGAGGAAGGTGGGGAAAATGTTTGTTTTTTAACCGAAAACTGTCCGTATCTCAGAAGCGGTGAAAGATATAGAGCCAAGATTGCTATTAATATATTATTACTAATAGGAAGTCGCAGAAACCCTTACACACGACACGAAAATCGTTGACTTTGGATGACCTTGAAAGGTCATTACGCATTCTGCTATGCCAATCGTGCGATATTGTGGCTGAGCGGTAAGTTGCAGGGGGTTAGTGATGGTAATGTAGGATAGGGCTGCCAATAGTAACCATGTTTCCACCTGCAGCGGTTTGACCGCAATTTTCAATGAAATATTTCAACCTAATAGACACCATAATTATCTCAGAAGCGGTCGGTCCTCTTAGCCACAACTTGGCTTCTTATTATCTTATAACGTCGCTGGCTACCTGCCAGTCGGCTATTTTGTTTTGGTTGCATAACAGTAACATGACTTACATGAGCATGCTAATATTATCACTCACCGTAAATAGTACATTTTAAATTGAAAGCTACTGTGCAGTTATTTCATCATGGGTCAATGGGTCACTGGCAGTGACCCATCCTATAGTTGGCCTACTGTGTTATTTGTATGGTGATGTTTCTTGTAGGCCTACGTTTCATATCACGTAGGCCCTATCAGTCTTAATGCGGTGAACATTGTAGTTGAAATTGATACCTACCGGTATTTTTATTCATTCATTGCAAGTGTAAGTTTGAAGTTCATTAATCTGTGGACTGTAGACATGCCTACCACAGCATAATGTATACCGGAGAATTGAAACTGTTGTGTTGTCACGCCCAGTGCGGTAAATGCATTTGTGGTTTACTTTATTGTAGTTCATTGTTATGTTAAACCACTGTCTGTAGCCTAGTGGGATCAGTAATGTTAATGTTAGATGAACTTCCCTCCAGACAGACGTTTTCGCAGTCAACTAAGCTATTTATAAGTAGCTTACACGTCTATAGCATACACTGTTGTTCGTTTGATCGCGCCAATTCTCGTCACGCTGTAGTGCATCCGTGGACTTATCAATTTGTTATACCACTTCGGACCTAGTGCTAGAAATGGACAGTGAGCTAATTACGAGTGCGACCGTTACAACATCCGCGTTAATTCAGCCTATACGTGACGTATTGCACGAGTTTTGCGTCAACGCTCAGTTTCCTTTGTTGTCAACCTAATTTTGCCAGCTCAATATTCTCACTGTTTTACTCATTTCATCGCGGAAAGTTGTGGGTGTGTGGCTGATTGTAGGCCTACGTATGACTGGGTGGGAAAGAGCTTTAAGCGGTCGAGTCAATAGCTCAGGGGCGTAAAACGCGTTAATCAGAACGCGACAGAATCAGTCACTTTAGGTAGTTTCCTGTTCTATTTTCTCACTTTGGCTCACCAATACATGCAATCTATAGTGAATTTTCCTAAAGCCAGTCAGCTTGTGACCATAAATACTGCCGTATTGTACCTATAAAACCCAGTCGAAACTGAAATTATTGTATAAATATATTTGTTATAGCCTATTTTAGTGGGCCTATAAAAACGCTACCATGCAATAACATTTTATTACAAGTAACTGAACGTATTATTGGAATTAAAGTAAACTAAATTTAAATATCGATAGTTATCAGTTCACTGGGTTGCATGAACTTAGACATACTCTTTAGGTGAGTACAGACGATAGTAGCTCATAATGACATCTTCCAGAAATGTAAATTTATATATGCCTATGACGTCAATTTTGGCTTTTGACTTTTTAATCATAGGCTATCATACATTTTTAAAATTGCAATTTAGAATTTTACGCACCAAGTAAAAACTTTTGCCTATGTAAATCTTTTCGTCATAGGCCTCTATATAAAGTTTAATCGGCTCATAGGCTACTCGTGAGTTTATGTAGGTTTACATAATTTACGTTAAGCCTACAATTTACAAGTTACAACCATGCGTTTACCAGGTAAGCTTGATCTTTGAATTTTGTAAGTCTTCGGGGTGTGGCAATTTCGACAATGTGCATTTTGTGAAGTTTTTTGAAGTTGCGCCGTCTTTCTTTCGTCCAATTCATTCTTTCGGCTGATGTAAATTATAATAACCTTGATTTGATAGGTCTATTTTGGTCTAAAAATTCCAAAGCGTTATATGGGTAAGCCAAAGAGAACGCGTCTAACAAATATGAATTTTGAACCGACTTTTTGTTTCCGAGATCCTCGGTAAAACCAAGCTTGAGATCGATAAACTACTGTACCACAGAGACTACTAGTAGTCAGTGGTGGTTCAAGTCTGGTGCTGGGATTTAGGCTCAGCAACTCCCCCCCAGTTTAGTGTGCATAATGCTGCGTTCCATTGGGATCGTGAACTCGTGTTCACCGTGATCATGAGATCGATTCTGTCCCAAACACGCAGTAAACTCGTGAACACAAGTCGTGAACTCGTGATTCTATCGGCTACCTCCATTTTCGTGACGAAAGAAATAAGTTGGCGGGAAACGACGGAAACGAAGTAAACAAAGTCGTAAAATGCAATAATTTGTAATAAACGGCTATTTTTTGGTAATCAACATGCTGCATGACACATTATTATGAATGATTTTTTTGTAATTTAAGCGTAAGATAGGTCGCCGTATGTAGAGCGAATGACACTCGCAGTCGCAGCTTCTGGTATAAGTAATTGACCATTTTGTCTAGCGGGGTTCGGGGTGAAGCACATCTCCCTCAGATTTGTTGAGCTGAACCGCCGCTGCCAGAGTGCCAGTATGGTTTTGTTGCTTTTTACTGATCAAAAAAATCGGCAAATTTCGTGATAAAATGACGCAGGGCCAATGTTTAGTTGGCGGAATTTCTCTGCGTAGCGGTATAGTTTTTGCGTCACAATATCACGCAGGTAGGCTAGCAGGTGTGCGGCGCCTGTGAGCCCCTACAATAATAAGATCAGATGACGAAGAAGACTATTAAAAACTGCGAGATAAGCGTACAGATTATATAATATTTCATACAGCAAAATAATTGTAGTGAGCAAATACTCACTCTCAGTCAGATGTCAGTCCCCGCAATCTTCATGGTCTCGCGTCGCAATGTTAAGTCTCGCGTTTTCAGTCGTTTATATAGACTTGCGCCGATATGAGTGGCCTAATATGTTGAGTGTATCAACGACAGATCAATAACAGTAGGCCTACCGTTGCAGTAGTAACAATAGGCCTAAAAAGGATAAGTGACTTCCCCCAGCGCTGCCCGCGGACTGCGAACAACTATTAGGCCACCTGCATATTAGGTCACTCATATCGGCGCAAGTCTATATAAAATTCATTGAACAAATCACTCAACTACACGTAGTCCAATACAAAATATTTGATCAACTTAAAAGAAAGAACTGCACTGGATTAGGTTTGTTTTACTGTCGACGCGAGTGTCTTCATGTTTATTGTCAACCTTACATACAAGATTTAAGCGCAAAGTTTACTGTGTTTCACCGTTGTAGGCAAGACAGGAGAGACGATCAATAAAGTTTCAAGCGACAACGGTTTACGAAGTTCTGCGTGCACAAAAAAAGTTATAGGCCTAAAGATTTTTTATATTAAAAGATCCAACTGTAGGCCCTACTGATAAAAGCTCGAAACACTCAATCTTACGTGGCAAAACACCGTCATGGAAGTACGCACTGAAAGAGGCGACTATTCGCGTGAGTTGCAGCGCTTGGCGACATTCGCCAACTGGAGTCAAGATGGCAGCACCGGTAGCAGCGTGTGCCCTCTAATCCTTGCCCGGCTTGGCTTCAGATACACAGGTCAAGATGACACGGTCGTCTGCTGTCACTGCCAGACTGAGGTTCGAGGATGGAGCGCCGGCGATGACGTCAGGAGAATGCATAGCTCGTGTTTGCAGCAAGTCGACTGGAGCAATGAAATCTCATCCATCGTCAATGCGATTCATCAACACATTCCAACCACCGATATAAATACAAATTTGTCTCCACCAACCGTTAAAAGTACAAGGGACGTCCGTGACCACATTATTCGCAATACACCGGATGAACTTACAACGTCAACCGTAGAAAAATCCCATTCGCCGTTTTACGAAGTATGCAAACAAACATTGAGCCGCGCCAGCCAAAAGAACTTCGCGGATATTTACAGCAATGCTGCAGTTTCTGCCGCTGCGCCTGTACCGGCAGACGTAATAGTTGATCGGACTCGACCGGACTTAGAGCGACTGCGGGTGGAAAGTGCACGTTTGGCGACTTTCTTCGACTGGCCGGAAAGAGTGGCAAGTATAGTTAGTCCAGGTGACGTTGCCAAGGCTGGACTGTTCTATACTGGACAGACGGACCGTGTCCAGTGTGCCTTCTGTCGTGGCTACCTACGGAACTGGGTGCAGGGAGACATTCCTGCTGAAGAACATCGCAGACTTTTCCCCGACTGTCCGTTCGTGAGGAAAGCAGACGTTGGAACACTAGACGTAGTCGACAACACTAAATTGCCTAGTCCGGTATTGATTTCCATCACTAATATATTAGTTTTGAACTCTCTGTTGCACTTGAGGTTGAAGTTCCAATTATTTTGATATTTCATCGTTAAGAAGTTCGCCGAGTTCGGTCGATGTCATTTAAGAACATTGTGTTTGAGCCTCGCCATGGTCGATTTTTCCGTGTTCCCATATTGGAAGGAAACAGATTGTTTTTTTTAAATTAAACGTTTTTTGGATTTTTTATTTCCAAGTGAAAAAAATGTGCATAAAAATACAAGCAAGGTGCACGGGTTTCAGAAATTATTACACGATATCTGTAGGTCCATTTGCAGAGCTGTCGGCATTCGAAGGCTGAAACACGTTGAACGTTGTTGTGTGTTTTGCCAGTATTTAATAACATCAAATCGCGAGGCCGCAACAGCAATACCGCCCACAATACCGCCTACAGCTCCAGTGCCAGGGCGTCAGAGCAACCAGAGGCCGCGGCCGAAACACCCGGATTATACGGAGCTACAGCAACGAGTGATGTCCTTCCATGGAAAACGAGTTCCTGCCGGGCAGAGTGTTGACGTTCTTGCACGCGCAGGACTTTTTTACGTCGGTAAGTCATTTATAATGCAATGCGCAGTGTTTACAGTTGTATTGAATTTATAGAAGTAATACTTTTTAAAAAAGTTAAAAGGTACATATAGGCCTGTCTTTTCGTAGAGACTCATCCCAGAGCTACAAAGCGTCACCTGCCTTATGGGATCAGTGTTTCCGGCCACACAACCCAGGTGAACGTGCCCCGCCTTGGCTCCAGCCAAGTAGGCCGGTTACTGCCGTAGGGATAAAAGGCTGAGTTGACCTGGGCGGTTGGTTACGCACTGAGATAGTTTATTTGTTTGTAAACCGCCCAAGTAGTAGTAAGTTACCTGGCTTGGCATAGGGCAACTACGTTGATAGTGTAAGGCTTGTTAATCACTTGATCATGCCACAACTTACTTTTGCCACTCTGCAGGGTAGCGGAAAAAAACTTCGGTGTTATGGTCCCCTAACTTGTAAGCAATAACTTGCAAGCAATGAATTATGCTGGAAGGTCCGTTGGACAACGTGCGCTGTTTCTGCTGTGATGGCGGCCTGAAGCATTGGCAGCCAAACGACGATCCTTGGACCGAACACAAACGGTGGTTCCCACGATGTGCTTACGTCATCGAACACGGCGACCAACTCCCGAATCCGGACAACATAACGGCAAGTGTCTCACGCTCGCTGTTCTGTTTGCATGTTTTTACTTAATTGTTGGTGTTTATTATTACAATTTTAAAGGCGTCTGTAAGTGCCATAGGCCTTGCCTGCTTTCAGAGTGCTCATTGTATCACTTCTTATATTTGTGCTGTTTTTTTATCATATGCCGAGTACTTGTTGATTTTTTTAATAGGCTACATGTTTTCGGTAGTAGCACGACCGAGGAAGTGCTTAGTCTTTGCTTAGTGCTTAATGGACTTGGTTTGGTTGTTGTAGACAACAGCAGATCGAACCGTGAATAGTGGGGCCGCTGATACACGAGATACAACAACCAGCAGTAAGTATTTAGTCACTGACCACTGATCATCATCATTTATTTGTCCACAAACAGCGTGACAGGTAAAACAGTTCTTATAAGCAATAAGGCTGATAAACAGTAAGACAACAATTATGATTAGTTATGTTAATTATTCCCTATTCGCCTTCTCAAAATTAAGTAGTCGTCAAATCTAAAAATGTGATAACAGTGTTACTCAAATAAAAACAGAAATAGGCATAGGGCCTAACGTAGCTTTCTGTGCACGGAAATATAATACGCGGTATAAAATGTAGCCAAGTTCCGTACATTCAGTTGTTCGTCGGAATTTGTATCTGGACATAGCCTACCACATTTTATTACCGTCAAGCCTTAAATTCTTGCACACATTAAGCTTCGTCGAATAAATAGGCTTATTTATTTTAGGCCTGTTGCAGGTAAGCTTGAATATGCGCGTTGGTCGAAATTGTGCATCTCACAAATTTTACCATTAATGAATCTAGCTGTCGGCGTTCTGTGTGTATGGTGCACAGACGTGCAGTATCGGGTAGAGCCTCGTGAAATCAAAGCACGTCTCGACTCACCAATGTTCATGGCTGTCATCGAGATGGGATACTCACGTGACCTCATCCGTCAGGTTATTGAACGCCGACTCACTACCACCGGTTAGTATGGTTTTTTCTGTCTAGTTTTATTTTCGGCATTTTTTCTGAAGATTTTCGTAACAAAGAATTGGTTGGCGTCAACTATCCAAAAAACTGAAAACCTTCGTCAGAATTATACTTTAGAGAGATTAAAAATCTGAAATTTTACTATACTAGAAAGCAGCCTAGCTATGAGAGTCCAAGTCGTCGGTAGCTCATCGAGACGAGAAATGATGCTTCGTTTACGTCATGTTGTATTTTGTTGGCACGTTTTAGGCGATGACTTTGCAAGTGCTGCCGATTTGGTGGAAACTATTCATAAACTGCAAGGTGAACGCGATCAAGTGACATCGATTCCAGACAGTCGCCCCGTTTTACCGTCCTCTGCAGCCTCAGCCGTGTCAGAAGGTCAGTATTGCAGGCTTGCAGCACCGTAGTTTCATTCGGTCGTGTGATCTAACATCACAACTGGTGTGGTTGATTTACACTAAGACGCGGTGATCGTGATTATTTCGCAGACGTTAAACTTTGTTCATAGTTGCTTAAAAATTTCAACATTAAACCCGTTTCATCGGCGTTTATTCCCGTTATTTTTGCATCATCGCGGACCACGGCTACTATGCTGTTGTGTGACTCTGGTGTAAGTTTTCTATGTTGATATGTCAAGTTTTTTTTAAAAAGTGTAGCTTAAAGGTCCTGTGCTACGGTGACAACAGGCATTTTCAGTATTGAATAGATTACGCCAATAATTATCACTCAGCTTAACACGGCAATTGTAAGTCAGTTGCCATTAGACATAATTGCAAGTTTCGACTTAGTTATAATTGTATGTATGCATCAATCAATAATGTCCGTGCGCATTCGGTGCCTTGTAACTGGGTGTCAGTACGGACATCCGAGCTGTATGAAATTCTGCTCCAGCAATCTGCACAATAGTTCTCTGAAGAAGATTTCTATAGAGTTTTAACTATCCAACATACACGTTGTGGTGACCACGAGTAGCCTGTAGGCAGGCCTACATTTTGGACAGTTAATCAAAAGCTTGAGGTGTGAGATAATTCGTACTGAATCCTAATCTAATTCTGATAATGTTGACATTTATGACACTGTCGGTTAATTAATATATTTCTGTTTCAGCAGCCTTGTCACAGCCGCTTCAGAATCAGCGCCAGCTAATACCAAAAGGTACGCTATACTGTTTATGATCAATGATTGAGATTCTACATCACTTTGCTGAATATTGCTGATGCGATTGTATCTGTTCCAGTGTCGGAGTTATAAAGTGCTGAGCTGTGTTGTTTCAAGACAACGTTGAGTAACTACAAGTACTTTTGCTCCAGAGTACTTTTGTACAAATTTATGGAAAATGTCGGCCTTGATACGCAGCCTAAAACCTGTTGCTGGGACCTATGTCAATTTTTTTTCTAATGACATACGTAAAAAGCCATAGAGATAGCTACTTATTCCCTCCTCAATATCATGTTTATGAGACATTGTTGAAATTGTTGTCTATCCTCTATATTTATAGAATTATTTCATTAATTCGTAATTTACTGGCGCGATCGTATTAATAGCCAAATTATCATCATCTGTTTGTGTTTTTAGATGAAAGTCTGCCGACTAATGCGGTTAGTTCTACGGCTTCTGCTGCCGGTGTGCCGAATGCGGACAAAGTTGATAAACAACAAACAAATAGCGAAGAGGTAGCGCTGGAAGAGGAGAACCGCAAACTGAAGGAAGCGAGAACGTGTAGAGTTTGCATGGATAAGGAGATCAATATCGTGTTTCTGCCATGCGGACATCTGTCAACCTGCGAAATGTGCTCGAAATCTCTGTCACACTGTCCAATTTGTAGCAACGTTATCAGAGGAACGGTGAAAACGTTCCTCGCCTGAACAGTCATTAGATATGTCATTAGAAAACTTCGTCTGTAAGATGTCTTCGCCAGCGATGAAAAAAAATAAAAAGTTTTGGCGCAAAAGAACCAAAACGCATGTGCTAAAGTCGCGGCAAGGAAATGCAGTAAACTTGACGAATAGCGCCAAGTCGGATGTCTGGATAACGGCTGATTCAGTGGTAACGCGTTGGTCTCGAATCGATCAACGTACAGATCGAGTCGAAGACGTTTCACTTACGCCAAGGCCGGTTACCGGGATGTGTTGCGACAAACTGGATTTTATCTGCTGGCGGATAAAACATCTGGATATTCAACAGTAACTAGCCATCCATGTTGACTCAGCTTTCTAAGCTTTCTTGCTGAGTAAATAAATGAATGGCGATGATGAAGGTGGATATTAGACACAGCACAATGAAGGACAATGAAAAATTTCGTAACATTTCGCGAAACTGAAGCAGTTAGACTCGATTCTGCAACAGCAGTCGGAAATCAGATGTAGGAAACGGCCTGACACAGACGTTGGCGAGGAATACTAAAATAACTCGCGGTAAATACAACAGCCGGCAAAGTCGTGTCGTTATGAAGAACACCAAGTCGGAATGGACGACATCTGCAATTCTAGATCCGACGAAAGACTGAATAACGTACAAATGACAAAAGCTCTTACTGATCGATCTACCTGAATGTGTTGCGACAAATTGGACATCATCTGTTGGCGGATAAAACATCTAGATATTCAGTAGTAACCAGCTATCCAGGTCGACTCAGCCTTCTACCACCATGGGACGATAAGCTTTCACGCTGTTAGTAATTGAATAAATGGCGATGACGCACGTGCGTACCAAACGCGTGATTTCGTAACATTTCGCGAATTACTGAAGCAACTAGACTTGATTTTTGCAGCAGCAGTTGGAAAATAGATGAAGGAAAGAGTTTGAGGATTAACATAGCCCTATTCAGGGCGTGGTAAATACAGTAGCAGAGAAAAATTCGCGTCGCATAGTAGGAAATACGTCAAGTCAGAATAGATAACATCTAAATTTCTGGATGCAGTGAAAGAACGAAGGATGTACAAATGACGAAAGCTTTAACTGATCGCCAGATGAATAAACAAAAATTGCAATGAACTCACTAAACTCTACGAAGCACTCAGCGCCCATGACATGTTTCGCCACAGATATCCTTACTCTTCTGATATGCAGCTTCCTAGTCTGTTGGTTATGGTATTGTCGGCAAAATATTAACGGTAACATATTAACGTGGTTTTAACTTGAACTACTGGGATCGTGATGTGGCAGATGTCTACATGTATACCGAGCGACTGAATTGCACCAGAACGTTGTCTTGTACAGCGCTGCAATGTTGGTGGACTAATAGAAGCAGTGGCGTATTTAGGATTTGGCAAATGTTGGGCCATGGCGAGCGCGCGGAGCGCGAGCCTATAACGGGGATCTGGGGGCGGAGCCCTCAGCGGGGTCCAGGGGC
>Ga0209671_1006889_pt1 | contig 11729 bp, 11 predicted proteins | sample WorMetHERISLAND2_2_FD_187401 | JGI IMG/M metagenome (GOLD analysis project Ga0209671, IMG submission 187401) | Marine gutless worms symbiont microbial communities from Max Planck institute for Marine Microbiology, Germany - Olavius geniculatus... | ecosystem: Host-associated > Annelida >...
CTCCCATCTTTTCCGGACTTCCACTTCGGTTAACAATTAAAACTACCACAAGACAAAGTTTGTGAAAAAGTATTATGTACTCACATTCATATCATGAAATGCGAAACTTTACACGCAAATCGAACACGCGCTGATTAACAAACGCATATCGCACTGTACATACATAATACTCCAACTATGCTGTAGAGTGCAGACTATTTATAGGCTGATGCTGCATGCACAAGTTATACAGCAAAATACAAAATACGCATGTTGGACATTATGTAGTTGTGAACACAGACGAAACTCGCCCCACATGGCCCCGAAGTCATCAAAATTTGTCAAAATCATCTCAGAAGTGTTTTCGCTGCATATACATAATGTTGTTGTCCCTCTTTGGATAACAGCATGCTTCACATAGGCGAAGTTTTTATCATTGATTATAAACTTAACACCAGGTAACCACACCTATCCGAAAAAGCCCTGCATGCATTAATGTAGTGGCAACGGACCACCCCAAATTCTAAACCGTTCCAAAATGTCAGTCCAATAAATACAAAATACTCCAGTTTGTGAAAATTTAGAAACAAAATTGAAATTTTTGAGTACCATAATCTCCGCTGTTAAAAATTTGCAGCTGCCTGTCACAGTGCCGATGGCTATACGTCAGATTTACAGCTTTTACACACAAATTTAAAAATTCCTCATCGACCCCAAATTCTTTGCTCAAACAGCCCCAAAGAAGGCGAGTCTGCTCGGGGTAGCAGTTACAATTATCCCAAAATTTATATTCTCGGCAAAAACCTCATAGCTTGAGCACTGTATTATTAGCTCCTGGACGGCAGAACTTGTCATCAAAAGCGTTCTGCAAGCATGAAAATAGAATGACGTAGAAAAATACTATTTACACTCATTATCATATACAGGGTGATGCAAAATTAAGAGAAACATTTTGTTTTCATTCTTCATACTGCGTACATTACACAGATGCCTAAAGAAACATCTGTGAGGTACGAGGCAGATACGGAGCAACATAACTGAACTGAACTGACACGGTTTAGTTTTTGATGAACTGACCAATGGGCAAGCAGGGCGAGCCCATTGGTCATTGGTTCACACGTACGCAAGTGTAGTCACGTAGCCACCGACGCCGCTAGACGGTGCCTACTGTATTACTGCTTGCCCACTGGTTAGTGTGTCAAAACTAAAACATGTCAGTTCAGTTCAGTTACGTCAATCTGTACGCGACTTAATATATCGACAGTACTGATACTTATACAGATAATCACACAAAGTGCTCAACATTATCCCATTTAACTGCAACGATCTAGGCTAATCATTCTAAATCGTTTTTATTAGAGATGTCAAATTAATGCATTAATTACCGCATTAATAAATCAACACACGTTGAAAAAATTAACACACAGAGACATAAATTTATGCTAATTTACTAAATTCCGTGAAGCAAAAGTTCCAATATTCCATTAAACTGTGGTTATTTGACAGTCGAATGAATTCAAGTATCTAAACTGTAGTTGCCGTTCCATCACTATTGTAAATAAATAATTATTTTTGACGACAGGTTAATAGATTTCTATGCTAGCTATGATGGCAGGTAGTGTTGATTATATGTTTAAAATGTGCTTCTAACTTTCTATATTCTGCAGGTGGGGCCCCCAAACGTCACGGGGCCTGGGGTAACTTACCCCCTACTCTCCCTCTCGATGGGACTGGGTGCATTAATAATGAGTTAATTAATGCATTAAAAAAATTAACACTTCAATAGCTCTAATTTCTATGCTCCACTCTATATACTCTTCGTTATCGCTATTTATTGCACTGCAAACTTCAGCTGCTGTACTTATTCAACAATGTATGCACAAGTACACTTACCAACAACAGTATTCATATAGTGGTCTCAATTTTGTCAAACAACAAAAATTCTTCCTGAGTTCGGCACTCCAACTCCACGTTAGGAAAGAAACACATCAAGAAAGAAAACCTCAAAATAAACTGCCAAAGCAGGATATTTTGCAGTCCAGAGTCCACGTTCTTAAAACTTCCCAGGAACATCTGAGAAATATTCCTTATCTCAACAAAACTGAAGAAAATTCTTATGAGCGTGGGCTCATACGTGTACCCTTCACGTCTTTCAACCAAAGTGCTAAACTCAAACAGATAACTCTGTCTTTACTGATGGAAAAATATAACAAGATTATCTCTGAAAAATGTTGAAATCAGATCCACAAAAAACATGGCATACTTTCTATTTCATTTTAAAATTTACTTAATAATTTTAATACTTTACTTATGCCGTATTTTTGTGATAGTCTGTTTTTCTTTTTAAGTCTTTCATGTTTTCGGTTTAATGCACACTTTCTGTATGACTTCAGTAATAATAATTATTATTATTTGGCAATCAGCTGATATGGCATCAAAAAGTCTATCCTCTCAAACCTACAAAACTCTAGGTTTTGTAAGTTTTCCACCAGTATATTTCGCAAATGTTACGTCACCAACATCTGCTCCAAATAGACTACCGGAGGACATGAAGTCAGACAACAGGGGCGGAGAGTAGGGCTGCGAGACACGGTGATTGGACAGACGATTGGTCGTGCTCGGGAAATCGCAGAATTTCATCGAGATCTTTGCGCTGTTCTATGCTCAGTTGACTAAGCAGCTGCTGGTACCACTCGGGATCTGTCATCTGTACACCTACAACAACTACAACTATAGCAACAACTACAACGACTTCTACTACAACTACCACTCCGGGTCTGTCATTAGAACACCTAGACAAACAACAACCAACAACTATGCAGTCCTACACGGTTCGGCATGCTCAAGGTGTTCGGTCAAACAAGGCCGCCAATTTTAGGAGGCCGCCATTTTGGACCGTAAAAATTCCATACAGTTTAACCTGCCAATATGAACAACAGCGATGTTGAGATTATGGTGAAAACAAAAATTAATGACATCAAGTGAGAATGAGTTTGACAAGAAAGTGAACCTTATGGACTGGCGGAAATGTTGAAACCAGATGCATTTTGCGAGCAAACAATGCAGAAAAATGCAAATGTAAAATGCAAATGACTCTGCCCCAGACCCTGTTAGAGAAGCTTACAGCACTCCCCCAGATCTCCTAGCTGGTTACAAGAGAGCATTGTTGTTATAAGAGAGCCACTTCAAGGTGGTGAATGTTAAAAAAGAAAAGGCAAAGAAACAAAAGAAGAAAAAGACAAAGAAGGGAGGAGAAATAATTACAAACACTACAACAACTACTATTACTATGACCACGACAGTGAAGCTAAGTAGAACTACTACTACAACTACTGCTCCTGCTGCTATTACAACTACTAGCATACAACTACCCCTCGACATCCAATAGACACCATTCTGACACTGAAGACTCTCTGGAGGATAAGAGGAAAGATTATTAGAACTACCATTACTGTTGGTTACATATGTGCACTTAGAATTGGCAGTTATTACAAATTTAGGTTTAGGTTGTTTTTAGGTTTTGTGTTTTATAGAGGTTGAATTTTCCGTACAGGTTAAACCTTTTTTTCGGCTATTACGTGTAAGTGCATCGCCTGGAAAGGCCATCCCCAAAGTGATCTACACTGTGTCGGGCGAGACGTAAAACCCTTTTCACTCAATACTACTACAGCACTTACTGAGTATGGTTCCGCGGAACATCTGGTTCTCCTGTGCCGGGTTGTCAACTTTGTCCAGTACTGTCTCGTAGCCTTCCAGTGCAGTTTCTTCAGCATCGTCATCATCATCGTCAGCAGCAGCAGCAGCAGCAGCGTAATCACCGGCACCGCCAAGATCCTGGCAATAACGAACATGGAAAATATTTATCCCCATATTGCAACTTTCTTTTCGGTTCAAAGTCGCGCGACACAAAAAGTCCAAAAATCAAAAATCCAGTCTAAACATTGTCCACTAGCTGAAGAATCAGTAGTTGTTCACTGGCTCTCATCGAATATGGTGGATAAGATAGAGTATAAAAATGAAAGTAGTTGATATTATGATAGTCTTGTAACCTTGACCTTAGATTGTATCACATGGTGCTCATCGACCTCTACTTAAGTATCAAATTTCATTCCAATGTGATAACCCATAAACACATTTTGTGGACAAATGGCTTTATTAACTTGACTCATCAAGCAGTTGACCCACAATATGCCTCCAGCAAATTCATACCTAGGGCTCAGTCTTGCCTACTTTTTTCGGAAGCAAAAAAAGTTTTGCATCCCATTAAATACATCAATTGAGGCCATTATCTCTGAAAAGTATTATCTGGAAATCTCCGACAACCAAACTCAAAAAAAGAAAATACACACTAAAAAAGCAAAAAAAACCTTAAAATGATGATCAAGGACTTCGTCATCGTCATCGCCAAGTTCGCGATCTTCAATTTTGATCTCCAGTTTGCTCGACTCTAATCCGCTGTATGCCCGACATCGCACTGCAGAATACATAACAGCTTCACTTCAGTTAACATCTGAGAGACAGTTTCTGGTTCTTTATAAGTCGATAAATCAATGACTGGCCAATTTGCATAAATCACACTTCTGGAGCCATTAACCATCTGAACTATTACCTTCATGACACGATATGTGGGTGTTACATGTTCAATAAATTACTCACTTATCCACTAACGTAACTGTGCTGGCAGATACGGTAAAGCTAAAAATGCCATACGCCGTAAGGCACCTAAACAGTGTGCTCATCTTCCTTTCTATGGCCGTTAAGCCCGTAGGCAGATAAACCACTGAGTCCGTGACGCATGGCCAGTGTGACGCCAGACCTACGGTTATCTTCCCAGCCGCAGAGCGTCACCACCCTTTGACCACTGGTACCAAATTATACTGCATGGTGACAGAGGCATATGTATGTGAACAACTTGCCCAGGGTTGTCACCTGGCAGTGCTGGTAAAGACAAAATTCGCTAGAACAACTAGATATGCTCACACTCATAGGCACGCTGTAGACCGCTGAAGACTGTGATGGCCACTGACAAAACGTGTAGACAATCATCATGAAACAAATGTCTTCTGACATCTGACAGACTCAGCAGTGTACAGACTCCCAGCAAGAACAACTTCCTGTCATGCAGCCTAAAGACAACAGATAGTAGCAACAGCCCTAGTCCTTTATTTCTAAGCACTGCTATCCAGTACTGGGGTCTGCGAAAAGCCCATTGGACATGACACAGCACTTTGGTATAATTATGTCCTTGGCCTGGCTTGCAAAGGTTTAATTCTATAGCTACTGGCAGCAGTTGTAGTAAAAATCACCATCGTTGACCACCACATAACTGTCCAAAAATATCCGGAATAAATCTTACATCACCAGAATCTAGATTCTAGACTCCCTGATGAATATTTACACGGTGTTTTATAAAAAAACCCTTTTTCTTTCTTTCATAATTCGCTCAAATGAAGATCAATTTACATAAAATTTTTACCAGTTGTAGCTGAAGAAATACTAATTCATAATATTAAACTTAATCTGCTTCACTGATAAAAAATATTCATCGTGTCAGCACTAAGCAACATGGGGACATGAAATCAGAGAATGTTTAGAAAGCAACAAGCATTCCATACATAAAAAATTAGATATTCTTTGCTACCGATGACGTCATGCTAACGTCATAATTCCGTGTTTGTAAATTATGCGTTTTACCATTGAAGACAGTCATTGATGAAATGTTAAAACACACCAATTGGTCATTATGCTGACTAAACCCAAAAATATGCTGAGTGTGAGATCCTCAACTTTGCTGATGTTGGCAGGTGTACGTGCACTGCGTCACTGCACGGAGGACCACTTGCCTGCTATCAGTCGAACAGCTTGTTACTGATAGTGAGCCAGTCATGTCAATTTTTTTGATTAAACATTTGATTCCATCAATATTCAATTGTATGTGTATCGTCTGAAAACACCTTGCACAAAATTGCTGCTCCATAAACCTTGCTGACTCGCAAACATTTCATCAAATGTTTGTCTTCAATGCTAAAACCCATAGTTTACAAACATGAAAATATGACGTAAGCATGACGTCACTGGTAGCAAAGAATATCTAATTTTTTTACCGGTGGATTATGTGTTTCCTCCTAAACACTGCCTAAAAATTTTGTGGGAATTTGAACATTTTCCATGGAGATATAGAACAAAATGTGAGTGGGTGTCTTTTTCTGAACACAGTGTATATTAAAAGACAGTGGCGGGTTAGTAGTAGTAGTATTAGTAGTACTGTAGTAGTAGTTGTAGCAGTAGTAGTATCATACCCGATAAGCTGCGCAGCATTAGCGAGCCATCGATGTATTATCTCTGCCAGCAAGGTTCCACCGGTGTCGGCTAGAGGTCGCTGCAGTAGCAGTATAGACAGCGGTGGGTTGTAGCACACGGCGGCTATGATGACATTGAGGCACGCGGTCTGCAGCCACTTGCTACGCATCTCACGACGCATTCGACAGAGTACCAACTCGACAACTGATGGCACAACCTGTACACAGCAATAATAGTAGTTGTAGAAGCGCTAGCAGCAGTAGTAGTTATTGTTGTTAAAGTAGATGCCAACTCCGCGACTGACGGCACTACCTACAGCAGTAGTATTAAAAGGAAAATGGTAATGATTCCTAATAGGAAACCTATCACAGAGCCACAAAGCGTCACCTGCCATATAAAATCACAGTGTTTGCTGCCACCCGACAGAGGTGAATGTGCAGCGGCAGCATTAACCCCAGCCAGCAGGCCAGTACTCGATTTGCCTACGCCGAAGGGATAGAAGGCTGAGTTGACCTTGGTGTTGGTTATATGACGAAATGGTTTACATGTCCACAGACAGTCAGCCATACAAGTAGTAACCACTTGATAGTGACCCGACCGGGAGTCGAACCCACGACCTTTTGATAGTAAATCCGACACCCTACTGTTATGCCACCAAAACACACAGCATTAGCAACAGTAACAACAACAGTGAATGATATATGATTTCTACTCCTACGCTTCGGCAACTTGATGTATCACTGACACTGTAACAGTGTTAGCCACAACACTGTTCAAGGTGCTGTCAATACGGCACCACTATTGCGAGAGTTCGCCCAATTCATCTGATAAATGTCACATAAGCACTGGGGGATGGTTGCCGACTTTGAACGAAACCATGACAACTATAGTAACTACATTCACCATCACCATTTATTACTACTCAGCCCGAAAGCCAATACTCATTCTACCATCCCACGGAGGGTAAAAGGCTGAGTCGAAAAATTGACTGTTTAACCAACCAAACAACTAACCTGTCTGATCCACAGCCAGTAAAAACTGATTTCTGATAAAAAGCATAGAAAAAGCAAGTCAAAATGGCCATCAATTGACATCACTGATGCTGCCTTTGTACTGAAGCTGAATAACTGCAAATGACTTGCCATTACTTCTACTAGGCCTATTACTACTACTACCAATACATGGCCCTACTACAACTATGACTAGTAAAACTACTAATATTACGACTACTAAGTTTACTAAGTAAACAACTGCTAATGACATGATCGATGCTGCCTTTGAACTGAAGTAAGATGACTTCGAGCAGTTTTGCTGCATGACATTCTGCATCCTCACCGACGTCCGCTGACACCAGAACCTAAACAAACAGACAGTGACACAGGGATCATTCGATTCGTCAATAAAACTATTGAAAACACATTTATAGAGCCACAAATGTCAAAAATAAACTACAGGTGCATAATATTAAGGTTGAAAGTAGTGTTGTAGCTATTGATGGAAGCCCACTTCAGAGCTACGGAGCGTCACCTGCCATATGCGATCACACAGTGTTACCTGCCACCCGACACAGGTAATGTGCCCTGCCTTAATCCCAGCCAGATAGGCCAGTACTCAATTTACCTACCCCTAAGGGATAGAAGGCTTAGTTGACCTAGGTGGCTGGTTACATATTGAGATGGTTTACTTGCCCAGAGGCAGTCACCCATCCAAGTACTAACCCAACCAAGCGTAGATTAAGTTCATTGATCGAATAAAACGTGTTACTACTAATACTAATATTAATCATATTTATATAGCGCCAACCCAAATATTAATGCAGTCTGACAAAAAAATGCATACTTAGAAATATTACGCTACTACCATACTTATAGTACTAAACACAAGTTTTGCCCCAATCTAAAAGTGAACAATCAACCCCTATCTCTCGCAAGATATTTCCCTCACAATTCCGATTCTGATCAAATCCCTGACCTTTATGCGAGAAAGAGCTGCTAAATTTTCCAACGTTCCTGCGCAAGGCTCCCAGCTACGTCCCAGCAACAGCTTGAAGCCAAGACGGCATTATCAGAAAAGCAAGCAAGTGCACGTGTAATACTCACAGTTCTGCAGATATTAAAGACCATCTCCATGTGACTTGGCTGAGAAAGAAACACCTCGGAATCAACGGTCACATAGTTGTACAACGTTGGCATCATATCTGAAACACCCGACATTAGTAGCAGTAGTGTTAGTAATAATAGTTGTTATACACTGTGTCTCAAAAAAAACATCTCCGACATTAAAACCAATTAACAAATTTTAATAATTTTTGGTACGAATATTCCTGACACAACATGCCATCAAATGACCATGCAGTTTCCCATCTCACCCAATGTATGCTTCTGCGCTACCTAGGGAAATTAGATCAAGTGAAACGTAATGAAATAAACAAAAGACCTGAAAAAACATCCCTGACATGATCAATCGTAACTTGAAGAAAGATTACAAGATTTTAAAAATTTTTTGGCAGAAATATTTCTGACACAACTGGCTATTAAATAAGTGTTTTAGTTTCCACCTAACCCAACGTCTGCTTCTGCACTACCTGGGGAAATCAGACGTGTTAAAATGAATGAAAAACGGAGATAAATTCCCTCTATCCTGATCTGGGGTCCCCGAGAGCCAGTCTATTACAAAATTTGACTGTCATGCAGCAGATGAAGTTTAGGAATGCTTGTGAAGTCAAGAAGCGACTGGTACGGCCTGAATTGGTCTGGAGCAGAACATTATCGACACTGCTGTCAATTAATGGAGAAAGCATCTCCTTGCCTGTATTCTCATAGTGGGCTAACACTTCGAGCAATTTTACTGTAAGCAGTTAAAAAATGGCCAACTGGATGAAATGTCAGCCAAAGTGTCTGAAATGTGAACACAATGTGTTTTTACGCGTTACGTCAATTGAGCAATCATATCAAAATGCATAAAAAAGTGATATTTCGTTGGTTGTGTTTTCCCCAGGTAGTGCAGAAACAAACGTTGAGTGAGGTGGAAAACTGAATGGTCATTTCATGGCAAGTTGTGTCAGGAATATTCCTACCAAAAATTATTAAAATCTGGCAGTTGGTTTTCAAGTTACAGTCGAAAATGTCAAGAATGTTTTTTGAGACACAGTGTAGTAATAGCAGCAGCAGAGTTGTTCAGAGAATCAACAGTTACATGGTCTGTTATCACACACACATATAAAGCAGTCACTACTTGAATGGCTGTCTGCAAACAGGTAAACCACATCGGTTATATAATCAGACCCCAAAGTCAACTCAGCCTTTCATCCCTCCGGGGTAAATAAATCGAGTACCAGCCTATATGGCTGAGGTTAAGGCAGGGCGCATTCGCCTTTATCGGGTGACAGATAACACTAAGTGATCCCATACAGCAGATGATGCTCCACAGCTCTGTGATGGTTTTCCTATAAAGAGCTATATCACCAAGCTAAACGTAAGCTGCATTTTTCATCAGCTAACGGGGCGGGGCTGTTCACTGCTGACGTCATGTTCATTTACATATTCATGCCAAACGATGTTAAACAAACTGGGTCTAACGAATAGAAATAATTGAATATTTTAATCCAGTTCAATGTTACAGACGATAAAAACCATTGAACTAAATGTTATATATAACTATTATATAATATTTAGGCCTAGTTCAATGATAAAAAACCAAAACAACAACAGACACGCCCACCACAGAGTCATAAGACTAGAATGACTATACAACCGCAGTTTTATCTCGGTAGGCAGATCGCATTCGAGGTTGACCTAGTTGAATTGCCAAATAAGGCAACAGGGGCGGAGTCTGGTAGAACAGCCCCACCCCGTTAGCTGACGCAAAACGCAGCTTTAGTCTTCCTGCTCGGCCAGGGTTAAGGTAAGGCACATTCACCTGTGTTGGGTGGCAGGTAAGTGATCCAATATGGCACAGTTCCCGTGAAGAACAACGCACACCTTTTTAACCCTTTAATAGTAGCAGTAGTTGCATGAATTGACTCAACTACAAAGAGAGGTCAGCTAGGTCATCATAAAATGGTTGCTAGAGGTGTGGTAGTACTACAACAACAATACTTGCTACTGCTACTACTACTACTACTACAGACCTACAAAGAGGTCGATGTTGTCATCATAGAACAGTCGGTAGAGATGAGGAAGTATCTGCCACATGCGGGAACTAATCTGTCGAGACGTCAGGCTGTAGACCAGAGACAGAAGCTCCTCAAAAAATTCTATGCAGATAAACCACACAACAACAATAACAATATACATTGTAACAGTAGTAGCAGCATTAGTAGTAGTAGTAATTGTGATGTGATGCGGTGGACTAGAGATGCAAGTTCTTCAAAGAATTCTAAGCACACAAACTGCACACAGCAACTTCTTTCAGACGTATAACAACTTTCTTCTTACATTCGCCAAATACTTCTATCTTCAGCTATATTGCATCACAACTGTACATGTTACAGTAAAATGCCCCATCTACATCGATGAAGACTGAAGACAGATAGTGCACTACAATGACCAGAGTTGTGAAAAAAAGAAAACTAAGAGCTTTTTGCGAAAAGCCGAAGTAAAATGTAGGTTTCTAATGTAAGAAGGAAACCACTTCCAAATAAATGAACCGCAGCCAAAGAAGAAGTGGTTTCTGACTGAACAGGGTCCATGTAAATGCTACTGCCTATCAAGTCGTCTACCATTTACAGGCATTCAACAATAATACACAAGTCCTCAGTGGATTTTCAAACTCTCTGAATGATTGCTGCTGTCATTATAAATTCATTATCGCTATTAGACGTCTGTTATTACTGCAAAATACTTACCCATCAGACTCTGCTGCAGGATGATGCCAATCACCTCAAGGACAATGCTCTCTATGTGAGGCAGGATCTACAACACAACATCACATTATCACTCATACAATATTATTACTAGCGTTATTATTATTATTATCATTGTAATTATTACTGATACTATTATTTGCTATCTGTCCCTTGTGTCCATATACGTTTCGATTATTGTACCTTTGCTGTAGCCACTCCCTCAATTTTCAATACCATCACTTTAAATATTTGCAGTTCACCTTCCATATTTGTTTTCGTCGCCAGCTCAAAACATCTCTGTACAACCTAGATTTTAGGTCACCTTGGTCCGTCACAGAGCAGATTTTCTCCAGTGTAATCAGAACTCCCAGCACCTCAGATTCAGCAGGTTTTCCTGCTGACACTGAGCAAAATACAAAGATACCTACTTACTTTCTTACTCACTTAAAATGCTCTTTACATGCAGCAGGATCCACAAACACGATTGCATACACAACTCCATATGATTAACAGAGTATTATTACTACATAAGCTAACATATATGAAATAATATAAATAATAATAAATGAATAATAAAAGCAGAGTATAGTTACAAAAAATGGAG
>Ga0209671_1006890_pt1 | contig 11728 bp, 12 predicted proteins | sample WorMetHERISLAND2_2_FD_187401 | JGI IMG/M metagenome (GOLD analysis project Ga0209671, IMG submission 187401) | Marine gutless worms symbiont microbial communities from Max Planck institute for Marine Microbiology, Germany - Olavius geniculatus... | ecosystem: Host-associated > Annelida >...
TGTGCTGATGCCCATCTTGGCCATGACCTTGGCAATGCCATTGGCCACAGCTATGATATAATTTGAGTATATCTCAGCATCATCCAATGGAGGTTCGAGCTTGTTCTGTCTGCGCAGTGCACTCATTGTCTCATAGACCAGGTACGGACAGATGGCATCCGCACCGAAACCCAGCAGGGTACAGAAGTCATGTACCTCCCTGCAGACAGACACACAGACAGATATATAGAGAGACAAACAGAGGCAGAGACACAGACGGACAGAGAGAAAAAGCAACAGAGAGAAAAACGGAGACAGCGACAGACTGAAAAAGAAACAAAGACACTCATTGTTTCATAGACCAGATATGGACAGACGACGTCGGCACCGAAACTCAGCAACGTACAGAAATCATGGCCCTCCATGCAGACAGACAGAGAGACAGAGACAAACATAGATACAAACAGCCGACAGACATATCGGCACTAAACTCCAGCTAAGTACAACAAGTAATTTGAGCAAAGCTCATGTGATGCGTGATAGCAGTGGTTCTGCCACCTCGGCAATCAGTGCAAAGCAATAAGATAATATTAATGCGTCTTGAAAGAGCGCTTAAACTTGAGGCCTCCGTATGGAAGACTCCTTGAATTTAAGAGATCGAAATTTAGATTCTTAAAAATGTACGTTTTATGCTAACAAGTAAAGCTCTGCTAACGCAAAAAGGAACGCGCAACAGAGGTGCACAGTCATGCGCTAGTGATGCGTAGACTTCATAAACGTACCTCATCCCTACGACTTTTGGCTAGTTTCACAGAAGGCCCAGTAAAACATAATCATTCACCAGATGGCGCCAGACGCCCTACGACTAAGTATGTAGGCCCTAAGTGTCTTACTTGTACTCACCAGATGGCGCCACTATCTCGCTCTGGCAACGTCATATCGCTGCTGGATGTCGCAGATTTTCCCTACCTCCCTCTCATTTAGCGCCCTCGTTCGAGATGACCCCCTTCGAATTTATGGAAAAGCTTTACGGTTCCTGAAACTAAAGTCTTCCAGTGACGGTGAAGTTTGGTAATCTTAGCTTGCAACGTTTTTGACTGATCCACCCGTGTGACAGACAGACAGATGGACGGACAAACAGAATTGCAATGGCTAAGACGAGTTAAAGCAGTAGCTGCTGTTGCGCGTAAAAATGTCACATGCAGGTTGTCCAGGTCGATCTCCAGACATTTTGGTGCATTTCACTCTTTAAATGTCTGATGCAGCCAGAAATGGCCAAAAAATTCACTAAAAACCTCCTATTTTGGAGGATCAAGATCATTCAAGGTCATCGACGTTGACACCAATGTCACTACTGCTTGTTATGATAAGCAGCATGTCTGTGCCTATCTGCAACCGTATTCACATTACACAAGCCAACAGCGGTAAAATAACCACTTTTAGGGGCCCCCAGGGGCACCAAATTTTGTCACGAAAAACTAGAGACCTTGAGACAGCCAAAGGTGAAAATTTGGTAATCCTAGCTTGGACCGTTTTTGCCTGATTCACCCGTGTGACAGATGAACAGACGGACAGACAGACGAACGGGCAGACAGAATTGTGATGGCTAAGACGCGCTGAAAACAGTAGCTGCTTTCGCGCATAAAAATCATCTCTGGACAAAGAGAGAGACATACACATGCAAACAGATGGACAGGCAGGCAGACAGACATGTGGCATCCACATCAAACACCAACAAAATACAGAAGTCAATAAACCTCCCTGGAGATACATGAAGACATACAGACACATAAAGTCAGACAGATAGACAGAGGCACTCACTGTTTCACACACACAAATCTGAGCAAAGTACGAAAGTCGTGCAACTCTGTAGAAGCAGAGAAGAACACGTAACCAGACAGAAACATGAAGGAAAAAAAGAGACTCTACAAATGACACAAGAATCAATGTCACAACTACGAACCTTGCTTCACCAGTTTCAACGATGAGTCCGACTTTCATGCGCAGCTTCTCACGCACGAGATGCTTGTGAACAGCGCCAAGAGCCAACAGAGAGCTAAGCAAACACACAAAATAAATTACACAACACTGAAATATAGTATATTGGTAAGTTAGGTGTTAAACAAAATGCTTCAAACAGCTTTTACGCTGTAGCACATTCTTCGGAAATGTTCCACAAGTTGTTACAAGTAAAACAAGACAAAATGCATGCATGAAACATACATCCCATTAACAACGGTTACGGCGAAATTATTACAAAATTTTGTGGAGGGCTTGATACAACCCAGAAAGAAAAAAATCCAGATGGCAACCTGGATTCTTTTGTAGCATAAGAATCATGTGTTGTTTAACATTGATAAGGCATAAACTGAGACTCAGTTCTATTCGCCAGGTGACCGCACTATTCTCAGCAGACTTTTGAGACCTCTGTCAGCTTCAGTTGCAAATGTATAAATGACTATGTATAAGAAGATAGTTCATTTATCAGTACCTGATGGGTACAAGTCGTTTGCCGGCGTTCTTGTCCGACAATACGATCAGTTGATATCCATCACGAGCGGCCTGGGCAGCTTTCATACAAACTGCATCAATTGCTTTCACCAGGCCTTGTACATCCTCCCTCACCGCATACATTATGTTAATTGTCTTTGTCTGTTAACACAAAAAGCACTTCGACCAAGATATGTCAAATGTCAAATATGTCAAACGTTAGCCTTACGGCCAAAATTTATGGCCTTGGCACTAGCGCTAAAGTCCAAGGCCTAAGCCTAATGAAATTTTTAATAAGTCAACTGCTTTTTGCACAAATAACATCAACGATATCTCTTCCGAAGCAATACTACATGTAATAAATAAAATTTTCTGAGAAAAACAGAAAACAGAAATGGACACAAAATAAGATGGACTCAACGCTTCTTTGACTGATAAAAACAACAATTTTGTGATGAGACAGAGATAGACAGAGCAGCTACTACTATCTTTTATCCACGGTATATTGTGATGTGGTAGAATCGGCTGTTCAGGCCATAAACATCAGCGGACAGATATAGACAAAGACGCAGGGAGAAAAAGACCTTCCATCCACGGTAAGAGGTGTTCTTCAGCGTAGACATGTCTTGACGTGACAGAACGGGTTGCTCTAGCCAGAGGCGTCGACACTGCTCAGGACCCGGCTCCAACAGATTGTACTCCGGACCCACTGGACAAGCCTAAAAATCCAGACATAGTACTGGTAAAAGAAAAGTACTGTAAACAACAATATAGCCACTGCAAAAGTTCACCCAGCTCATGTGATAAAAAACAAGCAACTATAGCTTAGAGATACAAATAGTGTCTGCATTCAGCACTGTTATTTACTATTATTACTCAGCCAGAAGCTGATAGTCATTTTATCATATAAGGAAATGGCAGAAGGCTTAATCAGCCCAGTGGTATAGTCACAAAATTAGCTCTCAATGTCATACTACAGAGCCTCAGCCATGAAGGGAACTAATCTTACCCAATAACAGACAGAGGAAAAGACATACAAATAAACTGACAAACAAACAAACGAAGCGACAGACATTAGTAAAACAAACAAATGGGTAGACAGACAGCAGACATACCAGGGACATGACAATCTTCTCACGGAATGGATCGATCGGTGGATTGGTGACTTGGGCAAACAACTGTTTGAAGTACTCGAACACACGTGGGTTGTACTGAGACAAGCAAGCCAGCGGAGCATCGTTGCCCATTGAACCCAATGCTTCCTTCCTACACACAGTCACAGAAATGTTTTGTATTTTTTGTTTCTGTCTCAGACATCCACAACGTATGTGAAACTAGTGCCAACATATCATGTGGCTGTCTGCCTATAATACAGTGGGCGACTTCACTTTTTGTCTTAGACTTTTGCTGAGCCTTTTCGCTCAGCCAAAGCTAATGCTGAACGCTAAAGTCTGTACTATTAAAAGTGGCAGAAAACCGGTAAACCTAACAGGAAATAAATCAACCAATTACGCTTGAATTTACTTACTTAATTGTGCCGCGCACGCAAATGATGTAATTACGTAGGCCTAACGTCAAACGTCATTATGTAGCCATTCCGGCGTTTGTCCAGATAGAACTGTAAATAGTCACCATGTTTTCGTTCAGCTAAAGTCACAAGTCGAAGTGGATTCTGGCTCAGCGAAATCACCACTTTTTGATTTAAGTAGGTACTTAGACTGATGTTTAGACTCAGCAAAAGTCTAAGTCATAAAGTGAAGTCACCCAGTGTAGTGCACAACCCTAATCCTAACCTATGACCTTTAAAATGATTTGTTTTTATATCTATAGCTGTGCCGCCAACACAGCTGTAGTCATGTTTCTGTTTTTCCCTGGCTTTAATTATTAGTCTCGGATCATGTACCATTACTTACTTATTAACCTCAGATTGCATGCAGTTAGTTACTTACTTGTTCTGAACCATCGGCAGGACAATCATGTTGAGAGTTTCCAGGTTCCAGCCAAACATCGCAAGACGTCGATCTTCCTCCATGACGGAACCACGGTAACTGGTCAAGTGAGAGATGCTGTCACGACGCTGGATTGTACGCTTGACGTCATGGTGGCTGTGAAAGTCAGCCAATGTGAACGTCTAGACATAAACATACAAACAGACATACAGAGAAACGTACAGATGGACAAACATACAGACAGGCATAAAGAGAAACACACACAGAGACAAACAAACAGACAAACAAAGAAACAGACAAAGAGACAAACAAGCCAGTGGGTGAGTGAGCCAGCTCACGAGCTGCAAGCTTAGGAGACAGCCGACTAAAGATCTGCTTTAACAACCGCTGTGTGATGTCTACTATCGATAGTCTAACGCTGATGGATAGTCAGCAGATGCAGTCAAACAGCCACAGACATGCTGCCCGAATATAAGAGTCGCTTACTTGCAGCTCAGGAGCTAGCACACAAAGAGATCAAGCCATAATACTTAAGCATGTGATAAGGTTGGAATAAAGCTACGGTAACTGAAAAACACAAAATGAATCCATAAAGAAATACACATCAGAAAGCAGACAACTCGACGAACCAATCCGGGGGTCCTACAAACTACGTCATATCTATGACAAACTGTTCATTGTGGCAATATCTAGCAACAAAGACAAATCTTTCCAAAGAAGGCAGCAGCAACGCTGAAACATCAGACAGACTTTTTATAAAATTACAGCTTGATCAATTTATCCAGTTTACTAAACTTTGAAAAAACACTAGAACAGACTAAATCAAGAAGATGTAGAGATGTAAACCTCTTGTTCAATCCAGTTAGCAACAGGTCGTAGCGTTGCAATTTGTTCTTTGATAATATCATCGCGAACAAAGACCCCTTGTTTAGTATCGACCAATAGCAGGCGGCCGGGCTTCAGCCGACCCTTCTGAATGACCTCATTGGCTGCCACGTTAGCCACGCCCACCTCGCTCGCCATGTACATGAAGTTGTCCTTGCTGACGTAGAACCGGGATGGACGCAAACCATTTCGGTCCAACACGGAGCCGATGTAACGGCCGTCCGTAAAGACTATCAGAGCTATAAACAAACACACACAGACAGAAAGATAAACAAACATACAGACAAAAAAAGCAGATAAACAGACCGATTTAGAGCACAGATTATACGCATACCAAAATTTTTGTTCAACTCGCCGGCCTGTTTTTCAAAAGTTACCACAAGTTATGCTGGTTTTCTAAAACAAACTCACCATCAGACTATATACACTCTCGGTGACTATGCTTTCAATTAACACTAACTGCACCTTACTATGAAGGTGGCTGGATAGGATAAAAAACATGGAATCACTAGACATAATAATCCAGAAAGCCACATGGACTGCACAACACCAAGCAACCTGGAAGATCCAGAAGGAGCTGCCGTTGCACGCCTTGAGTCTTACGATGGCAATAATTCTTACTATAATTTAGACAGACATACCTGGTCCATCCCAGGGTTCCATGGAGTAGGCGGACCAACGATAGTAAGCTTTCTTTGAAGCAGACATCCCAGAGTCGTTCTGCCATGCTTCCGGTATCATTGTTATGATTGCCTAAATACACATGTCACATACACTTGATACAATAGGACACATGAAATAACTAGAAGGCGCTCATGAGAGTGCATATCTCCGCCAAGTGAAGTGACGTAAACACAAGGAAAGAAAAGGCAGAAGGAAGAGCTGCTTCACTGCAGGGGAGGGAGGTTAATGTAACAGCAGGCGTTGCTGCTTGCGCTGCTGTTATCATGTATACAAACACACACATACGCATACTGAACGACGGACACAACGACGAGCAGAACGACCGATCTCATAATCTCCTCCAATGCTCACTACATTGACACTTGGCAGATATAACAAAACTAACTAATAATTCAGTGCAAAAGCACTAAAAGACATGCAGTTTTCTCTCTGTCTTTGCACCTCTGAAATCAACTGCCATACTGGTGCTACACAAATTTGTTTATTTTTATTATTATTATTAATTTTCATCAACGTGAACTGGCCAATTTTGTACTGTACACTTTGTATTACATGCAGCCGTGAAAGTCAGCAGTATTCTGATGCTACTGAAATAACAAAACTTAAAATACTGGCTCATCTACTCAAGACCAAAGAGCAAAGCACCAAACAGCAAACAAGGAAATTTTCAATATAGCATTGGACCACTAAGATAGTCAGACAAGTTAAGTTATTCCCAATCCGCAAATTTACAGTTTTTAATTATCTTCGCATCTGCCAGTACAGCGGTCAAATTTCGTGCTGTACTCGCCAGAAACAAGTGTTACCAAGTCAGGTTATGTAAGAGGATTATCTACTATCATTCACAGTTATAGAGATATGCGGCCTCAAACATATTGGAGTCACAAGTTTGACCTTTAGGGGTCACGTGACATCATCACTCACGTAACCGTTGGACCTGCCTACTTCGAATACCATACCCTAGAACCAAACCCAGAATGACACGCTGTCTGAAACTAAGGCCTTGCTAAGCTGATGCGTCGCAAGCTAACAAAAGTAACTCAGAAATTCTCGCCTAACCAGATCTCACCTCTGGCAATTCCCTGTGCCCAGCATAGCAGAGAAACTCCACGACGTTGTCAAAACACCCGGAGTCTGACATGTCCGGCTCTATGATCGGATAGAGCTTATGCAGGTCAGCATCAAACACACTGCTGGACATGACACCTTCACGAGCATGCACAAGGTTCACGTTGCCTTTCAGCGTGTTGATCTCTCCATTGTGTGCTATGTACCTGATAAACCACACATATTAACAGATGGACCACACACACGTTCAGAACACACAGACATAGCCTGCATATGCTAACACACAATCGTTAGCATATTATCCAAAAACAACTTGTATCGGCAGACAAAAAAAGTTAATGAACATTCCATGATATAGAAAGTTGAAATCTCTGACAATAAAATTTTGCAGAAAACGCAGCTACATATCTGTTCCTGCATTCGCAGCAGCGCAACGTACTGGCACATTCCTATCTTGCAATATTTATTTACAGAATTCATCCAAAAACTGCAGATTGCATCAGTTGACCTAGCGAACGTTAACAGTGCCAAAAATAGTTAAACTGCACCATTTGGCAGATTATGTGTACAGAACACAGAGACCAAACACAGAGCTTTTGTAAATGTGTCAAATTTTTTTCACATAGAAAGTGGAGTGGCTAGATAAGTTATTCTACGACAAAGTACCAACAAACAAATTTGCAACTTTCCTGCAAAGACAGACGTCAGATACGACCATGTTAAAAATAACTTTCAATGACAAACTTTTACGAGTCTAACAAAATTTTTCTTAAACTGACTCAAATCAAAAACAACTTTTCATTTTTTAATTCTACAAAATGGTTTTTCCAACTGTGACAGCAAAGAAGAGAACAAACCTCTGTGGGTGTGCACGTTCCCAGCTGGGAAACGTATTCGTGGAAAAACGTCCATGAACCAGCGCTAGGTGAGTCATGTAGGATATCTGCTGCAGGTCGGTAAAGTACAGCCACAACTGTGACGTCGACATCAGACCCTAACATACAAAGGTGCATAGATAAAAGCATAATACATAGAATTGGCAAGTTGAAAAGTTAGTTTGCAAAGCCTCCTAAAAAATATTCCTGTGTGTCCGGTTGCCATCTGGCCATTAAAAACCTGTGTCCCTGAAATTTTTGTTGGACCTTTAAAAATAAGGTTTCACTTTTTAGTTTGTTTCTAAAGTTTTACTCAAAAAAATTGTTTGCATCTCTTATGTTCCACTGCTGTATCTTCACTTCAGTTCTCGTGGGTGTCAAACTGTTTTATGTGGCATGTCACAATATAAAAATAAATCATACTGTGCTGGCAACAGCTAGGCTTTCCCAAACAGTCACAGAACCAAACAATCATGGAAGTGAGTCAGTAATATTTTAGAAAATGATTTCGTTTTCTTTACAGTTTTCACATAGTTTCCAAATATTCAACTCAACTGCAGTGACGGTTTTACTTACAATTTTGATTTAGTGACTAATATTTGATTAATTTATTTATAGTTTTAGTTCTTCATTTTGTTTAAGACTTTATGCAGTTTTCTTACCGTTCGTGCAAAACAACAGTTTTCACTGCCTCTTTAAAATCATGCATAACCACTTAATTCCCGTCCAGATAAGCACAAAAATACACTGCAAATCATAAAAGAAAGAGATGCGAGTCTTGTCCACACCTTTGCAATCTTTTGCAAAATTTCCAAAATTCTCAGCAGAAAATATGCAACGAAACAAACTATCATCACAGATTCCACCACACCCTACTGTGCGAAATACTTCTGACAAAAATACACTGCAAATCATAAAAGAAATAGATGCGAGTCTTGTCCACACCTTTGCAATCTTTTGCAAAATTCAGTTCCAGTAACAGTGGTCAAAATATCACTTTCGTAGATGACGGGAGTGGTATTGGGTGGCCCAGGTCAATCACGCATACAGAAGAGTCACGTTGGGTCAGACCACAGGGAGAGACACTCACTATGGTGACAGGTGTCCCGTAGCTATAGCCAATAGCCTGCTGGTGTTATTAAATCGGTCTAAGTCCCACTGCTTGTCTCACTGCATGCACGCCTCTCTGTCTGTGTCCGTGTGAGAGAGACAGACAGACCAGCGCTTCAATGGTACGCTGGTCAAAGATGAGACACCCGGGAAGACCTGGGCGGCGTCAGGTTTTCAGAGCTAGGGGGTCTAGGTGGAGTGGCTATCGATTTACCGCTACTACCCATATCCCCCACCCCCTTCATCCATCCAAAAAGCTCGAATTTGCTCAAATCACACGGGGTCGTCCTGTTGGAGGCCGGGGGGACCGAACCTTTGAACCCCCCTGCCCGCCGCCGCCATTGCGGGAAGCTGAAGTCAGATACCCCCAAAAAAGCCCATGGGTTCTATTGGGTAAAAAGAATCTTTAAATAATCCTTAAACGTCTTAAAACCTGCTAAGAACCCTGGAAATCCAACCCCAAAACCACCCAAACTTAGTCCAATTTAGCTGCTCCAAAATCCCCAGATTGCGGCTGTTTTTGCCAATCCCGAATCCCGAGATTAGGAATTCAATCCCGGGATTGCAATCATTAATTATAACATATTCTATTTTACACTGACGACAAGATAAAGCCAGTTGAAAAGTGAAGAGCTCTGAACCATGAGTTTATTATTACCGTATAAACCAAAACCTATTACCTTGTAGACTACAACGTGAGCGGACAGACTGCAGATGTAACAACGTATCTGAAGCTGAGTCTGCAGCTTGTTGGATGCCATCTTACGCAACATATACACCTACAATATGCCATTCATAGATGTTGAAAATGTTTTTAAAAACACAGTTTTAATGTTTTTATTGTCGTATGTTTTTTTGTTGTTGAAAAAACGTGCAATGCAATACAAACTTGAAAATACACTGTAGGGTCATTCATGTGGAACGAAGGTCTATAGTGTGGCTGATCGGAGTGGTGGTATGTCTGCTGGCTGCTCCGGGAACTCCAACTATTTCCTAGCGCAGGCAACAGACGGCCGCATACGGCGCAAAGTGCGCTGCGGTATCATTAGCTTATGCCATTCAACTGTCATTATAAATGTAAAGCGCTTCCGATCACGTGTCTTGACTTTTGCACGCAGCGCTGCTATATCAAAGACCCGACCTTCACCTTTACTTTTTTACTCTCTAGTCTACTAAATGAGATGTTTAAATGGCTGATAAATAGCTGACCTGTCTGTCGAAAGCTTGCTGGTCGTCGAATCGTGACGACGTTACAAATACCTGGCACATTCCCATACAGCCATTATGCGGTTATACGCATCATCATATATCACTTGCAGGCGTCTTGCCAGATCGAAACACACTTATGCACAGGCATCAAACTCATATAAACCTTGCAGCAAATGCTCAAAAAATAAGAGGAGAAGGTTTTTTTAGCAAAATAGGGAAGGAGAAGTTGAATATTATAATTCTGCATTTCTGATATATTTATGATATCTTCCAAGCAGAAGCGTTCTGTGACGCTTAGAATGTATGCACCAAATTCGTTTTTCACTGGGGCTCCGCCCCAGACTCCGCTGGGGGTGGAGTGGGGGAGCTCACGACGCTCGACCAGACACCCTAGTCGGCTAAGGAAGAAGTTATCTACGGCGCCTCGTTCTTTGTGCACGCCTTGCCTTGAGTTAAGGAGGGGAGCTTGCTCCAAGAACTTAGGGGAACAGACGCTCCTGCAGTTATATAGCACGGCATGCGTGTAACAAACGTTTGAAAAATATTTTTAAACGAAGACCAAAGTAATCCGGAGATAGCGGAATCGCTCGATTGTGTTTATTTACTGGCAGCAGCAATTTGCAACTGCATGCATGTTTTGGCTGCGGGGTTCAACCCGTTCCCCTGGGTGGACAAAGACCCCCTTCTAACACGACGCGTCAGTGAACCTCACAAGTGTATGCGCCAAATTGCACCCGAATCCGTCGAACGAATTAAGCAGGGAATAACAAATGCAACAGACGACAAAGAGACAGACAGACCACACCACAAAGAAATGTTCAGAAACAGGCGGAATCACTTATTGTGCTGCCAGAGCAAGTACGCCTAAAAACGTATAAACGCGTTTTAGTTAATGAAAAAAAATTGTAAAGAAGAGCTCCCAAGACGTCAAAAGTCGCCCTTTGCTGTGCCTATTTTCTGGACTCATCGCAATGCATTAGTGGCCGGGGGCTACGCCCTCGACCCCACTGGCGCTCGGGGAGCTAAACCCAACGGCAACACACAACGGAAACGTCATCTTCAATTTTTAAGCGCGACAGCACGTCGTGCTAAGCACGTCTTAGCTATTTAGAGGCGTCCGTCTGTCTGCCTGACTCTCACACTATGCAGCCCTATCAAGACGGCGCAAACTAGGATCACGAAATCTTCACCGTGGGCTCCCACACAGAATAGTTTTTTAACAAAATTTCGTGACGTTGGACGGACAGAGCCCCCCCTCCGCGAACAAGAGCGTCAAAGAGGGGTACCCTATAGACGTTAATTAGCCGCCGTCGACTCGCCTAGCGTAAAAACGGTTGCAGATATCAGGAGCGTATTTAGAGGGGGGGCGCCCCCTAAACTCGCCAAACAGGCCTACTGCAGACAGTCTAAAAGACGCACTGTATAGTTAACGTGATTCTGCACACAACAGCTCAAAAAAATTTTCTGCTCGCTTCGCTC
>Ga0209671_1006891_pt1 | contig 11728 bp, 7 predicted proteins | sample WorMetHERISLAND2_2_FD_187401 | JGI IMG/M metagenome (GOLD analysis project Ga0209671, IMG submission 187401) | Marine gutless worms symbiont microbial communities from Max Planck institute for Marine Microbiology, Germany - Olavius geniculatus... | ecosystem: Host-associated > Annelida >...
AATCTCCGCCCACTGAGACCCTCAGAGCCCTCCCCCAACACCCCTAGGACCCAAGGTGTCCGTCTCCAAGGATGAATAGAAAAGACCCAAAGTGTCCGACTACCGACCGAACTGTCTACAAAAATGGCGTCTATGTATGATCTGTCGACCCGCGCCAATTACTGACCGTAAACTACGAAAGTGCAGGCCGCAGAGTCTGCCAGACAACGTAATCTTCACGCTGCGTTTCTTACAGAATGCTATTTTCGTGCATGCTGCAGACTGAAACTACCTGCAAACGAAATAGTGTAAAATGGTGTAAAAAGGCCTATGAAAGCCAAATAATAACGGCAAAGGTGCTTGTGTTACGTTTTTGTGCGGCTAAAATGAAAATCCAGAAATTCGCCTTGCAAACGTAATAGGCAGAACAGTGTCTTATCGTATCGGACTGGCTGCTTTATTAAGACACGGTAGATAATGAACAATTCAAAAAGGAGCAAAACAATAGGGGGGCCTACATGTGTTTTTCACCGAAGAAGTGTCGTCATGGCAGTGGCAGAAGCAAAGTGGCTACTGCCCCCCAATAACTTTGTCTGTCGTAAAATTATATTTTTGTCGGAAAAATTTCTTTCAAAATCGAGGCTGAAAGTGTTCCGCTTTAGTGATTCTGTCAGACAAAACCCCAGAACTCTATTATTATTTTCATTCTAGACTCAAACTGTCTTATTGTATAAGTCAACGCCAGAAATTGGAAAATATACGGCGATTAATTCGGAAACATCCATTCGCTTTGAATGATTTTTGCTGCAGATGGAATCATTTAATAGGGTTAGTGTTTTAGATGGGTTTGTGTTTTAAAGCTGAGTGTCCGCGTCCGATTGTCTAGAATCCAGGATTTTTAATCTTCGTTGAGAGCGAGTCGCCAAAACATGTCTAATGGCAATACAACAAGCTGCTCGGTTGTCATCATTAGCAACCAATTATGCGTCGTCCGACGACACGCATGTCATTAATAATAGAACATCGTCTGGTCATTTTGCTCGCCTGTCCATGCTGATTATGCAGCCGTCTTGTAAGCCGCATTACGCGTCTTGCTCGTTCTTCAGTCAGTCAGTCTGTCTGTCTGTCCATCAGTCCGACTGGCTCTTAACTTGAAAACAAAAAACGCGTAACCACAATTGATGTGAACATTTTTGAAGGCGGAATTAACCTGTTTGCTGTAAGGTTAAGGTCGCTTGATGTCAAAAACTCAAGAAAATATTAATGAAACGTAAATGTTTACTCAAGAATGGCAGATCACCCATCGGTTGGTCGGTTTAGGCGCGTCGAATGACTACAAACTAGTTATAGCTCGCACTGTTAGGCCTTGTTTACTGTCTGCGCCTAAAACCCGCGGCAATTAGATGGACGACCGCAAATATGTCGGCATAAGACGCCGACTTTTTTCTTGTATTACACATGCAGCAAAACGGACATTGAGTTTTTCAATGCTTTTCCCGTTCGGTATCTATTGTTTGCTGTGAATCGAAGTATCATCCTCTTCAGTACATGGTGAGATCGGATCGGTAACGATGGATTTGTTCCAAATTTCTCGCCGAGTGTAAATATTAAAGTCACACAATACACAAGTCAGTCGATATTAGGGTGACACTATGGACAAGAGTTTAGTCTTTGTTGACTCATGATGCCTATGCGCTCTTTTTAAATAAAGAAGCTGCATAATGCGTAAGCACAACAGTCAGTCGCCTGTGAATTGCAGCGGCGCTTGAAGGCCAGACATGTAGGGAGGGCTCCAGTGATGGAGTCGGCCGGTCAACCCTGCAGACGTCAGACAACCGACGCCATCCAAGGCCTGAGTACGGTACGCGACGTCTTCTCGTTAGCGGCAATTTCATTGTCGACGTCTACGTACGCACAGCGAGCCCGGCCGGTGTGCCGGTGGCGTCGATGTGACAAAATAAGATTGCTTGAGACCGGATGCGATGTTTATGTGCGTGTGTATGTGGTCCGACCGACCGACCATCCTGGAGATGAGGCGGCGACGTCGTCTCCGACACAAAGACGTAAGAAGCGTCAGCGACTACGAAGACGTCGAGAAACTGGATGGAAAAGTCGGACGGACGCCGACGACGAAGAACGTTGGATAAGCGACCGACCGGCAACGACCGAGAACGACTATTAGCGACTGCTCGTGCAATCCGATTTATGAGCGACCAACGTTACGAGATGAAATGAGTCGTCGTTCTTTTTGCCAGAAAATCGACTTTAGCGAACCAATGAGAACTTGGATTTGTATTTGGCGACTGACCGGTCCACGCAGCATCGATCATCTGATATGACCTCATCCGCTGCTTCTTCGTTTTGCAAAAAAACGTTATTGAGTCAGATGAAATAACGACTTTAGCATGTATGACGATCACCGACTGCCCTTCAAGAATAACGGTGCAAAGAGTTTCATAATAGACAAAAAACTGCAAAAAAAACTTTTTCCCAATTTCCTAGGTTGTAGTACCATTTTGATACAAGTTACCGAGTCTCGCAAAACCAGCTGCGATTGTGCTCTTGCCAAGTTTCATCTCTTAATTTGAGTTCTATAAAGCAGTTGAAAAGTAATTTCAAACTAAATTAAAACTAACACAAAATTCAAAACTTAAAACAGTAGTGTTTACAAGTGTGATAATGACAAAACTAGAGATGTTGAATTAACGCGTTAACTAATGCGTTAAGAATCCATTCGCGATTTAAAATCGCTCGACAGCTCTTGCTAAAACAAAACTAACACAAAATTGCCGATGATTTTGCTTTAGTTTAGTCTCCTCTTCATCGCCCATGCTTAGGCACCGGCTAATCGTTGCATCACCAACGTGCATGCAGTTCTATGCTGTATAAGTGTACAAATAGTGACTGGCATCGAGGTAATCATTGAAAATTTGTCCGCTCAGTTCGTAATAGGATATGTTGCCCTTGGTCTTCGACGTCGCGGCAGCATTTTACGAACTTCGGGGAAAAAATCAATATTTTCATCGATGACTTTGACGCCAGTCGTTATTTATTCTGTTATACCTCAAAACCAAAGAACTTTTTAGTCAACAAGTAAACAATTACAAAAAAAAATCTGTGACGACTTTAGCGTTGCCCGGTTAGTGTTGCCCGCAACAAAAAGTGAACTGTTGCCCGCGCGGGCAACAGTGCGTATTTGTGAACGTCACGTGACGCGATTTGAACCAATCGCGTGCAAATATTTTGCGTTGATGTATAACAATAGGGAATAAAAACAGCACTAGCATAATGCGGCTGTTTTCAGGGCCGACAAGTCGGGTACGGCTGAGCATTATAGCCTACTCGAATCCAACAATGCGTTGTCTGTCGGCTTCAGATGTTTGCTTATACCCCGTTTACACGAGTAAGCATACAGGAAGCAAACATGAAGCAAACGTATTTAAAATACACGTGCACGACGTGTACTCTAAGCTTGCTTCATGTTTGCTTCCTCGTGTAAACGGGTTACTTACTATTGAGCGACGGACGGCGACGCGCGACTTGTGTCGCGCGTATACGCGTCTTATGACGTGCGTTTGACTTCAGTTGATCCGCTCTGTCGGCGAGAACCAAGAATAATCGATGCTAAGCCCGCCGGCGGTCAAGTTCCATTCGCGCCACTTGCACACGGCGATCAGTTGGCTGGTCACGCAATGAGTCGGCGCGGTGGTCGTGGTTGTGGCGATATTGTCGACTAAACGACACGCGCTGTGTGACAAGCAATGTCGTTTCTGCGCTGTCTGTCTGTCTGTCTGTCCGTCGCGTAAATCTACGTTTCGTAAATGTGACGGTGTAGTGACTAGCACTGACACCAGCCGTGTGACGTCACGAGGGTCATGCGGACGATGAAAAATGGCGGAAATACCTTGCACTTGTTGCACCCGCAGCGGTAACGTAATTCAAGTACTTCGCAAATTTTCGTCCTGCATTTTCCAGTCCTGGAGAGCCACATGCTCGAAACGGGGGCGCTGAAATCGCGGGAGTGGACATTGCGGCACCAAGTAGCAGTAGTACGAATCTGTACTCATTTCTGGTTCACCTTCAACAGACTACTCTTGATCAAATGAACGACGTCGCTCGCCTCCGCAACGGCTTAAACATACGTCGACCAAAGAAGAAGGCCAACATGCTGAATGATAAGCGCATCAAGGCGTGCATATCCAGATTCAGCAGTGGTGCCTACACTCGAATGCAGTTTCTGTCAGCGGTGAGACATTCCATTGGCGCGCACACACAGACTTTGCGTCCAACAGCTCCTGCTCCAACAGCGACGGCTGCAACGTCGTCAGCGTCGGCCGTGACAGAGTCACAATTCTGCGAGGTGTGTCTGATTGCACCGCGCGAGGGGTTCGCATTGGTGCCGTGTGGGCAAGCACGCTTTTGTGAAAACTGTGCAATGCGAGATGCTGAGATGGATGCAGGGTGTCCGGTGTGTCGTGGCATGATCACGACGGTGATGCGTATTTTTCATTAGAGACAGTGCTTATAGGCTACACGTACACGAGACTGACTGCGAGCTAGGATCTCGTAATTTTCACTAGAAACAGTGTGAACTTTGCTACTAATGTAACTGTTTGAGTGCTTTATTTCACACGTTTGCGATGCGTGTTTTTTTTATTGCATTTGACTTTTTCAGTTTTAGTAACGTCATAAATATCCAAAAATCTCCACTATTCACATTCTTTGAGTTGACATGTCCAAAAAACATAGCGTCATTCATTCATGTTGCAATCACGGCTAGTAAGCCGCGGTTGGCATTTGAACTGATTTCATGTCTCGTATATCTGCATTCAAGAATCACTAGTGGACAGGACCAACCAAATACCGCAAGTTTCTGCGGAGACAGTTATTTCTATCCAAAAAAAAATCTCATTGACAGCACTGAGACAGCACGGAGACAGCACGACATCGTTTTGATAATATGATAATGATACGAAAGCTGAAATACCGGTACCCACGTTTGGCCTACAGTGTCTTTCTTAAATCTTTAAAGGCCCATGGCCACCGTCAAACTCACTTGTAGTCCGGGATCCAGACCATCCAAAACTGGAGATAGGGTACATGGTACGCTACTTTTCTGTTTGCATTTTTATAGCGCGAGAGCTAGCTAGCTAGCTATAGCGCGTATTAGCTACGGTAATTCTGTCCCTCTGTCCGTCACGTCCCGGTACCGTTTTAAGAACAGGTGAGATAGAGACTTCGGGTTTTCACCATGTGATAGCGTAGACTGTCTAGTATTTCGCGACAAAAATTTGGTGCCCCTGGCTAAAGGGGTTCCTTACGAACGAGGGGGCGAAAGAGGGGCACCCCCCTTAAAAGGCGTTATTCTGCCGCTATTGGCTCCTCCAACGTGAAAATGGTTGCAGGTAGGCACAGACATGCTGCTTATCATAACGAGCACTGGCGACGAGCTTCTTATGAATGTCAACATCGATGACCTTGAATGACCTTGAGCCCCCAAAATAGAGGGTTTTAGTAAATTTTTCGCGATTTTGGGCTGTGGCACGCATTTCAACAGTTAATTGCGCCGAAATGGCTGGAGATACCCCTCTAAAGGTGGTTATTTATCCGCTGTATGCTTGTTTAGAGTGTAAATGGTTGCAGATATAGCACAAACATGCTGCTTATCATAAGCACTGACGACGAGCTTTTTAGAAATGTTAACATCGATGACCTTGAATGACCTTGAACCCTAAAAATATTGATTTTGTGTGATTTTTTGACAATTTTTGTCTGAATTGCGACGAAATGGATGGAGATTGACTAAGATTACCTGCGAACAGGAACTGCCATAAGCTCTCGCGCGTCTCATGAGCATTAGTTCAGATTTCTTGTTTTGTTAGGTACCAGTTGTGTTTGGCTTTAGCAATCTGATAGGCCTACTGATAGTCACCGCGTAATGTATCAATTTGGAGCATCTGCGTTTTACACGATAGTGCGTTGACACAAATTACGTGAAGTGAACAATGAGTGTACCTTACATAATTCTATCGTCTTGGCTATAGTGTGCCGAAAATTATCGAATTCGGTGCAGATTTAAGGAAGTTCTGACAAAAACAAGTGGGGTCATTTTTGGCACACCCTGTATAATATGTTGATTTAAGCTTTATATATGCATTACGTTAATGTCTGAATATAACGAAAAAATGGCGTTACTTTACGTTATGCTAAAAATCCTAATCTGGCAAGTGGCCGGAAGTGACGTCACCGGTTGTACCCAGTCAGTGTTTACCTATTAATTTTGATATTTTTAATGACAGAAAATACTGTGTCGCATGACAACTGCAACACTGATTTTACAAGGCTTATTATTATTTTCTATGTGTACTTACGTTGATGACGTGTTTAACCAGTGACGTCATCAGCCTGTCAACATGGCGTCTCGTTTTCGACGGCATTTTCGTAGATCGTCGATTTCAAATGTAAATTTCTTCGGGTTGACAAAACGTTGTTCGCCGATATTACTCCCAAAATTATTAGAAAATTATGCTGTTTTAGGAAAGTGGATAAAATACATATATGTTAATTTTGGTGTCCATGCCATTTTAAAGCCCTCGTACGTCGCAATGTCACGCAAGAATACTGTCGATCTCCAGCGAGTGACTGGCCTGTGTCTCGTGACTTGAGTGTTTAGTCCGCCGGAGGTGTCGGCGACGTTTGACGCTACTTGATTTGTAATCTTATCTCAGCTACAGAGTCACGACACAAACGTCGTGCACTGACTGCCGACTCAAACCGGACGCGCACCTGTTAGTCTGTCAGTGACGTCACTCACTCGTCACAACAAGGCTCACAGCCTGAAGTAAGGGAAGCAGGCAACTGCTGAGCTCTGACGTCAGTGGTTTCATCATTATCATCATCGTCAGCATCAACTATGAATAAGCTATCCGGAAGCAGGACAAAGGCCTCTATTTCCGTCCAACATAAACCAGTTTATACAGGGTGTACAATTCTTTGCTGTTGTTTTTCTATAGGCTTAGTCCAGATTTGTTTAATCCCACACTCCATTACTTCGACTTGTTGTGGTCTTGCGGATTTGTTGAACAGCATGTTATACATCTTTCAATAGCGAGTTATTTCCAAACGTAATGACACTAGATGCGCCCCGCCCTATGGACGGGAGTTTTCCGCCATGAAACACTACTCGGTGCGCTAAGCTGACGGGCTTAGCAGAATCAGTGGGAAGAAGACCCGACAATTCAACCCCCGCCCCTTCAAACTGCCCGCGGGGATAGGTGGGGGCAAGGTGGGGGCACGTACCTAAGGCCCAATGACTCAAATGCCGCGGTCGGGGTCCGCGACCGTGCAACAGGAAAGGCGCTAGAAGGGACTGACAGACAAACAGACAAACAGACTTTCCGCGCAATATAGTAAGATTACACACGACGCCAGCAATGTTCAGTGTATTTTATCTGAAATTCGTTCATGGCGACGGATCGGTGAAAGGACCTGATCAAGTAAACAGCGGCGGGTGACCTCGACTGCGTGTTGAAACCAGGAACGAAAGCATAGGTCAGGCAGCCGGACACCGGCGTCAGCCAGTCCACAATATCATTATAATCGTCATCACCTGCAGCAGCGGCGGCAGAGCTCGTTGGAGATCGATATGAGATGAGTTTCTGATTGATGAACTGGCACGCACGTACATCATCCGGACCAACTCAACCACTCGCTGAAGAGATGCTTGCTCCCTGAAACGTTTAACGTGCAAAAAAAGATTGCTTGTGCTTTTCGCAACTTACTTTCTAATGATACAGTGCAGCTGCAAATTGTAATATGCCACTATCTTGATAACTTTTCTTTTTTTAAGAAAGAACATTATTTGGCTCACTGTGATACTGGCGCATTTTTTATTTTAGTGGGCTGATTAATTGAACAGAGGTCAAATGATATCAATAATCAAATAATTTGCTGACATTTAATTCAAGTGTATCAGAAGCATTTGAATTAAGGATACGTAGAAGTTACAGAAAAGCTAAAATTTATCGCACTATTAGGGTCTACTGACAAGAATAAGGCGACTTGATACGTGCGACCGTTTTGAGCACGTTTTTAGCAATATTTGGACATTAAGCACAATTTTGCACTACGCGTCGCACGTAACAATTTCTAACCAAAAAAAACGATTTCTCCCAAAAACTGGCTCGACGGACGACGAATTGTGTTTTTAAAAGTTTAACAACATGACAATCAGTGACATAGGCCTACCCCCAGGCAAACGAAGACGGATGGACGCAAGACGAGGCGAGACGCAGTCGTATGACAGATTGGTAGAAGGTGGGCGATGCAGCCCTTAGGCTACATAGGCTTACCGGAGGCATTGCAGACCACCCTGTCGACACACCTGGCTGGCCACTGTAGGCCTCCACTTCAAAGTAACCAAGAACGCGATCCGTCTGTCACCATGCATGTTGGAACGAGAATCCGGTCCTTCTTTAATCAATCACTTAATTAATCAATCGCACAGGCAGCAGTGGCCCTTTGCGGCGACTTGACGATTGCGATCTTGCGTTTCTGTATTCATTTATCTTAGTTCTGGTAGCAGACGGCGAGTCACTTGTAATCGGCCACGACCAGGTGTTGCATGCTGGGACACGATACTGCAGTAGATCCACACTACGCCAATCACTACATTCATTCATCATCATCATCATCATCATCATCATCAATGCGTCCAGCCTCTACCGCAGAGTCGCTTCGTGTTCGCGCTCGATTGTCTTGCGTCATAGATTAGCTACAGGAGTGCTGCAGTCTTCACAAAGTCGCTTCAGTCAACACAGGCGTCCTGGTCTATTATGTTTCCGCGAATGTTGACCAAGTGACGCGTCGAAATGACAGCGCATGCCTTGCTTTACCAGAACAGACAAGTGATGTGGTATATAGTCAATGCTCATCGAGCGTTGGCAACGTGGTCGATGATGCGAGAAAAAGACATCTTTTTCATTCTTATGTAGTCGTACCAACGGTCTATGAATGTGACGCCACTGAATGGCCATACCTTTCTACAGCTTCGAGGTATTGAAACGGAGATGAACTTTTTGCCAATCAGTCTAAGAACTGTGATGGTAAACTGTTGCAGATGTGTGACTCACAAAAGAAAACTCAACTCTGCCCAACTGTACATGTATAAGTACAACTATGTTAGCGACCTGACGAGTAGATGACGGCTGATGTAACTATGCTGAAGCTCGCTCAAAACGCAAATTGTAACGTGGTTGATGAAGTTGTACGAACAACCATTAACGGACAGCCATGCTATGCAACAACAACAATGACGACGACAACAACAACAGTGGCAACAGCAATGATAATAGTAGAGCGTTTTATTGCCGTCGTTAATGATTCGGTAATGATCCAGCAACAAGCTATATCAGCACTGCACAATAGAACACAAAGACCCGGCTTCTGCACACAAACCTACATACGAGCGCAACATAAAGCTCGTGATATAAGGCTAAAAGCAGCATACGGACGGAATCGCGAAATGTACAATGTTTGCCATAATAACTAATGAATATTTTCTGGCAGTAGCGTTCCGTGGAGTCGTTCCGAGAAAAAAACTACTGCAGCTGGTGAAATTAAACCGGATACGTAGTATACACCGTGAACCAGAAACGAGACATCGTACTATTGCCAATATTTTGCCGTGCACTGACATTTTAGGTGGCATTTTGATAGAACCATAAGACGTAACAAGATGCAGTTTATAATGGACCATTATAAAAATCTAACCTCAGTTATTAAAGCTGTGATAATTGAACAATTTCAATTTTAATTTTAATTAGCTTCCGCGAAAAGTAATTTCTATTGCGATGATTACAAATTTTACCAGTTAGCCTCGGCGCTCAGCGCACTATAAAGAACCATGCATCCCATCACTCTAAATACGAAACACCAACCGTCATTAGTGATCGACGCAGCAGTTGCAGAACACCCCACACCGCTGCATAGAAATCAATATAATACGAAATCTATGACTGTGGAACGTCTGTGATTTCAGTTACCTGAAACGATTGCAATTGATACGCACCACGACCACAACGGTTGCAGCTGTCGGTTGCAGCGACTGTCTCACAGTGTGCATGCATGGGCACCGTGTAGCTTTTGTAAGAGAGAAGATTTATTCGACTCACACGGCTGCTTGTCTCGGTTCGATGCTGATAGTAGGAACTCACGGTTTATATGCGGTAGCCCAGAAACTAAATTTTATATCACAACTCCGTCAGATTCTCAACCGATTTCTTAAACAGAACTATTTTTAGATATCTTTTCCACAGCTATACACTGTGTCACACTGCTCTGTGCTGCTTTAATGTCGGTTCTAAAGAATACTAGATTGCAGCGTTTCATATGCGGCGACATCTTCAGCGATCACTTTGTTAGTATTACTTTGAAAACATTGTGAAAATCGACCAATATTCGATGACATTATAAAGGTGTGCAACTGAGTGGCTTAATTTTTATCGGACCACCCGCTACGTGCAAACGAGACCGCACGCAGAGCCTGTAAGCTGTAGCTATCACGAGATTTGACCGGCGCCGTCTACCAGCATGACCCATTGATCTCCGCGCATTCAATTTACTCACTGGTAGCCGACTCGTATCTCGCAGCCCGTGTCCACGTCGGCGCCTATATATACTGTGTCCGGAAAAAGGGACCCCTTATACATCGTACAATAAAAATGTCAAATCTAAACCATTTTGAATGAAATTTTGTACACTTAATTTGCAATAAATTGCTAAAACAGTCACTAAATTTCGTTAAAATGTTTTTACTGGAGTTATTATTTGTTGAGTATCGATAACAAAATATCTCCGTTACCAATATGGTGTTATACAAGTAAACTCCTGTGTTACTGTACAATTGCGTAAATCCAATAAACGACATTTGATTTCAACACAATTCTACAGCAGCAGGGCACCATTTATTGCCAATAAAAGTACCAAATTTCAGCTGAATCTGTTAAAGCAAACAATAGCTACAGCGGCTTTTGTGAGCTTACCTCATAACACTTCAGTTTCAGTCTTTGTGTTTAACGTTACCCGGAAAGACCTGAAACGGAAGTGTTTAGAGGTGACCTCACAAAAGCCGCTGTAATTATTGTTTGTTATGGCAAATTTAACTAAAATTTAGCATTTTGATTGTTAATAGGTGATGTGATGATGCATTGTTGACGTAGAATTTTGCCAGAATCAAATGTTGTTTGTTGGAGTTACGCGAATGTACAATAACAAAGGGGGTTACTTGTGTAACGCCATATTGGTAAAGGAGATATTTTGTTATCGATATTCAACAATTAATGACTGTGCTAAGAAATAATATTTTGAACGAAATTTGGTAAACTCCTTAGCAAATGATTGCGGATTAAGTGTACAAAATTTTATTCAGATCCGTTCAGATTTGACAATTTATTGTTCGATGTCTAGAGAGTTACTTTTTTCGGACGCGGTGTAGTCGGATTTTTAGGTTGGGTATTCGAGTAAAACAAATGATACGGCTATCAACAAAACATATTTCCAACCGTCGCAACCGACTACTCGCAGTGGCAACACGCAAGGAGCAAGCTAGTGAAACAAGCAAAATTACGACGAAAATTGCAAAAAAACTCCTGCAACTTAGTTTCGTGTAGATAAAAACTAACCTAACTGTCCCCAAAATAAGCAAAAACGCTAAAACGAAATTGAGATATTTTATTTCTCAACTAACGTA
>Ga0209671_1006892_pt1 | contig 11726 bp, 8 predicted proteins | sample WorMetHERISLAND2_2_FD_187401 | JGI IMG/M metagenome (GOLD analysis project Ga0209671, IMG submission 187401) | Marine gutless worms symbiont microbial communities from Max Planck institute for Marine Microbiology, Germany - Olavius geniculatus... | ecosystem: Host-associated > Annelida >...
TGGCCCGATTTCGGACGACTTCGAAGTTCGGCGGCGAATATCTCCGAAACGGATTAAGATATTCAAAATCGGATAGTCATTCCTCTATGGCGATTCCTCCTGCGCTAGGCGAAACAAGTCCGGCGAAGTTTGGTCCAGTGACCTTGGAGATCTTGATGTGAAATCGTACCCCCCTAAAGCGCATTTTTCGGAAGACCGTATTTCGGCCCCAATGGGGTGCTGCGCCCCCAAATTTTTACGCGCGCTAGAGAATCACAAAGTCTTACTAGCGCACCCATTACCGGGGACGGCGGCCTCTCTTACAACTTTTTTCAAAAGGGGCTCAAAAATTGGCTTAAAATGCAATAAATTAGCGCTTATAACTTTGGAGTAAGGGGGTATAGCCCGACGAAACTTTTTCACTTGACGCGGCTCTAGGTTGGGGTGTTAACGCAAGTACGAAATTTGGGGGCAACGCCCCCCTTAAAATTTGGGACGGCAAAAAACGTCCAAAATTTAGTACGTTTTACGACAACTTTCGAGTTTGACCACAAATATCTTTAAACTGGATAGAGATATCGACATAACCTAAACGGCGTTGTCAAATACGGTTAATTCCGCGTTGAACAAAAAACATTTTGTGAAATTCCGTCCACTACGAACCAAGTTATAAGCGTTAATGTTGACCTACCCTAAATCGCATTTTTTGGAAGATCATATTTTGGCCCCTAGGGGGTGCTGCGCCCCCAAATTTTTACACGCGCTAGAGAATGACCAAGTCTTACTAGCGTACCCCCCACCGGGAACGGGGGCCCCCCTTACAACTTTTTTTAAAGGGGGGTCAAAAATTGGCTTAAAATGGAATAAATGAGCCATTATAACTTCGGAGTTAGGGGGTGTAGCCCGACGAAACTTTGGCACTTGATGTGTTTCTAGGTGGGGGTGTTAACGCAAGTACAAATTTTGGGGGCACCACCCCCCTTAAAATTTGTGGAAGCAAAAAACGTTCAAAAATCGGTGCGATTTACGACAACTTTCGAGTTTGAGCGCAAATATCTCTGGAATCGATGAAGATAGCGACAAAATCTAAACGGCTTTGACGAGTGCTATCCTTTCTGCGTTGAACAAAACAAATCTTGTGAAATTCTGTCCACTATGAACAAAGTTATAAGCGTTAATGTTGACCTACCCTAAGTCGACAAAGCGCGTTCGGCGTATACCAATGCATTTGAGTTCGGGCCACGTGACTTTGATGCCGGGGAAATTCTCCCCCTCTTTACTTTCCCTTTCAATTTCCCCCAATCGGACTTAGGGCGCCGGGCGGACTCACATTGGGCTTTGCCCCAAATTTCTAGTTTTAGTTTATTTCACAAAGTGTACAAAACGCAGTGGCGTCGTGGCATGGCGAAGGCAAAAGGAAAAGTTGCTTACGCTAAACTTTTAGCTGTCGGAAAGTAAAGTTGTCGCAAAATCATCTTTTTTGTGGAAAAATTTTGGTTCACAGTTGCAAAATTTAAGGCTAAATGACCACCATTTGGAAAATATTTAGGCACTGTCGCAAAAATAGAATTTTGAGCGCCAATAATCTCCTCTGTCCGAAATTGGCAGTGCCCGTCGGAAAATTGCAACTTCCTGCACCGCTTATTTTTTTAAACCCACGGGCCACGACGCCGCTGACAGAAAGAGATCAGTTCAGTCCAGTTCCGTTCATTCGCTCTGTACGCCTACTACGCGCCGTTAGTCAACATACCTTGTGACAGCCGTACATAGTCTAATGCGTTATGGGCGCTGTATGTTCAGGGACGAGAAGCCCGGCTGCTTCGCGCGGTTCAAACGCGGCAAGAGAGGCGCTAACGACCAGGAGAACGGGAACGTGAGCAAAGTACAGGCGCAGCAGGTTGATCCGAGGTCATTCCCGGAGGTCAAGTCTCGCAAGTCAACACTGCCGCCGCTACAACCCACTAAGGTAAAACTACGACTTGCATAAGACATACTGCACGGTTATTATTATCGGTCGAGCATGGCTTAAAATATACGTTTTAAGTGCGTTCAGATTTTATTAGCGTGCATGCTTGGAGATTATATTCTTGGACAAAGAAGAAGTTTTTTGCGGCAGTAGCGGTTCTAACGTCTGTAGCCCGCAATATCTGGGGGACGTCCCTATGGCGAGAGCGGTAGCGCGAGCCTATAACGGGGGTCTGCATGGCAAAGCCCCCAGCTTGGTCCGGGGGCAGAGCCCCGTGAGTCCCGTGATCAGAAGGCCAGGAGGGCGAAGCCCCCCCTGAAACTAAAGCATTTTTGCTTTTGGACGTTCAATGGAAGCCGCCAATTTGCCTTCTTTTCTGAAAATTGAAAACGCAAAGACATCAGATATTTGTGTTATATTTGCAAGAAATTATCGTTGGCCACGAAACTGGAGGGGGCTGGAACAAAACTGCTCCCCCGGCCTGGACCTAAAACCGCCACTGTTTGGCGGTGTCGATCTACAGGGACGTCGTGAGCCACAGCGGGACCCGGGAAAACATTCTCGCGAGGCCTCTCTGGGGAAAAAAATTTTGAAATTTTTTTTTCAAAGTGGCGCATTCTGTTGTAATTTATATGTTTGAGCGACGGCGGGGTTTTCCAAACGTCGCGAGGCCCCGGATAACTTACCCTCTACCCCCTTCTCTCGACGGGCCTGGGTTTCTATGACCGTTATTGTCTCTAAAGCTAGAGCATTATGGCGCTTAGAATATGCATATTTTATTCCATTACAGCCCTGTATCCGTGGTCTCGCAGTGTAAGCTTGTGTCTATTTAACAGCGCCGCCCCATGGGCTTTGTGGCTCCAAAAAGATGTTTTTACGTGTTGACTTGTTTGCTTGTTTGTCGCTCCGTTAGTTACGAATTAATCTATCCGGTTACTTATTCGTGTTTATAATGATGCACTGAAGGATCAGCCGCCAGCGTACGACGACGACGAGCACGCCGACATGGGAGGTCGCAGAAGACGCAGACTACGTCGCGGAACCACGGACGACGATCCGCCCGAGGACGTCGAACGACACAACATGTCCAGCCTGTACGCCAGAACTGAGAGATCATCTAGAGACTAGATCTTATACTCAAAGACATACCCAAAGATGTCACATCGTTAACAAGGTTCGTTTCAATTGACATATAGACACAAGATGTCCAGCATACGCGAGTTGCCTCCTCTCAGCTCGTCAACGGAGCAGCAACGTCAAGCGCCTTCCAGACGACGGCAGCCGTCTCTACGCGAAGACGACGAGGACGACTTCTAATTATCCGTGTCCTGTGCTTTGCCGTACATTACGAGTCAAACCCAGTGACGTGAACAGGCGGGTGCACCACACGATGAGACATGGTCACGGCTTAGGACAGCGTCTTAAGGGGTACCTATGCATTTTTTCGGGAGCTTAGCAACATATGGAGACGCGTTTTCTGGGCTCTTGGTGCGTCCAAAATGCAGTCGCGGTCGGGGCTCCGCCTGAACCCCCTTGGTAGAGCTTACAGCGCTTCTCCTCTAGCTGGTGGAGACTGGAGAGATCCCAGGAAACCCCGGTCTCGGGGGTTTTATTTTGACTCGCAATGTAGGCCTAATGGGTCTATACGCAGCAAGTCGACACTGAAATTGTGCCAATCAACGTTCGAGGATAAGCTCTTTGTTTGTATCATACGCATTTTATTTTAGTGAACGCCTATCTTCGAACACCGGTGCCAACTCGATCAGTACTTAGCTAAGTCGCTGCGTGCTTTTAGACAGTGACATGTAATCATTGGGCTTGCTAATAATATTTTGATACTCCAACCCAACTGCCGGTAGAATGTTTTCTGCTGCTTCCATGAACTGGCGTGCAGACCCGCCGTAATTGTAATGCGTTATAATAATGTGTGCATACGTATAGTTCTAGATTTTTTGTCGCATAAGTAATTCGTGTTCAGCTAAGCACCCCAGGCTACTCCGGGTGGGTTACCCCGCTGGAATCTCTGAACCTATACCGTGGCAAATGAAAAGTAGACCGTAACGGTCACGAGACGCGCCACAACCTATATCAGTTCCTGTTTACGTTGCCGTGGTCTATCTGTGTAGCCACGCATTCCGTAGCAATTCACTAATCCAGTGTTGCACTAGCCTACTTACCTTTTAGCCACAATAAGTCGTACTGACCTTCAAGGTCATCAAAGGTCAATAATTTTTGTGTCATCTGAAAGGCAATATGCGGTTTCATATTAGTGATCAATAGCAACCTAGGCCCTATCTCGCACCGTTTAGCCACAATACTTTCGTTACGCACAGACAGGCCCAACTTCTATCACAGGCACATCATACCGCCCACAGCTATGCATAGCTGTTGCGCTAAAAACGACGGAAATAATTACGCTGTGCCATAAATTTGGCACGGAGGAGGAGGCTTTGTCACGGGGCTCTGATTACGTTAGGCTTTTCAGTTAGTTAATTTTCTGTATATATGTCGTGTCAGTGTTTTGTAAACGTTCACGTACCATAATCGTGTTGCTGCTGGCTATATGGTAGACACAGGTTAAAAACAAGAAAGCCCAGCTGTTGCTAAGAAAGAGGCGCTACAGCCTATACAGTTCCTGTTGCAGTACTGACCTTCAAGGTCATCCAAGGTCGATGATTTATATCTCATGTGAAAAGACGTATGACACTTCCTATTAGTGATTAATAGTAACCTTGGCCCTATCTCTCACACCGTTCCGAGATACGGCCACTTATAGTTTAAAACTTTCCATTGAAAATTGCGGCCAAACCGCTACAGATGGAGACATGGCTACTATTGACAGCCTATAGGAAGTCGCCAGCGTCCTATCTGATGGTACCATCGCTGACCCCCTACGACTTACTCGACTTACCATTTAGCCACAATACCGCACGATTGGCATACCATAGTGCGTCATGACTCTTCAAGATCATCCAAGATTTTTTATGTCATTTGAAAGCCAATATCCGACTTCCTGTTAGTGATCAATAGCAAACTAGGCCCTATCTCGCACCGTTTAGACACAATACATAGGTGACGGACAGATGACAACCGTGCCAAAAACGCCTACAGCATAGCTGTAGTATTATAGCGTGTCAATTATATTGGTCGCACTTTTGGAGTAGACAGTGCACGCTAAACGTTTAACCATTCCAATGAATTACCGTACTGATGGATAGCCCCTCCCCAATACGCTAACCAGTACTTGACCCCTTAAGCCCCTCGCCTGCTAAGCTCTCTACTTCAACAGTTGCATAATATACTTAACAGTGTCTAGGCAGTGATGCGTGCGTATTTGTGGTAGACTATTTGTTGTTGTTAGGCTAATTACGTGTACTTCATAGAGCGACCAGAGACATCTGATGTAACTTATCTCATGACCTACTTCGTCACCATCTCTCTGTCTCATCCCAGTGACTGGAGCGCTATTATCGTTCATAGCTCACGACCTCAACCCATTCCAGAGCGACAACTGAAACGCGTCTCGTCTGTTCATCACACGCACGTCCCACGCAGAACACCCCGTCGATCACGGCCATGAAATAGGCGCATTTCATCACGGCCTGAGAAATTATCACTACACACGCACTCTAGACTGTGATGAAACATAACAAAACTGTTGGTGTGTGGCGAAAGTGTACTATGTAAATGTCCTTGAAATAATACTTAGTAACACCGTGCCAAATACTTTGTATAACTATAGTGAATATCGTGGTAGTTCTGTGTACGTGGGCATTTTGAATAAATATCTAATAATGGTTGACTGGATTGATTCATTGTTTGTTCTAACATCATCATTAACGTAGGCATATATTTTAGCAACAGTTTAACTAGCACTATGCTGCTTTTGAGTGTACTGGTTGATTACAACAATATTAGAAGTCGTAAATAGCCTCAAGCGTTCAGCAAATAGTGTTGTTAGGGCGCAGGGTTCATCAAATCAATCTGCCAAAAATCCCACACGAGAAACCCCTTCCATGACAAACATCTATGACAAACCCCCACCCGCTACGAAAAATAAAAAAAATGAAAATACAGTAGAATGTGAACGTATGGGACCGTACAGTGGCGTTGCAAGGACTTGGTGCAAGAAGGAGGGCACGAAACTAACAGAAAATAATTCAAGGGTGACACAAAAATATTATGAAATTCATGCAACAGGCCTAAACTGTGGTAAAGCCAGAGACTTGTATACGCAGAATATGCTAACTGTTTGTATTGGATAATAGCAGCCACACAGTGTTGAACATCAGAGTTCATGTGGCTGGGAAAGTCACGTGATAATTAAAACATTTGGAAGCTGCAATGAGAGGACACATGCCCCAGTGCCCCATAACCTGGCTGATGACACGAATGACACAGAGAAGGGAGTTTGGTCATAAAGCACTGTGTCACGGGTACTCTGACTATGTTTAATATCAGAAACTCAACACATAATCTTTCTATAATGAGCTCTATCATCTATGAATATTTACATACAAATATTTATTCCATAAACCAGCATCGTGCTACTAGACAGCCTCAGTACACTGATAAGCAACATCCAGTCTACATGATTATACGGCAAATAGTATTATGCAAATATCATTTGAATGACGTGCAGATATAGAAAAATATAAAAACAAAGTTCCACGTCAAAAAATAATATCATAACTGTAAACAAAACTCAGAACAAATCTAGACAGTGCAACTAATAATATGATCAGCGGTAATACAAATACTACTGTAATTTGGAAAAATGTCTGTAACTTATTTCTGGAGAAAAAATGGTAAACTTGACAATTTCTAATCTTACTATCGTACCCCTGAAAAAATGTCAAACAGATATATAATAACTGCAACATTCCGAGCAACATAAAATGATAATACAATGGCAACAGTCGTACATAAAAAATGAGTATTAATCAGTGACTGCAGACAATAAGAACAGTCAAAAAATGATTAAGTAAGTAAAATCAAGAAAAAAATGAGGAAATCAAACGAGATAGTACACAACTCAAAAATACCCAATATACAACTGGTATGGAAGTAGCAAGACCTTATCCATTACGCATAACAAACGGTTTCTCATTACTTTCATAACAAGTCTGTCTCTTATAGTCAACATTGAACATATTACACCAATGAATGTGCTTTTAATTACTTTGAGGATCAAAATTAACCCAAAGATTAGACACAACCAAAAGCATGGTCAGTACACATCAAAAAAGTATAAACACCTCACCCACAAGGTATCGACATTCACAAAGGATAGATACCATAAAGTGCAGTTACAACAAATGTTTTGGATATTTCAAAGTGTGCGAACACCACAAAGGCAGGGTTGCTCAAGAGGGAACGGATGCATCAAAATGGCTAACCGAAAACCTCCGATAGCCCAAAAAGGTATTTACAGTCAAAAGGCTATCAATGTACGAAAACGCATTTATACCCTAAAAGATATCAACACCCAAACAGTACACATAGTCCAAAAATGTGGACAGGGTGAAAATATAACAAAAGATGCAAGGGTACTTAAAACCAAAAAAAGTATTATGTTTATCCCACAAGATATGGTTGAGATAAAAGACATGCATATTCCAATTAATAATCACACCCAAGAGCAAACCAAAAGGGTGCAAATACCCCAAATGTATATCCCAAGCACTATTTAAACCCCAGTCATGTACCCATGTACAAAGTAGAAAGCAGTATGCACTTTCAGTTGTTCATACAAGCGCAAACACGATGTAACGATATATAGTTAATTATAATCTTCATAATTTACGATATAATGACATTCTTAGGAGCATGGCAGACACAACGGAAGTTACAGCAGAGCAATTACAGCAGTGTTGAGATGGACCGATTACAAAGATAAGGCCAGTGTGACACGGGCAATATTTGACTTCATTTTACTGATACAATACAGGCTGAAAACAGTAGCATTATTTCTTAACCCTTTGCAGCATATGCATTCTAGTTGCAAAGGGTTAAGCAAGAAATGAGATAAGTGCCATGGGCACACTATACCTGCTATTTATAACCCTTGTGAGTAATATTTTGTGGTTGTCTATAGGCCTAGGTGGTATATATGAGCCAACTGCACATATGCATTTCCTTGGTTTGCTGTTGTTGCGATTCATTGGGCACAATTTAGAAAAAAGTAATAACGACTCCCTTTATGTGCGATGGGATGTGTAATGATTAGGTTATTACCAAGTCTTTGGGTGAAAGAATTTTTAAAAATCAATCAACAACTGGTGAAAAACATCCATAAGGTCCAATTTTTCCATGGCCAATCAGATCAAATTTGATCTCCGATTTACTGATTTCCAATTGACATGATGTTCAGAAATGATCGTCGATCAACTGTGTTTCATTTCTCCACACATTTTTGATCTCCACTTACATGACTGATGATTTGTTGATTCACAATTAACTAAGCCTACTTAATGCTGATCTGATTAACTGACAGTGACCTAGATTTGCAGTGGTGTGCTAAATTACCCAGCATGCATTGCGAGTGGATGCCGTAGCCTATGAACGTCATCATAGCAATGATATAATCATTTGCATCTATCTATTTTATTTCTTCACAAAACGCTATACAGTAAACAAAGTATAAATTCATCAGTAGTGATTGATCGCCATGACTGGAACTTTATTTTAATGCGTTAATTGCTGTTCTGACTGGCGAAGTGAAGCGATGTTTCTGGTGCGAATAAGCAATGAACTGCAGATCGCCATGTTTAATCGTCAATTATCTGATTTGATTGGCAAATAATCGGCCATCAACTTGATGGGAAATTTGATGGACGATCAGTCGCTAATTAGCAATGGAAAAAAGTTACTGAAATGATCTTCAATCAAGTCCCAGAGTTGATCAGAGATAAATTTGATTGGCCATTAAATGTGCATGGAAAAACGAGACCTAAGAGTTTGGTGTCCTGTTTTCTGAAAACCAACTGCAAATTCCACTGTATGACACTGGCCCTATATGTAGTCTGCGGACGATTTAAGGCATATTCACATATGCTATCAGCAGTGCAACGTTTTAGCAACACATACAAAGAGCAATGTCTCAGCGCAAATCAAGATAACCTTCACCATCTTCTTCTTCATCTTCTTTTTCTTGTTCTACGTGTTCGAGTTCTTTGCATTCTTCTTCTTTTACCTTGTCTTCATTTTCTTTTTCGTCTTCTTCTTTGATTTCTTCTGCTTTTTCTTCCTTGTTTTCTTTGGCATCTTCATCAATATTTTCTCTGGACTCAGGCTGTGGCAGTTCTTCAGATGTTGATGCAACGTCTGCCTGTGCCCATCAAATAACAAATGAAATTCAGTGGAGAATGACTTATATGTTGTCAAATCGAAGCAAAAATTGAACAGCAATTTAAAAAAGACTTTGTTGGACATGAAAATGACTAAGACAATTCAAGAATCAACATAGAGCAACAAAAGCTGAAGTCCAAAATCCATCGATAGTCACAGTGTATCACACAAAATGTAACTAAAAGTACGAGCTGTCACAATCTTGTAGTCAGGGTTCACTACACCAAGAAACAAGAAATTTGAACTAATGCTCACGAGAGCCTATAGCAGTTCCGGTTCACACTAAGTTAATATATAACTACCAAATTCTCTATCTGGATCGTATAACGACAGTAGCGTGGCTCCACCTTGTGCTTGTGAATGATATCCCGAAATCGCCAAAAAATCCATAAAACCCCCTATTTTAGCGTTCAAGGTCATTCAAGGGCGCCAATCGAGAGCCAGTGTACGACTTCCTATTAGTGATTGATAGTAACCTAGGTCCTATCTCGCGCCGTTACTGAGATACAGCGACTTATTGCCCAAAAATCGCAAGTTTTGCCCACCCCATCTCATTTAGCGCCCTCATTCGGGGTGACCTCCTTCGAATTTATCGAAAAGCTTTACGGTTCCTGAAACTAGAGTCTTCCAGGCAGCCGACGGTGAAGATTTGGTGATCCTATCTTGCACCGTTTTTAACTGATCCACCCATGTGATGGACAGACAGACAGACAGACAGACAAACGGACGGACAGAATTGAGATGGCTAAGATGTGCTGAAAGCAGTAGCTGCTTTCGCGCGTAAAAATGTCACCCAGCTTAAAATGTGCAGTTGCTTGCTTCGCCTTTCACGACATCTCACTACACGCTTAAGCACTGCCAAAATTATCAACAAAAGGCATGGAAAACCTGCAAGATGAATGTTATTTCAAGGCAAAACTTCCAAACAGACATCTGTCAGACGTTGGCTACTGGATGTTTGCTAACCATCTTAAGCTGAATGCTGACAAGACCGAGCTTCTCTGAACCGGATCAAAACACACCTCTGCTGTATGGGCGGCAATGGTCCATCTCTGTGTCCGAGACGAAGTTGTCACACCAAGTGAACACGCGAGTCCTTGGCATCACGTTCTCGTCAAACTTGAGCCTCAACAAACACGTCTCAAGTGTTATGGCAAAGTGTTTTTATTTACTCCGCCAGCTCCGGAAAGTTTGACAATCCTTGGCCATCGACTCTCTGAAGACGCTCGGCCATGCCTTCAATTCATCATGTCGCATGTGGATTACTGCAACGCCGTGCTTGCCGGATCACCTCAGTACATAACTGACACACATCGACGTGTGCTGAACACTGCAGCTCGTCTCGTCTCTGGCACACACAAGTTTGATGAAGGTTTATCCCGTCTACTGCAAGATGAACCGCACTGGCTCAATGTTCCTGAGCAAGTGCAGTACAAGCTGGCAGTGACGGTTCACCGGTGCTGCCTTCAAGATGAAGCGCCGAAGTACCTGGTCGACCACTGCATTCCAGTCTCCGATGTCACCAGTCAACAACATCTGAGATCTGCCAGTTGACACTTCCTTACTGTTCCGCAGTTTTGACAAAGCATGTTCGGGCGTCAGTTCTTCACTGTTGGGAATCCAATGGCATGGAACTCATTACTGGACACTCTTCATGATCCATCGCTCTGCAGCAGTAGCTTTAGGTGCAGCTTAAAAACTGTTTTGTTCACGATATACTAGTGTATTCAGCACAACAGAGATGCTTCATGACACTGCACTACATAAATTTAATACTGACATCGACACTGACATTGACATAATTATGGAGGGAAATTCAGGTTTCACACATTACTGTCATTTTTACCAAGTGTCAGCATAGCTTGCTAGCTATAGCAGACGTGTCCATCTGTCGGTCAGTGTGGACGTCACACTGCTCCACTGCATCAAAACGAAACGAACTAGGATGATAAAATCTTTGCTGTTAGCATCACAAAAAAACTCTAGTTTCATATGTGAAAGTTAAACTATCTCGTGGGCACTAATTTCTCCACACACCACAAAATGGGTCATTATTATCATAGACTACATAATTCTAATATTACCAAGTTGTCTGTGGCAGCCTCGGCATGCGTAGTTGTTGTAGTGGACGTCGTATCTGTAACAGCAGGCTGTGTCTCTAAGCCGTTAGCAGCAGCTGCAGGTTGTTCCTCAGGTAGCGCAGCGACACCGTTCGATGAGGTGGTCACTACTTCGATTGGCGTATCATCACCACCATTTCTAAAACATCAAATGTCTTCTTAGCAGTGAATCATGGCAGGCAGTCGAGGCATTTGTTCCCCTCCCCCCCAAAAAACAAGTAATTTGAGCAAAGCTCACGAGACGCGCGAAAACCTATAGCAGTTCCTGTTCGCAGGTAATCTTAGTCTATCTCCATCCATTTCGTCGTAAT
>Ga0209671_1006893_pt1 | contig 11726 bp, 6 predicted proteins | sample WorMetHERISLAND2_2_FD_187401 | JGI IMG/M metagenome (GOLD analysis project Ga0209671, IMG submission 187401) | Marine gutless worms symbiont microbial communities from Max Planck institute for Marine Microbiology, Germany - Olavius geniculatus... | ecosystem: Host-associated > Annelida >...
GCTGCGCGTGTTCTGCTCCCCCAGTTACGTCACCTATCAACGTCAATTAACGGTCGCCGCGGCTACAGATTAGATCAAAGCACGCCGCCGCCTGCAGCCATTGTGCGCCGCAGTCCTACACAGTGCAGGCGGCCTCGCACGCTGCCTCGCCTCGCAAATTACCCCGTTCCTGGCACGAATCCTCGCACGCTCCCCTCGCACTATACCCACCTCGCGCCTCGCACCTCGCATTTTACCATCATCCTTTATTACGCCGTTGCTGATATTGTCTCTTTTTCTTTCTTTTTTATATTTAAGTGTGTAAAACTAGTTTTGTAGCGTGATTCTATATCTAGTCAAGCTTGAGTGCACTTTTGGAGTAGTTACTTAGTTAGGACATTTGAGGGCGTTTGTTCAAAATCACAGACGCCACAGCTACTGTTCAAACAGATGTGTCTTGAGTCTGTTGCTAAAACAGCGAGTGTCAGTGACAGGTCGTGAATGGATGCCGGTAGACTGTTCCATACATGTGGTCCGTTGACAGCAAAAGATTGGTCGCCAAACGTCGTTCTGGACGGTGGGACCTCTAGTTTGGTCGCTGACGACGACGATCTAAGACCGGACCGGCGGCGGCGGATCAGGCGACAGTCATCTGCCAGGTAGACAGGTGCACGCCCATTGAGGCACTTGTGAACCAATACCGCCAGCTTGAACAAAATCTGTTGCTGGACTGGTAGCCAGTGAAGCAACCACAGAACTGGCATGATGTGCTTTGTATGCCGCGTACCAGTGATCAAACGTGCTGCAGTTCTGGATGGACTGTAGTTGCCTTAGTTGGCTGTCGGCAATTCCATAAAGCAACGAATTGCAGTAATGTAGCCGACAGCTGATGAAGGCCTGGACAAGCGTCTGAGCGACTGGCGGTGTCAGTGACTGGATGATCTGACGTGATTGGTGCAGCTGGTAGTAACCAGTGCGGCAGACAGTCAGTTAGTTGCTATAACAGAGAAAACTTTAGCAATGTACATAAGAAACAACAGCGGCCCTAGAACCGAGTCTTGCTGCAGACATAGTACTGGAGCTTGGCAGCACGAGTGTTGCTGTAAAATAAAATTTGATTACCGTAAGTCATATGTAGTCGCTGAGCAGTATTGTTTTCATTGTCATGTATTGATAACCTGAGGGTTCAACAATCCAATTTCGACTGTCATATGGCGAGAGTGGTGGCCATGTGGTGGCCTAAGGTTAAGATTAGAGTTAGGGATGCATTTAGGGTTAGGGTTAGTAATTAGGCGAAATGGAACATCATCAGATTATCAAACCCTCGGATTGTTGAACCTTCGGATTACCAACCTATAATTGTTGTTGGCTATTGTTTTCAGGTTCACCAAGAATCTGGCAGCAGATAAAATCAGTCTGAGTACACTGAAAGGTGAAGGTGATTTGTCGGATCTGGAGCTGGATGAACTGGTGTTGACCGATCTTCTTGACCTTCCGACCTGGATCCGACTCACCAAGGCCACTTGCAACAGGCTCACGATCAAGGTTAAATATGCTTGCAATTGACAGCTTTGATGATTTATACACACTGGTTATATATGTGTAATACCGGTATGTAGTGAAGCCCAAATTCCATTATGCCGACTTTCACCGAAACGGAAACAGATCATGAAAGTCGCGGACTCAAATGGTGACAAATCATGAAATCATGAAATCATGAAGTTTCGGTGAAAGTCGCTGACAGAAATCATGAAAGTTGGGGACACAAACCATCTCCACATGTCGAGATGTTTGCGACAAAGTCCATGACAAGTTCACGACAAACCCATTTGTGTTGCTCTAGGGAATTTAGTCCATTACAATACTAGGGGAAAGTCGGCGACATAGTCTGCGACAAAGTCCGTGTACTTTGTCACAGACACAAATCACAAAAGTTCGCAACACAAATCCTGAAACTCGGCAACATGATTTGTGTCCGCGACTTTCCCCATGGGGAAGTTTCGGTGAAAGTCGCAAAGTCAGCTTAATGGAATTTGGGCTTTAGTTAGTATTGTCATCACTATGGAATGAAATGTTCTCTGATGTGCTGCGAAGGAACTACTAACTAACTCTGTCTGTGCTGTCATTTAGTGGAAAAAATGCATTTTTATAGTTGCAGAAATTTTGCTCACAATCAACCAGTTTTTACTGCGAGATGAGTATAGAGCAAAGTGCACTGCTATTGTTGCCATACGTGTTCCATTTGTCTGTCTGTAACTTTGACATATTGTGGCTATATGGGTGAGATTAAATGCTTGGAAAAAATTTACACAAATATGTGTTTCAAGTTACTTTATGCAGCCTTAGCAATATTGGTGATATTTCTTTCTTATGTAATAAACCAGAGTTTCAGGTGAACTGTGTCAGGTACGTATCGGCATTGGCCTAATTCAGTTGGTTATTTATTACAAGTCCACACTGTGTGATATCACCTGAAGTGCAGTTGTAAATTTAAATGAAGTTGAACTTTTGATGCAATGAATTTATTATGGCAGTGTGGTGTACATGTTATAATTGTTGCAGTAAATCTGTTTATATCTTACCATTTCTCTCATGCGCTTTCCAACTGCATGCGACTGTTTATGTTTCAGATTCAGTGGACAAAATTAAGCAGTCAGCCAATTTGCTTGGTGAGTATCATGCTTCATGATGGATGCTAGAAAATGTGCTAAGATTGGAACTGTTTTGCATTTGGAAACTTGAGTTTTATGATTGAGTGTTAAAGGTCAAAAACGACATCTCTTGAACTTTTTGGAGACCAAGGCCATAACTGGGAATCTCATGTTTAAACGAAGACTATGAAGACTATGAAAATAATGTCTTAACAGTGCTCAGCACTGTGTTTTTTTGACTGTTTGTTAGAATCTGAATGAGTTGATTGTTCACATACTTAACAGTGGAGCAGTAATTGCATTTTTTGTTTTTGCTCTTAGCAGTGTTTAAGGTTGTGATCTTATGATCGTCATGTGTGTTGTTCAGTATCTGGATGAGATAATCGTTGAGATGGTGACCTGTGAGACCCCTCGCACTCCTACCTCCTCAACCCCTGTCTCCAGCTTCAGGCAAGTACAGCTTTCATGATGAATCCATCGTTACAGTCTCTATTAGGTCACTCGTACATACTGGGTGGCCCAAAAAATGTCCCGAACATTTGCATGCTTTATCCAGCGGAATGGTTGAAATAAATCATCAACAAGGCATGTATGCAGTGGGAAACATCTTTGAATATGGCTAGGAATTTTTGCCTAAAACACTTCTGTATTAGCCGAGATGCAAACAAAATAGTGTTACGTATCACAAAGCAACTTTTGCCGGTGGCTCGTCATTTGCATTGCTGCTTTTACACAGGCTAAAGCAGAATGTCACAGTAGGCCTTATCATCAGTCAACCGATCAGCAGAAAATGTGCTGAATAGCTCCTTTACTCTGCTTTACCATTGCTGCTAATCGCCTTTTTCACTGCAGCATATCTTCTCTGATTCTGGCTGTCTGATGTCGACATCATGCCATTTGTCTGATAACATTCTGAAGATCTTTGGGGTTTGCAAACAGTTCACGTTTTTCTTTATAGACAGGTTCTTGCAAAATATCCGAAACTAAATAATCCAGTGGAGTCAAATCTGGTGAACGTGATGCCCATTTTTATGAGCTAATTAAGTCTCGTGTTTTGTTTGGGAGAAAATTTTGAGTTGCTTTGATGCGGTGTGATGGAACATTGACTTTACGTAATTCTTTTTTTAACTCACCTTACGTCATCGAACGGCATTCAGTGGCATCATTGATGACATCACTGAAATTTATAAGCAAATAAGAGTACATACTGATCTACAAACATGCAAAAGAAAATTATTTCCATAAAGTGTATGTGCCGTTATAGTTTCGCAAAGTTTGGGACGTTTTTTATGGGCCACCTTGTAGTGATGGGGAGCCTTATGCATGTTTTTGCTTTGCTTTGTTTCTAATTTTTTTACACTTTTTATTGTTTTACTTCTTTGAAACTGGGCAGCTGGACCCTTACCTGGAAGGAATTCATGCCGAATTTCAGTGAGAGTCGTTGGTGGCTTTTGGAGGCAGGGGCATTTATAATGTCAAAAATGGATTGCAGGGCGAGTGCTGTATATGATATTACATATTCATTCACTTGGCGGCGTCACCAGTCGGTGCCTGCTGTGTAGTTTGCAACGGTCTCTTTAGTCAGACTTGCAGCCATGCATTGGGCCCTGCCCCACATTCTTAGTTTACTGATTATTTTGTTGACATTTGTAATCAGTTGTCAATGCTGTTTATTCTCTGTTTGAGGCTGTGTTGATCGACGGCATTTTCTATTGCATCAGAATAATGCTGGTTGGATGCTTTTCTTAATGCTGTATTTCGTTAGAACAAAACTCAATTCACAAAGATACTGGAAATTATCTTTAGAATTTCGTAAGTTTTTTTTAAGTTGGCAGTAACATCAGGATTGTTTTTCTTTATAAATTTCTTAATGGATTACTTCTAAGTTCACAAATGTCACAGCTAATCCTAAAAGGATGTGTGAAATGTGTTTTTATTAGAAAATTGTACTAGTAAATGTATACACAAGAGCAATGTTTTTTCACTAAAACCAGCTGATGTTTATTCTGTTTAGCTGTGACGTTCCATCTAAAATGATCACAAGAATGTAAGCTTTGCGGCGTTGCAAACGTTCATGTTTCTCTTTCAGCAGTGCGACGCGGTTGGCTGGGCAGCGGAAGTTGCATTGACCTCTTGGTAAAAAGCCGCTGCCATGGTGGCAATCCTTAGAGGCGGTTCTCACAAAGGAACGTTGCTTAGCCAGCGGTTTATCCACAGAAGCAGGCCTGTTGAACAAAAGCAGAAATTCTGTGGTGATGGCACTAGTGTGGTGGCGTTGGTAGTCCAGTAGTAGTACTGGTAACATTGTGGTAAAAAAGTGCAAAGTAGAGACAAAAATTGCTGGCTTTTTTTCTCTCTTTTTGGATTAACAGTACAACACTTTGGCAGGTTGTAATAGTGTTAGTAATGCTTTCTATTTTGTTTAGGCTGTCCGTTTGCATCCAAGATTGCTCAGAAAGTTGTGAACGTATTTTATCAAAATTTTGTTAGAGTGTTTCTGCATAATCCAAGAAGAAAGCGTTTAGATTTCAGATTTTGATGTGCAGTATTATATTGATATACTTGGTTACTTACTTACTTGCGTTGGCTTTGACCTCGAAGGCTACTTGCCTGAAAGCCTTGAGGACCGCTGGCCTTGGCTTTGGCCTTGAAAAATGCTGGTCTTGAACCCATCTCTGTGTGAAGCATTTCTTGACACAAGCCTGAAACATGTTACCAGTGCTGTATCGAGTATTAGATCTGTACCCTTTACCTTTTCATCTTCTTGGTCAGTCCTGTGGAATATTTAAGCTGGAATGTGGAATATTTAGTGGCGTGTTTACAGCTCCGGTGGCAAGTACGGCTTTGCGGAGCAGATCATCGACGGAATGTGCGTTTCCATCAACTCCGTGGTGATAAACTTCCATGCCAAGGACTTCACCGCGTCCATCCAGCTTTCGCGGATTTTGATCCAGAGCCGGACGCCCATCTGGGAGTCTGGGTCACTTAAGATGACTCGCCTGAAGGACGACCTTCGCGGCGAGGTGATGATTTTCAAGGAGGCCGAATGGCAGACGCTGCGGATCGAGGCGAACGCACTGGACATTGGTGATCCGCTGCTGTCCACGACTCCACTGCGGCTCATTGCAAACCAGTCCAAGATCCGCGTCACCATCAAAAAACGCATCTCAGGTACTGTGATTATTTTGACTTTGGACTATTGGCCAAAATTTTGGACTCGTTGTGCAATTTACTTTATATTTAGTGTTCTGATTTTCTTTAAGTTATAATCACATAGGAAAAATGTAAAAAAAATCTACCATATTGTTCGATAAAAGATTGAAATTTTTATAATTTTTTTGTCGTAAGGCTTGCGATGTACATTGGTTGCCACGGCGTTGGTCGAACTTTGAAATTGTTTGTGAGCGAAAAAATGGCGAGATTGGACCAATTCACTTTTTTCAAGGTGATGCTTATTGTTAAGTTCACCATTTGAAATGTCATCTAACGCTGATCTGCTTACCAGGCATATCTGGGTTGAATGCATTTGCTGCTGCCCATTCAGTTTCGTTTTGATAAGTAGTAGATAAGGATCTACTACTACTGCTACTGTGTGCAACTGTGACAGGGTGTATGTTAACAGATTGTTCAATCATAGCTACACGGGTACAAGTGAATCTGGATGACTTGCTGTGGGTTCTCACTGGCTCTCAGCTCAAAGCCGCTATCGTATTCGTCGGCTCATTGCGAGACATCGTTGGCCGATCGCGAGAGCAGAACAAGCGACTTGCGGCCGAGAAACTCCGGGTATGATTCAACACTGTTTATCGATTCATTTAGTGCGAAAATTGTACAAGAATAGACCAAGTAAATGAGATGAAATGACAAAAGAGAAAATACCACAAAACGTTGAATAGAAGCTTTGTTCTGTGTAAAGGTCAGGTCTCAGACACAGGCCAGAAGTCAAGGTAATTAAAGAATTCTAGAAATTATCTCCCGCTGCTCTTACTACTAGTAGGACGGCTTCTGTGCTGCTGCTATTGGTAGCTAATCAGTAGGGGGCCACAGTTTTCTGCAGGTCGCGGAATTTCGAGCCAAGCCCCAAATTTTTCCCATTGCCACACTATATTGATATTTCTACGCAATTTCATGCAATTTTGCAGAAGTTGAAAATTCACTGGCGATTAGTGTGATTTTTGACTTGATGACATATTTTTGACATGAAAAAATTCAAACTGAACTGCCAAAAGCTGTGCACCCTACTAATAGCTATCGCAGTATGGCACAATCGTAAATAAATGCAACGCAACTTGACAGATAGCACTTTTAAAGCAAAAAAGATAGGTCATTTGTTTTGAATTTGGACGATTTTGCCACGGTAAGCCGCAAAATTTTGCAAACTGGTCCGCAGAATTTGGCAAAATTTACCGCGGAAAACCGTGAGCCCTACTAATCAGTGCTTTGTTATACTTATGTTACATATCCTGACTATTCTTCAGTGTTTTGATGCTGTATTGTCAATGTCTGGAATGGCTGGTTGTTTATGGTCAATTATGTTCTCGATTTTTTGTTCCTGGGCTTTCTGGTTTTGGTCTTAATCTTAACTTTTCAGTCTCCTTATCAGCAGGGGGGGGCTTTTTCTCAGTTATACTGTGTTGACCCTCTTCCCCGCTTTTTTCCTTTTTTTCCATTTCTAACATTTATGTTTTAGAGCATGCTTTTTCCTTTTTTGCCACTGTTGTTGCAATTTTTAAATTTTTTTACTTTTATCTGAATTTGGCAAGTAGTCTGTGGTGTAGGCTCGTCCAATGGCGTCTGTGCCACCATCGATTTTGGGACATTCTTGACTTGAAACGAAGCTAAAAAGAGATTTTTAAACTAAAATTTAACGTTAATGTGGTCCGCAGAAACAGATGGAGACACCTAGTCCATGCCGTACTTCACCCAATCTCTCCGCGGCTCAGTTAGCATCCCAAGGAAATCCAGCATCTTCGGCTGGAATGACGACCAAGGTGGGTAGCCAGGCTCAACAGCGCAAGTCGGAATTGTTCGCTCGCTTTGACGTCAAAGAGACATCGTTCCATGTCTACACTGGACGAATCGATCTACACTTATGCGATGACACTTTGTCAGGTAGGGAGCCGATGGTGCAGTAGTAGTAGTAGTAGTTTTAATAGCAACAGTTTTAGTAGTAGCATCTACATTGGACGAATCAGTTTACATCTGTGCAGTGTTATGTCTCCATGTACTGTGTACTTTGTGCAGTAGTAGTAATTGTGATAGTACTTAGTCATAGTACTTAGTAGCAGAGACATTTTTCCACGTCTACACTGAACAAATTGACGTACACCTGTGTAATGGTACATCACCAGGTAATCTTCTGACGTTTAGTTTTTATCTCACCTTGTTTTATTTTTCTTATTTCTTTTAATGGAAGCATTTTTCTGGTTTACCCAATTGTATCCACTCTCTACTGAGCTTTCCATTTGTCTAGTGTAGGTAAATCGAGTACCAGCCTACCCGTCTGGGGTTAAAGTGGGGAGTATTCATCTTTATCAGGTAGCTGGTAACACTGTGAAATCCCATATGGCAGGTGACACTCTGTAACTCTTCGTTGGGTTTACGCCATTTGAAGACTAAAGATGTATGCACACCCTTTTCTTTCACTTCTTCTCCCCCTGTCCTCCAATAGACAGCATTATCACATTGATGATGACTGTCTGGAGGATAACAGGGAAGATTACTAGAACTACCATTATGTTAATTACATATGCACGTGTATAATGGAGTTCTTACAATTTTAGGTTTAGCTTATTTTTGTGTTTTGTGTTTCTGTAAAGGTTAAACTTTCTGTTTATTGTATAGTTTAAACTTACTGTTCCATTATTATGTGTTTGTGTGCATTCTGCCTGGAAAGGCCATCCCCGAAATGACCTATACTGTATCGGGTGGGACGTTAAACCCTATTCACTCGCTCACTTTCACTTCTTCGTAAGTGAAAAACTTGTGAACAGGTTTTGATCGTATTTTGATTTTGGTTTGACAACGTGAAGGACTGTGGTGCAGTGATGTGAATAATTGTTTGGATTCTATATGATCCCAAATACTTTTCATTTGTATTATTACTACTGGGTGGTCCACAAAAATGTGGCACTTTAATTTTGTCTATGTTTTTGCCAATTATTGACCAATTTTTAATTTTTTTACTGGCACACACTGCTGAAAATTTGCAATAATGTGATTATTATATATCCCATCACACCATAACTGAGTCTTTACACTACCTTGTGAAATATGAGAGAAATGTGAATGTATAATGATAATAACAAACACACATTTTGGTAAATAAAGAAAAAAACCACTTCAGACCAACATTGCAGTAAATGGTCTGTGTTGATCTAACACAGTTCAGTGTCTTACAAATCATTCACCACAATGTTGGTCTGAAGTGTTTATTTTTCATTTACTTGAATTTTTTTATTATCATTAGTTTTTTCTTACATGTATATTTCACAAGGTAGTGTAGAGATGCATTTATAGCATTGTGGGATATATAATAGTCACGTTATTGCAAATTGTCTGCAGAGTGTGCCAGTGAAAAAAATTTGAAAATCGGTCACTAATTGGCGAAGACATGGACAAAAGTAAAGTGCCATGTATTTTATGGACTGCGGTGTAGATATATAGACTATTTAGCTGTGTTGCTGCAGATGGCGAGGGTTGTCAGAAGAAGGTGAAAGGCGGTGCAGTGCAGTTGGTGCTTCAGAAGGTTTCATTTGACTCGTACCCCTACCATCGTGCTGGTACGTTGCCATGTGGAATGACTTTGTTCTGTGAGTTCATGTACACATTTCTCATCCGGCCTTGGCTTCTAGTCTAATGGTTAGCATGTGGGACTGGCGATTGTTAGGTCTTGGGTTCGACTTTTGGCATATAACAACCCTGGGCCAGTTGTTCACACATGTTCTTCTGTCACTAAGCATTATAATTTGGTACTGGCCTAATTTCCATAAAGGTAACGGCAGTAACTCGAAAGATCTGGCCTGCTACACGCATAACTAAGCTGCAGCCCACTGCTGGCTGAGGGCATTGTTAGCTGCGATAAGCACTGACCCTAAGTAAGTAAGTACTTTAGTGCATTTGTATACATGATGTTGGTGGGAAAACCCACTTTATCTGATGTGCACAGAGCCAACAGTGGGGCAGCTGGCTTTTTTCTTCTGGCTGCGGTATTGTGATGGACTTTGATTTTATTACGCGCGAAAGCAGCTACTGCTCTAGCGAGTCTTAGCCATCGCAATTCTGTTTGTTCATCTGCTCGTCACATGGGTGGATCAGTCAAAAAACGATGCAAGCGAAGATCACCATATCTGTACCGTTGGCTGCCTGGAAGACTCTAGTTTCGTTATCCATAAAGCTTTTCCAAGAATTCTAAATGGGTCACAATAGCAGAGGTGCTAAATAAGAAGGTGTAAGGAAAATTTGCGATTTTCAGCCAATAACATGCCATATCTCAGAAATGGTGCGAGATGAGGCCTAGGTTACTATTATTCACTAATAGGACGTCATTAATGACGTCATTTCGATTAACACTGAAATCAATGAGCTTCAATGACCTTTAACAGCAAAATAGAGGTTTTTTGTATTTTTTTGCCAATTTCGGGCTGTGAAACACATTTCAAGAGCGAATTGCGAGATAGACATGGACAAGCTGCATACAAAATGTTCAGCATTAGTCGGATTGCTATCAGTCAGTTACTACTTGGATCGCTGACTGTCTGTGGACAGGTAAACCATCACCAAGGTTAACTCAGCCTTCCATCCCTGCAGGCTTGGTACTACTGCACTACTACTACTACTAAGATACTACTGCATTAGCAACGTTTGGGTCATTTTCTAAATTTGTCGCCTATCATGAGAGCGATCGTTATTGACAATGCCTGTTTTAAAATCTCAAGTTGTCCAAAGTCGCACGAACATTTGCATTTCTTTGTTTACGCAGATTTTTTTGTGAGGCTCCAAAATTGTGTGACATAAGTTTTGAAGCTGCACCTATTTCCGATAATTTCGCAAATCTTTACAACGATCAAGCTCAGCCGTGGGAACTGAAAAATTTTGCGTTGAAAAGATGAAGAAAAGAAGAAAATGTCATCAGGCATACAACACAAAGGCCTGCTGGCGAAGCTGTCACATGTCAGGTGACCTTAATGACGTTAATCATGCACGTAAATATTGACTGATCAGATGGAAACGTCTTATAGTAATGCATTTATGTACACTTTGAGTTTACGTTCAGTCAACTTCAGTGTTAACAGGTCCAGAGTTTCATCAGATGTGTGTCTTCTCTGAGCGACTTTGATGTTGTCGACTGTCTGAAAAAGTGACATCACTGAGTGATGTAGCTTCAACTGACACTGAGTTGTCAAATACAGTGACAGAGTCAGCTGAGTGATGTAGTAGCAACTATGGGGATTCTCAACGTCACGGCACTTAGAATCGACAATCAATGTCAGTGCAGTCAGTGAGACAATGTCATCATCCATCAACTGAATAAACTCCGGAAGTGTCGTAACAAAGGAGTGCATGTGACGCGTGTGAACGTTCTGTGTACACAATCGTAAACACTGCTGATAGTCGCCACATTTGTATGCATACAGTGCTTTGAAGTTGGTTGTGACAATCGTGGGCAAAGAACTAAAGTCTTGTGCCACAAGCTGACGATATGCTGTCAGATGTTCAACCGCAGACTTCTGCAGTAACTCAACTAAATCTGATGGATGACATTTATTTTTGTTTATCACTGATCGCTCAGAGTTTAGCCAAAATGATTTGTGTCGACGTTTTAACAGCCGACTTACTGAGAGAAACAGAAGCACATCGCCAATAAACATCTGTGGAGTATCACTAATACAAACTTTATACCGTTTGAATTCACCAGTCTCTGACGGCATTTGCACAAACTGGCAACACTCTGTTGCTGACTGACACTTGACAACCTGCGATTTGCGGATGACATAGACATAATCGAGGAGGATGAAAGCACGTTGGAAAGGACAGTTCATTCACTACATAAAGAAGCAATGAGGTATGGGCTAATGATGAACACCGACAAAACAA
>Ga0209671_1006894_pt1 | contig 11725 bp, 8 predicted proteins | sample WorMetHERISLAND2_2_FD_187401 | JGI IMG/M metagenome (GOLD analysis project Ga0209671, IMG submission 187401) | Marine gutless worms symbiont microbial communities from Max Planck institute for Marine Microbiology, Germany - Olavius geniculatus... | ecosystem: Host-associated > Annelida >...
ACACAAGACGTTGAACAAAAATGTGACACTCTTTTCTCTTTTTACTTGACGTAGTTAAAAATTGCTTGGGGATAGTTTTTTTCATATTTTCAACAAGTTCTTGTCGACGTATATAAGTGGAGGCCTAGACTTAAATACAATATCGGTTACTGTTTTAGTAGCACTTTACTTTTTCTGTACGTAAATAGTTGAAATTATCATCTTTTTCACACTGGCCGTTCAATTTTTATATAAATCACAAAGGTGGAACAATAAGAAGCCACAAATGCATTTTTTTAGACAAAAATGCTTAAAACTTTTATAATCGTTTACTACAACGACGACATTGATCAGTGCAGTAATAATTTAATCGCAATGCATCATTTTTCGTTATCGTTACAGTTATCGTTACCGCAGACTGACCTGGATATGTCGTCGCTGAGAGTAGATCAGTAAGTCGCGATACTGTGACGTAGTGAAGTGGCCGCTGCCCGGTGCTGAAGATATAGGTGATGAGCCAAGCTGTGAGATTATACACGACCGTTCATCGACGTCGTGACAACGTCGCCCGCCGATCTACGACACACACAGCGCATCACTAAATTAGGCTCAGTTTTTACACGCAACAGCAGCTACTGTTGTAGCGCGTCTTAGCATCGCAATTCTGTCTGTCCGTCCATCACACGGGTGGATCAGTCAAAAACAGTGCAAGCTAAGATCACCAAATCTTCACCGTCGGCTGCCCGGAAGACTCTAGTTTCAGGAACCGTAAAGCTTTTCAAAAAATTCAAAGTGGGTCACCCAGAACGAAAACGCTAGATGAGAGGAGAGGTAGGAAAAATTTGCGATTTCCAGCCGAAACGGCGTTGGCAAAACGAGACAGGTCACGCCCTCTGGTGAGTACAAGTAAAACACTATAGATAATTAGCCGCCGGTCGTCTGGCGCCCTCTAGCGACTGATTTTGCTTTACTGGGCTTTCAAACATGCGTTACTTTGCGTTAGCTGGGCCTTTCTTGTAGTACTACCGGTGACAGATTTTACACTGGGCTGTCGTACCAGAACCAAGGAAAACAAGGAGATGAAGCACAGGGAAAAACAAAAAAAACAGCCAAACAAAAAAAAATTTATTGTTAACATTTTGATACGCAATACGCTCTAACCGAAGCGTCCGCTCCAAAATAATATAAACAGGGCTGCGTTTTGAAGAAAAAGAGGGAGCAACATAGAAAATTAACGCCGCTCGGGAGCAGGGGCATCATTCAGGGTGAGGGGAGAAGTTGGGGCCTACGGACCTCCTAAGAATTTATGATTTTATTTTTTTCTGTAAATCGTACTTTTGGTACAGTGTTGCTGCTGCAAAAACAATAAGTTACGTAGAGTGAGACAACCGAAGATTACTGAGACCCTCCAATATGATTTGCTGAAATGACGCCACTGCTCGGGAGCTTACAAACGACGTTGCCAACCCCAAAGTCGGCAACTCACGTCTAACGCACAGACCTCCTCCCCCAAAAAACATACTAATCATCTGAATCCGGAACTGTACCGAGCGTGATGCATTGTTAAAACTGTAGCCTATTTCACAAGGTAGTGTCCCAACACAAGGATGTAATGGGGGGTTTATACAAAATGTACTGCTACCTGCTGAGGGTGAATAAAAGGAATTTCGACAATCGGTCACGGAAGTTATAGAATTTGGTGGTTGGCAGAAGTCAGGGTGTGATGGTAGCAGCGTAGCTATATACCTCGGTGAGTTCTGGCAGTCCGGGCATCTCAAGCCGCCACGCCTCGTCGTCAGACAAATGAAGATGAAGTCTGTTCAGCTTGTACGTCGCCATTACATCCAACAGCTTTTTCATCGCAGTTACGTTGCTGTGAAAATTGCGCGCCACGTCCACGTGCAAACCTAAGGCGTGTACAGAGCAACGTAACAAAACTGAACTAACACTGTTTAGAATTTCATGAAGTGACCACTGGCAACTGGGCAAGCAGAGCGAGCCCATTGGTTATTGGTTGGCAATTTTACGTGTACGTGAGCGTAGTCACGTAGGTCACCGACGCCGTTAGACAGTGCCTTAATGTAATGTTTTACTGCTTGCCCATTGGTCAGTTCAGCTCAGTTACGTCGTTCTCTACGCGCCTAAAGGTGCGTTCTCACTGCGCGCGTTAACGCGCGTGACAATGCGGAAACCATCTCAAGTGACTGTTCAATTAAGCCCTACCTCACCGTAGAAGAGCGGATACATGACCAATTCAATTGAGATGGTCCCCGCGTTTAGCGCGCGTTACGGCGCGTGACGCGCGTAGTGAAAACGCACCTTAAGCAAAACAAGCGAACATGTCACGCCACGTGCCACCATGTATGCGGCCGTCCGTCCAGTGAATGCCCACTGCACACCAGCATGAACCGTCCACTTTACTGCGCCTGGTGTGCCGGCCCGTTACGCCCTCACGCCGTGGTAAGTAATGTATTTATGCCAAATATGCGTCGTTTGCTTTTGAGTTTTGATCTTTTGGGTGGACACTGGCACTGCTACGAATGAAGAGCGCCGGCACCTCTCAGGTATTTCGATATGAATATGTTCAAGTGAAAAAAATATGTTCGGCAGTGAAAAAAGGCACACCGCCTAAACATCAGGTCTGTCAATAATTATAGCGTATAATCGTGTTGGCTCGCGAGCTCAAGCTACGAGGGTCGAGGGTCGTTCAATAAATAAGTTACAAAACAGCGTCATTCTGTTACTGTTAGTTTTCCAAATCTAAAAAAAAATCAAAAATATACGTTTTGTATGGAATTTTATCCTGAACGCGAGCATCGCTCAAAGTTGTCCTATCTGTCAGCAAACTTCTGAATGCCTGATGCAAAGAACGATGCTGGCTGCAGCTGTCCATGCCACTGAAGAACGACTGATTGCGCCTCGGTATATGATAAAAATTTCTGCCCACCTAGCATTTTTACACCAAACGTAAAGTGTTTGCTTCGTAAAGCATTTGTCGCCATATACTGGATGATCAGAGTGAATCTGATTTGCATTTATTTTTTGCCCACAAAAATGCTATAATGGCACGCTGTTAGTTACGGGAGGATTTCAGTGACAACGTCAATGTATTTAATAAATGACGTCACGGGTGCTACTCAGAATTAAATTCCTTACAAAACGCATACTTCGGATTTTTAATATTTGAAAAACAAACAGAATGACGCTGTTTTGTAACTTATTTATTGAACGACCCTCGTATATAGCGACCCTTATTGTCAGTACGCTTGTCTGTGGTTGTGTTTCTGTGTCTGCTGTAAGCTGTTTGTCCGCTCCGCTGTCGCATTCGTTGTAAATCGCGAGCCAGCTCGCTTACACGAGCTTGTTTTTATAAAAAGAAACATTTGACTTGATTTGTTTCATAGAGTATAGACAGTACCTCTGTAGTGAAACCGTGGCCAGTCGGTGATGGTCAGTGCGGCCAGCTGTCCGTCTGGGAAGGCCAGATTGATGAGTGTCTGTACGGCGTAGAAGACGGCGGCCGGCGTCTGTCCTGTGACGAGGATCAGCTGGCGGTCCGTGTCGACGACGAGTCTGTAGGCGTCACTGACACTAGCAGCGATGTCGACTCTGCCGAGTTGTAGGCGAATATTTGGACGTGTTGCTGCACTCGTGGTCGCTGATACTACAGAGAGACCCAGCGACTCTACGCAGAAAATACACAGAACACTTTAACACTGACTCAGTGATTGATTATTGTCTCACACAAGTGTATTACGTGCAACTACAATGCGACGAGCTTTTTTGCTCGCACTGCAGTTATGACGGACGTCGTACGGTCTTCGGCGCTACAAATTTTTAGCTTTAAGTTTCTAGAAACTTGCGGAAAACTTGCACACTTACTTGCAGCAGTTGTAGCCGTAGAAACCTTTATTGTAGCTGTGTAATATAATATTGAACTTATGCAGACCGCAGATCGCTGGAAGTTAGTTCAGAAAGCTGTATCATCGTTATAACTTTGAAAATGTGACTCTATTGCACGCAATTTAATTTTCGTTTTCCAGTGTTTTGTACATATTCTCTCGATTCTTTTTTCTGCACTCTGTGGCCAACACAATAATGACTATCATTACAGTACATGTATATCGTTGTGAGAGCCAGCGAATACGGACCTGCGAGATATTGTGCTTCGTTGCTGAGTTGTTCAGTCGACGGTTGGACAACGACCCATCCGTCGTCTCGCTGCACGGTGACTGTAGGCCGAGACACGTTGATCGACATCTGGACTGGAGTTGGAACGACGCTCCAGCGAACTGACGCGGCGCTTCCGTCTTCCACGCCCTCGTACTTAGCGTATCTGAGCACAGACGTGAAACTATATGACGTCCCACTGCCGACATATTATGCGGCCGCCCTCTTGGACCTATACACAACCTGAACCTAACCTAACCACCAACTTCTCCAACTAAAATTGGCACATCGAACGTTGTCACCAATTTTGCTTTTTCTCCACAAGTTTCTTTGTTTTTAAGTCATGAGCCGGTAACGGAAACACGCACAGACTGACAGACAGCTACAAAAAGTTGGTTAAACACCTACTTATAGTGTAGCAGTTAAGTGAAAAAACGTTCAAATTAGTGATAAGAATGCCGAATTTCACACACTAGCACAATTTTTAATATAGATCAAAATGTGATACAGTGTCAAACGTTTAGACGAAAAATTTTTGTTCACCTTTCTAGGGCTGAAAAAGCCTTATTTCCGCTAGTGCGAATTAATGACAGAATTGTCAATCAGACCAAATGCAGCGTCAGTGTGATGCCACAGTTACTAGATAGTGCTGGAGAGAAGCATATTCGCTTTAGCTGTTGTGGTAAAGTGCAACTGATGTCTTTCCCACGTTTTCCATGTGGAAAATACAAATATCTCGTCCCGCTGTCTACTCGCTGTATGAGCCTATAAAGTTCAAACGTAGTTATACACGGTGTTTCATAAAAAACCCTTTTTATGAGCAATTTACATAAAATTTTTACCAGTTGTACCTGAAGAAATACTAATTCGAAATATTTGAACAAAATATGGCAGTTAATTAAATATTCTTTGATAGTCGTGATGTAACGCTGACGTCATAATGTGTCACAGGTACAAACTTGCTAGTCGCAACTGGTGCTGTCAGTTGCTACCCTGCTTCGATGGTGAACTTAATCTGCTTCGCTAATGAAAAATGCTTATCGTGACAGCACTGAGCAACATGGAAACATGAAATCGGGCGTCTTGTGATCCAAAAACTCAACATCTTGCAAGCTCGGTGTGATAGTGCACTGTCTTGCTCGAACACGTGAAAGACCAACTATCCCCACAGACACTTAAATTCCATCGCTTTGCACTTTTTTGTGGCTGCAACTGTAAAACTTCAAATATTTGACACCAACGAACCAGATTTTTCACCATTGAAGCAGGGTAGCAACTGGCAGCACCAACTGGGATTAGCCTGTTTGTACCTGTGACACATTATAATGTCAGCGTTACATCACGACTAGCAAAGAATATTTAATCAAGTGCCATGTTTTGTTGAAACATTTTGAATTAGTATTTATTCAGCTACAACTGATAAAAAATTTCATGCAAATTGCTCATCATTTGAGTGAATTATGAAAAAACAAAAAGAGGTCCTTTTTTATGAAACACCGTGTACTTCTTTGTTTCTGAACGTTGGCCCACAAAATTTTCAGGGCTTGCAACGCTCCCCAATTGCTTTTCACAAATATAACCTTTTTGGTGAGGGACCCCGCTTTTGGAAAATTCTGGGCCAAAGTATAACATACATTTTCAAAAGTATTACATCATGGTTTGACAAATACAGTACACGCATACCTCTTCTCTGGTGACAGCGGTTTGTATCTATCAGCTGCGTTCGTCTTCCATTGTGTCGGCTTCGTGAACGGACGTACGAATGACCTCTTGTAACCAGCGGTAGAAGACAACATCTGAGCTGCTGCAGGACAACCTTGTTCGACCACATACCAGTTGGGCAGCACGTCCGACCGCGAAGTTATCGGCAACGCAGCTTCAAAGTCAACTTGCAGCGTTGACTGAGGCGTCAGGTTTTGGAAGCGCTGTGTCGGCGCAATGCGATACAGACCGCCGTTGACGTGCTCAATCTGCAACATGAGGTAAACTTGCACACTTATTTACCTGCAGGAATTTGTAAAAAGAACTTCTATTGCATTTCATGCATGGATTACAGGTAAATAATAGAAAATTAAAACGTGTCACCGTTAAAAGATACGTTGTAAATTTGACTCTGCTATACACGCCATTTGATTTGGTTTTTTTCAGTGTTTGTACATTTTGTTATTCAATTCTTTTTTTCGGCCTTTTTCACTAAATACTAAACTGTTTTCAAAATCATTTTAATGCCACACTACCACAAAATTTGCTATCCACAGTGGTCATGAAAAATCAGGGGGGAAAACGCCAGACCTCAAGGCGTTGCTAGATAACACGTTCTGAAATATTAATGTCAAAAACCATGTTTCCGTTTCACCTAGAGGGTAAAATATTTAAGCATAGTACGAGCCTGTAATCGGCAATGCTTGTCTATCAAGTGTACGTTGCTAAAACTGGGTATGTAAATACGCCAGTTTCCGCGTTGTAGCGTTGTCGTTCCTGTATTGGTCAGGTTGAACCTAGCACGAGCTCCAGTTTCGTCGTTGACCAACACTTCGTAGCTGACGTTAATGTGACGTGCCATGTACCGCACGATGCCATCGTCACACAAACTCCCTGTGTACACCCACACGCCAAAAACAAGAACAATATGCCATCCCAGTGCCGACAAATTATGCCGCAGTCCGCCTAAAGCTGCGTAGTTATAACCCTAACTCTGATTTTCGACCGTTTGAGCCATTTACTCATGTCCTGGTGAAACATTTGTTTACTTTCTGCGCTTTTTGTTTTAAAGTTAAAAGCCCGACTATACACCTTGGCGTTTTACAAGGTAAGAGTATTAAGATAAGGTGAGCAAAAACTATTTACCTCAAGTTTCTTTATAATGTTGCATTCCAAAAATCATCCAAATAGGCCGATGTTTTACGGAACTATTAAAAAAATAGAGTTTTTAAAGACACACGGTGTTTATATCTGGAACGAATTAGAAACGCGTAGGCAGATTCAATGACTTCTGACCGGCATTGTTATTTGTGCTGTTACGGTACTATCATGACAATAATAACAACGATGTCAAATGTCGACGCACATGAAAATGTTTCTCTCCAAATGCAATAACTGTAGTCGAAAATTTACCGTGGTAAAACGCGTCGCTTTCTCCTGTTCTGCTCATGCTCCGTGCAGCGTCTGACGTCGCGTAATATGGTAACGCCAGAGAGGTGGAAGTACTTGTACCCTGCCTGGGTAACGTCATCATCATCAGCAGCAGCAGCAACTGGACTGCGGCGACTAAACTGATGATCATCCACATCTTACTGTTTCTCCGTATCCTCGCTGTGTTGGTCACATATACCCGCAAACCAATATCAATCAACCGGCAGATCAAAAACACAGTTAGGCCTTACCGTAACTTTGGCGTTTAGGTAACTAAACTAATAATAGTAAAGTTTAAAGTAAAATGTAGCGATCGATTAGCAAAAAACAAATTATCTTGAATAGTCACAAATCTACAGACGCAATTTCATTGGAGTGCTAGAATAACGTTACCAAGCTGGTCGGAGTCGCTTATTATTGAAGAAAAATAAAAACGGGACAGACAACCAGGCTCCTCAGTTTAAAATCGTTTCTCCCTCGGCATACATACTATACCGCGGTCCATAAAAAGTGCCACTTTTATTTTATGAATAGCTTCGTGAATCATTAGCCGATTTTAATAATTTTTGGCACACGACATCAGGAAAGAACTTTACGCAAGTGTCTGCAACTTTAGTACTGTCGCTACATTTCCTTGTGAAATGCATAAGTCGTAGTTTGTCCACGCGTCGGCTCAGAAATGACTAACTGAAAAGCGACAGACAGGATTGGCAAACTATACTGTATAGCAAAAAGTCACACGTGTCACATCACATCCTCGTTATTACAGCATGTGCTAAAAATACCCACAAGCGGCAAACGTTGACACAACTTGCAAACAGCAGGCTCAACAACCTGCATTTCACAAAGTAGTGTAGTGACAGTATTAAAGTGAGGTGGCCACAACTAAAATCATTTGCGTGGAGTTTCTTCATAATGTCGCGTGCCAAAAATTATTAAAATCGGGTTATGCTGCAGGGAGCTATTCAGAAAGCAAGATACTGTTCAAACGAACATGGAGTCTGTCCAATGCATCTCGATAGCTAACAGTAAAGTTTGTATAAATTAAATAAGTGAGTTGTGTTGGTCAGTGGTAAAAAATAAAAAGTTTAATTGCAGCTTCAAAAATAACGGGGTCACGACCTTGACATCTTGGAGTCACGTGACGTCATCAGTCACGTGACCATTCGACTCGCGGTGGTCGACTTCCTATGGGTGGGCCGTTGTGACCATGCGTCTTTTATACACCATTATCGAGTATTATATTACCATTATTATTATACCATCATCATCATCATCAAGCGCGTGCCCCGAGCTGGAGCGTAGCGGTTTCCACGAGGTGCTTCCAGTGTTCTCGATCCTGGGCGTATTTCCAAGCCGAGTTAAGACCAAGATTATGAGGCTGGAGATCTGCTCCCAGGGTACGTAGCCATGTGTAGCGAGGGCGTCCGGGAGGGAGCTTTCAATTTGTGGGCAGGCCTCGGATTGACGTTTTGAGTGCTCTGGAGATGTCAAGTGACACATCCATCTTTGCCACGTGACCGAATAGTCGAAGCCGTCTTCTCTGAATCAACTGTACAGCTGCGGCGGTGAGCCAGCTCGAAATCGAACCGTGGCGTTGGCTATACATGATCCATGTATGGTATACAGAGAATACGGCGCAGACAGATGTTGTCAAAAGCATCAACCTCGTGTAGTAAGGCTCGCGTTAAGGCCCGTGTTTCAGAGCCGTATAATAAGACAGGTTGGATGTAGGTACGATACAGTTGGACCTTGGTGAGGAGGAAGATACTGGAGAGCCAGATTTCTCTATTAAAAAGGTTGAAACAACTTTTGGTATAGCCAATTCGACGAAGCACTTCTGGTTCTGAGCTGCCTGAACTATGAATTTCAGAGCCAAGATATACGAATGACTCCACAATATCAACAGGGTTGCCAGATATATAAACTGATGATGGGGTAGTAGCTGGGTTGATAGTGGACTGGATCTTGGTCTTCTGCCAGTTTACTTCAAGGCCTAAAAACGGGCTTCGTCATTCAGTACATCCAAGGCCAGTAGAAGAACCTCTAGCATTTCGGCAAGAAGAGCGACGTCGTCAGCATAGTCAAGATCAGTGAAGATCTCTGAACCCAGCGTCGCCCCAAGAAAGCCTCTGTGGTTTACACGATGAGGAATCCAGTCAACTGGGAGAAGGAACAGTGAAGGAGCAACAGTGCAACCTTGCCTGACTCCACTGCCAAAATGAAACCAGTCAGAAAGTGCCCCGTCCAGGCGCACACAGCTCATAGTGTTGGTATAGAGGTCTTTAAGTATGTCAATCAGTTTAGAAGGTATGCCGATGCTTTGAAATAGCAACCAGAGTATGGTATGGCGCCTCGAAAATAATTGGGTCACGACCTTGACTTTTTGGGGTCACGTGACGTCTTCTTATTGGTGGTCCGTTGTGACCTTCCGTCTATCTTGCACCGTTATGGAGATACATGTATGAAGCCTCAACTGTTAGACGCACGGACACGAAAAAAAGAAAGACGGGAAAGAGAAAAAGGAAGGGGAAAGGAAAAAAGGAAGCGAAAAAGGAAGGGAAAGAGAAGAGAGAAGGTAAGGTCAAAGAAAGGGAAAGCAGAAGGGAAAGTGGAAGAAAAAGGAGAAGGGGAAGGAAAAAGCAGTAGAAAAAAGGGAAGGAAAAGGGGGAAGAGGAAGGGAAACAAAAAAGAGGAGAAGGGAAACCGAAGGGGAAGGGAAAGGGAAATGGAAAGGGGAAGAAAAATGGCGAAGGGGAAAGAAGAGGGGGAAAGTAGAAGTCGAAAGGGAAAAATGGAAAGGAGAAGGGGAAGGGAAAGGTGAAAGATAGCTTTAAAAAAGTTGAACGCACGGCCGCACGCACAGACACTCAGGTTATTTTATACTCTGTCCAATGCTATTGACGTTCCGCATCGTAAAGCGGCATTCACACTACGCGCATAGTAATAGTACGCACGTACTACGCGCGGAGTCCGCACGTATCCGCCCAGCAGCGCGTAGTCCGCGCGAATGCGCTACGGATACGCTCTAATCGATCACGCTGATTTGTATAAACACATTCACACACAGCACGTACTACGCGCGATATACAGGGTGGTCCAAAAAACAGATACCTAGTTTTATTTTTGGGATAACTTCGGTAATTCAGCACCGATTTTAACTATTCTTTCACTGTTACAAGCAGAAATTTATGGCGCGTAAACGTGAAGTTCTTCCGCCCACCGCACCTTTATTGTGTGACCACATTACATAGCAAAACAAACACTACTGCTAATATCGGTGTTTATTCTGCCCATATCAAACGATTTGTTTTTAACAATTATTACTGGTAAACAAAGTAAATAAACACAATATGACGTAACAATGACGTCACAAGGCACTATTGCGAATAAGTAAGTAAGCTTTTATTATGCTACGAAATTGATATCTTATGTGCTGCCTGTTCTCCGAGACCACTGTAGCTTTGACAGTGTTTGTTTTGCTACGTTCATTGTGGTCACACAATGAACGTGCGGTGGGTGGAAGAACTTCACCTTTACGCGCCATAAATTTCTGCTTGTAACAGTGAAAGAAAGGTTAAAATCGGTGCTGAATTACCGAAGTTATCCCAAAAATAAAACTGGGTATCCGTTTTCTTGGACCACCCTGTACGCGTACGCTGTCCGCTCAAATCGAACTCGACTCGATTCGGGCGGATCCGCCGAGCTAAGCGGACTGCGGACACTCGCGTATCCGTATTTGAACCCGAGTATCTGCCGCGTATCCGACGCGGATACGCCGCAGATCCGCTCCGTGTCCGCCTCTGCGTAGCGTTTTCATACGCGCGTAGTACGCGCGGACTCCGCGCGTAGTGTGAATGCCGCTTAACGCAACGCAACGTTCCGCAAGAATTTTTCCGCAAGCAAATTGATACTGCGTAGTGCGATACCTGAAATTAGAGCCGCGATAAAGTTACTGTCTCAGGTATCGAGTATCGCGATACTACCGCTATACCGGAAACGCGTTTTTAGGCGCCCATTCAGCGCACTCGAGGCTACCGTCGTTACAGTTCCGTTAGTGCAGTTATGCAAAAATGATGTCACACGTGAACCTGAAACTAGAGATGTACCATTTTAACAGAAGACTCATGTGCTAACAATACTTACTTCATAACAAGAAATCTGAGATAATGCTTATGAGACGCGCGAGAGCCTATGGCAGTTCCTGTTGGCAGGTAATCTCAAGTGGTCTATCTCCATCCGTTTCGTCGCAATTCACTCTTTTGCAGCCAAAAATCGCCAAAAATCACTTGAAATTAATATTTTTTGGGTTAAAAATCATTCAAGGTCATTGATGTTGGCAATCGTAAGAAGCTCATCGTCAGTGCATGTGCATATCTACCACGCTTGCCGTGGATATGAAATTTCCCATTCATATCCATATCCACAGATTTTCCGTGGATAT
>Ga0209671_1006896_pt1 | contig 11722 bp, 6 predicted proteins | sample WorMetHERISLAND2_2_FD_187401 | JGI IMG/M metagenome (GOLD analysis project Ga0209671, IMG submission 187401) | Marine gutless worms symbiont microbial communities from Max Planck institute for Marine Microbiology, Germany - Olavius geniculatus... | ecosystem: Host-associated > Annelida >...
CTGGGCGCAAGCTACGTCCACTGCAGGTATAGCGACAGAACTCCCTGCACTGCACAAATCCAGGACTTCCAGCTGACACGAAGAGATGCCGTACAGCACGACTTGTTGTTCACAACTAATCAAAGTAGTGAAGTTTGGACTTAACCAGGCACAAATCGGACGTTACACAAAGATCCTTGCAGTTAAATGTTGGTCGCTCGGTGCAATGGTCTATAGCGGTGGCCTGCTGTGGTACAGCATCGGAATCCTCTAAGTAGCCGAAAAATTGCTACGGGTTCCACGTTCACACGCAGCAGGCAACACTAAGCAAACAGCTCAGGTCAACTCAGCCTCCTATCCTCAACTATCACGTGTTTTTACGCATGTGCGTTAATTTTTTTAACGCGCGTTAATTTATTAACGCATTAACGCGTTAATTAACGCGTCAACTGTGACAGCTTTAAAAATTAGATAAACTTTTAGCTAAAAGGATAAAAATGTGGATAAAATGTGTGTTTTTTGATTTAACAATAATACCAGTGGTTAAAAATGCAATATTTTGTTTGTTTTTCCCCAGGTAGTGCAGAAGCAGACAGTGGGTGAGGCGGGAAACCAAACTGTCATTTGATGGCCAGTTGTATCAAAACTATTCGTACCAAAATTTATTAAAATTGGATCACTTTTTTTCAAGTTAAGATGAAAAAAATTTTGGTGTGTTTTATGCTTCATAGCCCATTGAGCTGCATTTCTGCAGCTCATCAGCGAACTGCTTTTTAAGTTTTAGTAAACTCTGATTCTTTCGACTCAGTTCGGCGAACTGACGATAGTAATTTTGGTCACCAATATTTCAGTTCGCTGAAGTGACAGTAGCACTGAGCAATCATGTTTTAGGCGGCCTCGCTGACAGCATCAGTGCACCATTTGTGTTGTTACCACAGAGTGGTCTGTCCATCTGTCACCATCTCATACCTTTGGACTGAATGATGGGGCGTCAAACGGTGGCCCACAATTTGGATTAGACAGGGGCCAGTGGGACCACGATCCTCCGCATGCATGGGGCCCATCCATGCGGAGGATCGTAGTCCCTCTGGGCCCGGGTGTTGGAGTCGGAACCAAAAGTTAAAACTTATAGAGTCGTAGATGTTGCAGCCACATTGTAGCCTACTTCAGGATACACTACAAACAGAACAAGCATTGGGCATACAGTGCCTGCCTACACGAATTTCACGCATGTTGCTGAAAAATGCTGATGCGCTGGGCGACTGCGTCGATTTATGACTGTCAGCTTACAGGCTTACCTGCAGCATTCATTCCATAGGCGCTCAGCGACGGACAGCTGTGCAAGTCCCGGGACAATGCGGCTGCCTGTAACAGTGACGGTGGCATCGTGCGGAAGCAGTGAAAAAGTAGGAGTATTCGACTGACTGTACAGAACTAGAGCTGTAGGTAGTAATATACGAGCGACTGCAGCGCGTCGTCAGCGATGCCGCTGATCGATGGACAAACGTCGTTCTCTGTCGCCGCCGACTGTCGTTCGTTCCACAGGACACTGCAGCCAGGCGACTTGGCCGTTCTACTCGACTACCACTAGATCTTCCTGCAGCAACGCAACTGCTCGCATCGGATTAGCATCATCAATTTACAGCCTCCAGTTTCCGCTGCGTATATACAGACGTTACGTAGGCTGCATTAAGTCTGCAGCCATTTTGCGGGGTTATAAGCCTACTAGCCTATAGATCGACCTACACCGTCGGCGGCACAAATGTATAGGCCTACCCCACGGACACTACGTGTCTGCACCAAAGTGACTGAGCTTGCGACGGCGCGGCTTTCGTGTTCTCTTCGTGGAATGTTGCTTCGACGTTGCCGGAAACAATAATCAACAGCGTCGAGTGTAGGCCAGAGTGCTAGACACTCGACGCATTTATACTGCCTATGCGTCGGGTTAAGATGTCTTGTATAGTGTCTGCAGGTTGCAGCTTCCGCTCCTTGCCGTCGCCCATATTATGTGCTATAGATTATCCACGCGCTATTTGCGAGGAATGATATTATGGCATCTGGGTGTCGCGTGGTGCAGCGAATGTCAAGCGACAAGCACGACCGGACATGTCCATTGCGCCATGCCTCTCAGCCTCTGTCTGTGCAATCTGCGACTGTAGGCCTACCGCAGCATTAGGCCTACACACGCACTATACGCACCGTTGTCGCCCGGACCGGACCACGTGACCGGACGCTCTCTCTGTGTGACAACGCGGCGGATTATCGAACGCGGAATCGCGCCGTAGGCAGTGAACGTCACGATATCAGTCCGACTTGAGTGATGTCCGAAGTTTGCTGTGACGCCGCTCACGTTGTCCCGGCATGTTTTAGTGCGACCCACCGTTTTCACGCTAAACAGTAAAATAACGAGAAGGTGTACTTCGCGGAATGCGAATTGCGAAATGCGGAATTTTGAAAAGGTGTATGTTGCGGAATTAAAATTGCGGAAAATGCTCTTATTGTTGAGTCATGTCAACTGAATAGGTGTACAATCCTACAGAGCGCTCGACCACCATGCCCAGAAGTTAGCTTCTATCAGACTTTCTCCTAAAACAGTCCTTCTAACTTTTTATTCTAAAGAATAAATATTCGGCTAGAAACGTTTCTGAAACTAAAGCGACGGAGAAAAAAAACTGACGACGACGTTGTTGCGAATTTTCACGGCAGATATAATCTTCGATTCCCTCACCCTCACGAAATTTTGTCGCAGAAAACTAGAGTCTTTGTGGCAGCCCACGGTGAAGATTTCGTGATTCTAGTTTGCATCGTTTTGATACAATGCAGCAGTGTGACCGTGACGGGCAGACAGACGGACGGACGCCTAGGCCTATACGATAGCTAAGATGCGGCGAAGCACTGTGTGCTGTGCGCGTAAAAAGGGAAGAAATAGGGCCTACTTGAAATGCGAATTTTGTAACTGCCTATCAGTAAATTTGTAAGCATACCATCTTCTTCGAACGCCTGACTTCCAACACGGTGTTCCACGTTGCAGACATGTCGTTGGTGCAATCAATGCTCCAGCTATTGTGTGACTGTGACGACCGATCGACGAAACAACGACAGCATGGTCGAAGCACGCGTCGCACCTTCTATTATACGCCTGTGCACCGGCCACCGGCCGAGTGACTATAGCTCTGTAGCTGGCGCAATGCAATGCGCGCGAATTCTGTGCAGCTGCGCGCCATGCTGCCGTATTGTTGTCCCAGTCGGCAGTCGCTTGCTCAGCGCTGCACAGCGCCACTGGATCGATTCGCTCTGCACTCGACGAGCTGCCGGGCCGGACGGTTGCTGGCGCTCTCATTGTTGCCCGACGGTCGACGTCTGCTTATTGTGATAGCAGCGAGCAGCCCGACTGCTATGCAGAGCGGGGTCCACGACGTGCACACCCATGCACTGCCCACTCCCAGCAGTTCGCGCCGTTTCCACGCTACCGCCCGTGTCATTCTGTCTCACCGAGTTTGCGTGATTCACTCTCGTTCGTGAACATGTTCGTCTGTAATTCCAGCTCCCAAAATTCCGCCGACGTTCAGTGAGGTTCTTACTAATCATTACGATCATTCACACACACTCTAAAAGTTAGCATTCGTTTCCATTTTGACAGCATGCAGTCGCTGCGAGTCAATTTCATTTTTTTGCCAGAGAATAGGGGGAGTGCCAGACAAGGACACAGTATTCTAGAAGACTAGAACTGCATGGACTCGACGTCCCTAAGCCGCCAGTTGTATAGAGTGTTTTTAAACAGCCCATATCGGAACGTTTCTTCAAAAGTTACGGAAAATTGAAAATTGACTTGTCAACGTTAATTATTGAGTTCAGGGATTAATTAAAAAGTGAATCCTGGACTGTTAAACTGGAGGCTGGCGCTCCTCCATGAACTGACGCCCGATGCAGTTTGTCTCCTGTGCTAGTCACACCACTGTGCCACTGCTACTGGCTCACATTTGCTTTACTCAAATTTTTTTTCGGTTATACGCCAGTGAATGACAGTGTTATAAAGCGAGTGGAAGTGTACGATAGGGTATTTATGGACGTTTGTTTCACAGTTGTTGTAAAACTGCCGTGCCATTCACCCTTTTCACCCTTTTGCCTACATGTAGGCTACTGCAAGAGCAGTAACTTTTGCTACAACATCTAAGCATTGCTATGCTACCAGAAAGCACACCATGACACAGCTTAGGTCATGTCGGTACAATTAAACAACGTCTTGCACCTTGAGTGGTGCCCGAAAGTTAGTCTGATAGGCCTAACAATGCATTGAGCATAATAAATACATTACTGGTACAAACGAAAGTTATTCTTGGTCGATTTGAGTCTCACTCTCACCACAAGCAGCTGGTTCTCGACAGGCCTTGGTAGAGACCAGGGATAAATAATTATCTTTATTCCCTGGTAGAGACCGAGAGGCGACGGGTGCCATCTGAGCCGATGCTCCTTAGCAACTCCATTTAGAAACTTTGTTGTTGTTAGCGATAGAAGCTGTACTTTTAAAACTTTGTTGCAAAGTTTTTGTAACTTTGTTGATTGAGTACAGTTAGGCTAAAGAAAATGTAATCTAACGACAATGCTGCTGCCTAGCGCTGGATTAGACTAAAACGAGTTTCTGGATATGGCCACTGGAAATAAAAATGAATCGGTTTTCTTCGAAAGCACTTCGTCGTCCACATTACCGCTCATTACTCACGACAGCTATTTTAATATGCTTGAGTCTTCTGATTCCATTTCAACAGTTGAGAAGTATGCAAAACAGTGGGCAGCGTCTGTTTCAAAGAGGTAGGCTTAATTGCATCTCAAACTTTTAGGCAATAGCCTAAAAGTTTGAATCGGTGCCTTGGTGTGCTCTTGCTATGATCCGTTTGTCCCGGACTGATACACATTCTATTATCAGTTCAGCCTTGAACAGCCTTAGTCAGTATGTACAACCACCGAATACCGGTCAAGGCTGTCCGTGTCTATGCCTACGGCAAGTGGCCTTCGGCACGGACACGGCAGCACCGGAGCAACTGCAGCCTCCCGGGTCGGCAGTCTGGCCAAGCAGCTTCTTAAGCCAGCAACTATCATTGGATAGCCACTTGGCAAGTTTTTTCAACTGTTTGCAGCAGCCTCAATATCTCACCCATACTGCACAGTATGGTGTCAACTGTTGTTGACATAAATCTTTCAAAATTTTTCTAATATGCTAACCCTAACCCTAAACCCTATTCCTAACCCTAATCATAATTGCTGAATCTTACACGATAATATAGACACAAAATGTAGTTTTTGCCGGCTTGCCTTACTGCCATATCTGATAACCACTTGCAGCGTGGCGCCACATGTTGCATGCAAGCCGTTAAAGTCATAATATCTTCACTGTTACTGTATGGATTTTAACATGGTTTTCACTGTTGGAAAGGGAAAAATTACAGACTTCTAACGGAGTAGGGAACTTTGTTGAACTTTGTTGTATTTAAACTAATTGTAGAGCACAATATTTGAATCAGTATACTTCCCAGTATAGGCTACGGCCTGTGGCCTACTGATCTATATTTAGCTCAGTTCGCCTACCTCCACTCCGGACTGATACAAATTCTAATATTAGTCCGGCCCGGACAGATATTAGAATTTGTAGCAGTTCAGGTGGACTGATAATAGATTTTTGCATTATGGTGGCACAGCGCCATTGCAAAACTTTCACACTTGAATTTCAATGTTAGCTTTAACCACAAGCCTATCATATTAACCCCAACCATATTTCTATTCCTAACTCTAAATCTGACTTTAATACTAACGCTCTTCTATCCTTAAGGTCACTATTTCAGACTTTCTAGTGGGGAACTTTTGCGATAGTGCTCACACAATCACTAGAGGACCAGGACCAGACATGCCAAGGTTAGAAAGAAAAATGTGTGAGATCTGCAAACGAGTCTTTCCTTTTTTCTTCCTTTTTTGTCTTTTGTCTTTTCTTTTTTTTGTAGTTTTTATCAGGCATGAAAATGTGTGATCGAAACTCATACAACATGCTTGAAACTTGCAATGTTTCAAGGTATGGATACGCTAGTCACTGGAACTTGAAGTGGAATGAGGATAGACTGTGAAACTTTTTGCTTTACATGTCCAGATCTCACCAATGCTGTTTCATGTTTATGTACTGTACATAATGTATGTATTGACAAAATATTTGCATTTTCATTTGTTTCGATGCTGACTAGCATATTTTGGTGTGTTGTAGAATTGATGCATATATTGGAGCATGGTCAAATAATGTGGATTTGCAGCCTGTAATTACAAAAGTAATCAAGCAGGAGTTGATTGCTGTGTTCATTCAAGCCTTGCATCGAAATGAGTATGATTCAAGTTTATACATTGTTTTTGTATTACTGAGATTATTCGCTGATGTTGGTGATATACTATGATTTTTTCATGACATATTATAATAAAAAGCAATTCTGTCGGCTGCGTGGAAGACTCTAGTTTCAGGAACTGTGAAGCTTTTCCATAAATTCAAAGGGGGTCACTCCGAACGAGGGCCCTAAATGAGATGGCGGTGGACAAAATTTGTGATTTTTGGCCAATAACTCACTGTGTCTCAGTAACAGTGTGAGATAAGGCCTAGGTTACTATTAATCACTAATAAGAAATCGTATACTGGCTTTCGATTGGGGCCAAACTCAATGACCTTGGATGATCTTGAACGCCAAAATAGGGTGTTTTATGGATTTTTTGTCGATTTCGGGCTGCGACACAAGTCTGTATCATTCACAAGGAGGTACCACGGTACTATCATTATGTGCACTTTGGCATGACTGTAATAAAGGTGTTTATTTTATCCCAAATTCCAGCAGATTTAACTCAAACAGCGACAGATTTTTGTTGTACGATTTCATTGTATTGTGAGCGCAATAATTTATTATTTAATACATTTCTGATGCACAGTATTTGGTGAAACGGTTTGTATATCTTACAGCGTAATTTGTGACATTTTGTTTGATGGTGCTGCCATTTCGGGAATCGGTTTAACCAATGCTGATTGATTGCATTGATTGAGTTGTTATATTTTTACGCGCGAAAGCAGCTACTGCTTTCATCGCGTTTTAGCCATCGCAATTCTGTCCATTTGTTTGTCTGTCTGTCCGTCTGTTCATCTCACGGGTGGATCAGTCAAAAGCAGTGCTTACACCTGGCAAACACAATAAAAAAGTGACATTGCATTGACGGAGGTTTGTGCTTTTTGAATGCCTTTCTAGTTTGCTAATTTCATAGTTATTTGTTTTTCATGTTGTGCATTGTTCATATGGTGAAATACTGATACATTATTTCTTCTCTAAAACATTGCATAATTTGTATTGTTGCATGTTTACTTTGATATTTTTTAGCCGCCTATCATGGATCTTTTTGGCTGAAGCATTGTCTAACATGGAAGCTTACTGTGACTTGTTCACATCAGGACCAGAGGTTTACTGTTCTTCGAGACTATTGACTTACTTTGATAAGCCATCAGAAGTGACAGATGCTGACAGACTCCAGTGGTTCAATAGTCTTATTCTGCTTTTTATGTCGGAGATGATGAATTGATCTTTTTTTATAATTACTGTGAGGTTTTATTTAGGTGCACATCACGTTGTAGTTGGTATTTGTATGTACATAGATAAACAGTCTATTGTGCAAAGTAATTTTTACTGTCTGCAGTAGTGCTGACAGTATTGTTAACAGCATTATCGCAAATTTTATTTGTTTTTCTCTTTCCTTGTTACCATGGTAACCCACGAACAGCTGCACTTAGCTTGATGAAATTTTGCGTGAATGTGTATCTCAACAGCCTTTAAAAGCCTATTGAATTTCAAGGTCGTGGGTTAAAGTTCAAGGTCACTGAACCGTATTTTTAGATTTTTCACCATTGCAAGATAGGGCAAAAAGTTTGTTAGCAGGATTACAAAATAGTTATGGATGGATGGATTTACTTAAAATCATTAGGGAAAATTACATTTGGCAAAATCCCCGTAGATGTAATCTTTTTACAAAATCCTTTAGACACAGTTCGCTGGATTGGTGTAACATGGACAAAACCTTCGTGATATAATTCTTACTGGACAAAATTCTCCTGGGACATTATCCCTGGTGCATGAAATTTTGCACAGGCATGGCGCATGGCGCCTTGTGCAAGGCTTTCCAGCAACTGTCTAGTTTTTGTCTGAAGTTAAAGGTCCGTGGATGCCAAAATTAACATATACATTTTATTCATTTTCCTGAAAGTGCAGAATTTTCTGATAACTTTGACAGTAATATCAGCGCCTAGCATTTTGTACCTTTGAAGTCGACAATCTACGAAAACGACATAGAAAATGCGCCGCCATGATGACCTTCGGTGACGTCATGAGTCTAGCCTATAGACGTCATGAATATTAATTGCCTAGACTAGAATGATGACGTCGTTGGCTAGGAAATTAATATTCATGATCTATATGGGCTAGGGTCATGACGTCACCGCAGGCACTGATAGATTAAAATATTTCGCATAACGTAACGTAATGTTGCATTTCGTTTGAAATCACACATTAATTTCATATATTTATGAAGCTCAAATCGACATATTATATATGCAAGAATAAATGTCTAATTTAAATCTACAGAAATTGCGCGAGTGAGTTTGAGCGTGGCCATGGACCTTTAAGCTTTGCAGTACTGATATGCATACTGCATAGTGAAGGATTGTTTGAACGCTGTGTGTCACTGTATCTCACACTGTGTCGCACAATGTCACTGTTCTGTGCCACCTTGCATAACGGCATACTGCCGATTGCATTTTTAGTTGTACCACTATGCTGAGCGAGTCTGCGATGTTATGGAGCAGAGTCATCCACAGTTTGAAGATCTGAATATTGCCGATGCTGTCAGAGCATTCTTCCCTAAAGTTAGTTTTCAGTATTGTTGCATGTAAAAGCAATCAACTGGCCTGTAACTTAATTTAATTATTTTATTTTTATATATGCAGTGTACTGGCTGATACTTCTCGACTGAGTTGACGAAATAAAGCAGAGGCACATTTCGCACTTTTTTTCTGAGAATCTCTGAGAATCTCAGAAATTCTAACTTAAAAGCGCGTTTTACACTTTCTACTTCTCTGAGATTCTCTGAGAAATTGTGAGCAAGATTTTCCTTTGCTACGTTATGCTAGCTCCGCCCACTTGCTTGTGAGTTGGATAAAATTGGCTAGCGTAGAATTCTATGTTAGAATTCTCGTAGAATTCTTACTTGTGCGTTTCACACTTTTCGTGAGAACTAGTGAGAACTAGTGAGCCATAGAAGTGAGGTTCTCAGAAAAAAAGTGCGAAACGTGCCTCGGGTCTCACTTCTGTTCGTCCATTGCTTTATATGTCTATCTGTTTGTCTACAGGGCTCTAAATGGAGATCAGTGCCACTTGGTAGACCTTGTTGCTTTGGAAGAATTTTATGGGTTTTTTTCACTGCTCACTGTTGAATTGGTAGAGATGCATCGAACAATGCTAAATCTGCACTGGCTTTTGGCTTGCAGTAGCCTGACTCGGTGACTGGATTGTAGCCTAATCGTAAATTGTTTGTTTTATCACAGATTAGTTGACATCTGTTTGATATTGTACAGCTGAACGAAAGTTGGAGAAGTGTAAATATATTCAACCGTCACATTCCTGCGCCGCCAAAGGAGGCAAAACAGACACCAACACCACGACGCCACGGACTGAAACTGCTCCTGCCTAATGTCAAAAATCCATATTCCTTTGGCATTACAGTATGTGAGACAGTTCAAGTAAATAACTAATTAATTAATTAAGCAAGTTAGTAAATGAATAAGTAAGTAAGTAAGTAACTAAGTAGTTAAGTAAGTCAGTAAAATGTCGATTTGTATAATGTGCTGTAAAGTCATTACGCTATTTTAGCACCTGCTAAAAAAACTTATGTTAATATTTTATGGGTTATTACGAAAAACTTTAGAAGGCATAGACCTATTAGGTGACGTTGGCAAATATTGAATAATACTTAACTTAATAATATATACTAGCAACACAAGGAATGAACATATTCTAGTAATAACAAATTATACCCAATCAAATTTGCTATTTTTGTGATACTTAATGCTAAAGTCATGAAATCAGGATTTGAGAATTTCCAGCTTACCTGTTCATTGTCGTTGTATGTTTGTGTTAAGCACTAAGTTGAAGTAAACCATAGCAGTATGTTGATATTTATTTTTTATGACAAAATGTGTTAACAATTGATGTTGACAGTTATGATTATATGATAGATGGTTTGTTTGTACTTTATATTAAAGCTGGTCTATTCGGTTGTTTAGGAAGACGAACACATTCCAAGTCTTCTGGCTATGCAAGACATCAATGCTTCAATAACAGATGTAGCACTGGAACTTGCTACACGTAAATAATCATTTTTTTTGCTTTTTTCATAGTTTAGTTCTTGGTTTGGCAGTTTGTAAAAAGTATATAATTTATATGCATTTTATTTGTCACTATTATATCACTGGACAGACTGCAATAAATTCTCAGCCTGTGTGTAGGCTGTGAAACTACTGGACAGCTGTTAATAATGTAGGTCATCATGCTTTGAAGTAGTGATAAAATTGTTGTCATCCCAATCAGCATTAACTTGTAGACACACCGTTGGATCTAGGCTACAGATTCACTATGGCTGTACCAAATGGTAGATTTCATTATTCAACCAAATAAGAATAATTTGATATATTATTCAGCTTAATTAATACAAATTGCATACGAATGGCTGACACATAATTAGTGTTATTGTTAAGTAAGTAAGTAAGTAAGCAAGTATGTGCATATTTAAAGTGCACAATGTCAGCCAGTGGCCGAATCTGAGGCACTTGGCTGAGCCGCTAGGGGGAGCAGTAGGCCTGCTGGAAGCAGTGAGTTCTAAGGAGGCGACGGAAAGTGTCTGCAGAGGTAGAACTACGGATGCTAGAGGGTAGTGAGTTCCAAACTGTGGGGGCTGCAATGCTAAAACCGCGGGAGGCAAAGGTTGTGTGGACACGTGGAACTGACAAAAGATTGGTGTTGACAGAACGCAGAGAACGTGTAGGAGTGTGATAATTGAGCAGAGAACGTTACAGAATGTTACAGAATAATGATAAGATAGAGCATATTAACAGATTGTGTGGTAATCGTGATTGGAAGACACTGCAGTGTTATGTGTTTGTTCAGGTGAAGCTATATGGAACGCTTGTCTTGGTACCACACCACTTGCTCTTAACGTTGATCTGTCGTGTAATGAGGTATTATTTGCTCATAATCACTTTTACAAGGTCACTGTTAATGTTCTGCGTCAACATTGAGAAAAAAACATTTTCTCAGTATATCTGAGGCTCTGCAGTATGAAATTGAACTAATTCTGTGGGGATGGCTAAGCACGGCAAAGTTTTTACGCACGAAAGCAGCTACTGCTTTCAGCGCGTCTTAGCCATCGCAATTCTGTCCGTCCGTCTGTCTGTCCATCCGTCTGTCACACAGGTGGATCAGTCAAAAACGGTGCAAGCTAGGATCACCAAATTTTCACCATTGGCTGTCTGGAAGACTCTAGTTTCAGGAACTGTAAAGCTTTTCCATAAATTCGAAGGGTGTCACCCCCGAATAAGGGGGCTAAATGAGAGGAGGGTGGGCAAAATTTGCGATTTTTGGCCCATAAGTCGCTGTATCTCAGTAACGGTGCGATATAGGGCCTAGGT
>Ga0209671_1006898_pt1 | contig 11721 bp, 8 predicted proteins | sample WorMetHERISLAND2_2_FD_187401 | JGI IMG/M metagenome (GOLD analysis project Ga0209671, IMG submission 187401) | Marine gutless worms symbiont microbial communities from Max Planck institute for Marine Microbiology, Germany - Olavius geniculatus... | ecosystem: Host-associated > Annelida >...
GTTATTTATTGTGTTTGTTATTATTTTCGTTCATTAGATGCAGAAAAAAGTGATGCAAGTATTATTTTGCGATCTGCATTCGGCTGTTGTGCTAGCTGATAACGTATGAAGTAGCAGACAAAACTATCGGCCGTGCGTCATGGTTCACCGATTTTGTCGGGCAACTCAACCATGCCCACAAAAGTCAGCCGACTTTGTCGTTCGTCTGACCAAGGCTTCAGTGTTGCACAGCTGAAGGCAGATAGCTGCATATTATATCAGCACTTGGCTGACACATTTCTTAGTTTTATGTTTGTTTCACTTCAGTAATCGAGATATCTGTGTCTGCTCTGTGCAGTCTGGGAAATGACGTGTCATCCAGCGGCGGCGGCAACAGTATGCAGAAACGGCGAGTTTGTGGTACATCTCCATTGCATCTGTCAGTGAACACATCTGCTGGTTGTACCAGATAGGCCACAAACCTGGGAAACCTGGAATACTCGGGGAATTCTCAGAAGCCGGAAAACTTAGGGAATTCTCCTGGAATTCTGTGCAACCTCAGGGAAAAATTGTAACAAATGTCACCAGATGCACTTTCCAGTGTGCAAAAATGCTCTAAAAATTTGTTTGCGGTCATAACTCTGCTTTTTGTTGCGATGACCCATGGAACAGTAAGTTTTTGGCTGTTGAAAAGCCTGTAAAACTTAGGGAATTCTTTTCTGCTACTTTGTGGCCACTCTGTTAGATGCTGAAGCCCAGGTTTAGAGTTCTGTGCTGTTGTGTTGCTGCAGTGTTTGCTGTTTGTAACGTGGTGCATGGAGTGTTTTTTTTCTCTGAGCACATTGAGCACATTTTGTTAACTTAATTATTTTAGCACCTGTAGGCTGTTGGTTAGGTTTACTTTTTATTCAAGTACAATACACATGCAGTCATAATGCTTAACGGGGCTTGTGTAAATTTCACCTGACTAGCTGTACTTGAAACCTAAAAAACAGCTAAGACTCTCTTCAAAGATTTACTGGATTAATTGTTAATTTGCTTACTTGTATGATTTGGATCTGAGAATATTCACACTTAAGCTGTGTTTTTGATGGCCTAATGGTTTTGTTTAGTTTGGCATGGCCATAGATATTATAAATACGCTAATTTCGAGCTCAAGTCTAACACGTTCTAAGTGCGCTAGCTGTTAGCAAAGACGTTCTAATTTCTGCTGATGCCATGGCAGACGAAAACTTCACAACAAGCCCAGCTATCGCTAGGAAAAGCTGACTGTGTTGCCTATGTCCAAAGCCCAGCATCTGACTTCCAGTCATGGAAAGAAAGCGATTTGTCATGGGTGACACAGTTTCATGCATGCTATGTTAACGGAATGCTGTCTCGAAAGCTACAATGAACACTAGTATAACAGACATAGAACGTGGTCAATTTGCCAAGTGATATAAATAGCTACAGAGTAAATAAACAAGGAGAATATCGGATGCGTGTTTTACAAATATTTCTCACAATAAAAATGCCTTGCTCGGGAAGACACACTGCAGCCTATACAGTTCCTGTGTTGCAGTACTGACCTTCAAGGTCATCCAAGATCGATGACTTCTATGTTATTTGAAAGCCAATATGCCACTTCCTGTTAGTGGTCAATAGCAACCTAGGCCCTATCTCGCACCATTTAGCCACAATAGTGCGTAAGTCTTTCAAGGTCATCCTAGGTCATTGATTTCTGTCTAATCTGTTAGGACGTACGCCACTTCCTATTAGTGATTAATTATACCCTAGGCCATATCTATCACCATTTCTGAGATACGGCCACTTATAGCTTTAAACATACCATTCAAAACTCTGACCAAACCGCTGCAGATGGACACATGGTTGCTATTGACAGCCTATAAGAAGTCGCCACCTCCCTATCCGATGGTACCATCGCTGACCCTTACATACCACATGATAGTGCGTTATTACTCTTCAAGGTCATCCGAGGTCAGTGATTTATATTTTGTTTGAAAGCCAGTATGTGACTTCCTATTAGTGATCAGTAGCAACCTAGGCCCTATCTTGCACCATTTAGCCACAGAACATCCATGACAGACAGACAGACTGATGACAACTCGTTCCAATAGCTCGACCATTACTTATGTACAGTCGGCTAAAAAGTGTTTTGTTTTGCTGTATTCAGATTGAATAACAGCTAACAGTTAACAGCTACCGCACTCGGACTGTGGTAGGCTTGGGCATTAAATTAAGCATATTTATAATATACACAGGCCTGCCTAACTAACCGAAACCGTTAAGCCATCAAAAACATGGCTTTACTGTATACAGTATTAGTGTAGAAACAAGATTGTGCTTAATTGCCAGTTTTTGCAAGGTAGTGCATATACATAAGTCATGTATTGTAATATAGTTTAACCCTTTTGTTACAATTTTTTGTAGTATATACAGGGTGGTCCAAAAAAAGTTCCAACTTGTTTTGTCATAACTTTGTCAAATCTCCACCAAATTTAATAATTTTCGCCACATGCTCGGCCAAAACAATAGAATTATGTGAGGTACACTCATTTTCCACCTTGTCTAATTTATGTCAATGCACTACTGTGTAAAACGCAGATGCTCCAAACTGTTGCATTACGCGGCGATTATCAGTAATAGATTGCTCGCATTTTCATTCAGAAAACAGTTGGCGCCAATAGCAGACAACAAAATAGCTGACTGATTAGCTCAAAACACGTCTAATCCATGAATGAGTGCTGTGCAGTTTGATCAGTTGATCATTAATGCTGCTATCAGCTTAGCTTCACATATAAGCTATTGTGTATACTTTGGGCATAAATTTTGATAATTTGGAAGCAAGTTGTTACACAAACTTATAATTCTGTTAAATGAATCACATTTTAGTTTATTGTGTGCATAATTAAGTCATTAAAACTTTTTACGGGCACAACAACTCAGCATTATGCAACAGTTTGGAGCATCTACCTTGTGCCTGGACATAAATTAGGTAAGGTGGACAATGAGTGTACATCACATAATTCTGTCATCTTGGCCATCCATGTGCCAAAAATTAGATTAGACAAAATGCCGACAAAAAGAAGTTTGGACATTTTTTGGGACCACCCTGTATATATCTGCAAACATTTGACAGAATCTGTTGATGTGATGAAGTTATTGTGAAAAACACAAAGCAAGGTGCGATGTGTTGTGTTCTTTGTTGTCAGGAATCCCGACAGTAAAGTAGTCTTTGCTGCATCTGGATCATGTGAAATGCAAGTTGACTTGGTAATTTCACCACTTAATACTTCCGTTGCATTTGCACTCTGAATGATGTTACATTCACCTTACCTTACCTCCGGGGTGGACAGGCTCTTACACCTGCTCAGTGCTGAGGCCATATCAGTTCGGCCCAATGCGCGTCACCGAATGTAACCACAAGGTTTCAGGTAGTGGCCATAAAGCCGTAGACGACTGTGAAGCCGTAAATAGACGACTGTAAAGCTGTAGTCGGCTGTGAAGCTGAAACCAGCACAAAAGCACTGGTAACGTGTAGCAATCTGCTGTCACGGGTTTGGTCAGCTCTTAGTTAGCTCCTCGCCTCCAGATTTTAGAAATCTTTCGGGTCATCTGTGCAAAGCCCCACCACCACATCAAGGTGGCTGACCATGGTGGGGATGTTACATTCACATAAGTAAATGAAAATTTCAGTTATTGAATTATCATTAAGTTGACATAATTTGTTAGTCAGTTGCAAATTAGAACAGTCATTGTAGTGTTTTTTCATGCTTTTTCCTCATTGCAGATATCTTTTTCTGACACACGTTGCAGTGAAAAGCTGCTTGCAATTTTTTTTTGTTCTCAGCTTATGTCCTATAATGTTTGCAAAATGGGTTGTGAAAAAAGAACATTTAGCTCATGGTTTAAAAAACCTGCTTCATGGCTTTTCATTTATTAGAGTGAGCAACGAAGATACTGTCCACAGGTTTGAGGTGGGTTCGCATTGGGTGTTTGTGGGTGTCTTGATCCTGATCTGGCTTGTGAAAAACATCTAGGCCCAAGTCGCAAAAGGTTCTAAGATGTGAACTAACCCCAAGTAGCTGTAGTGTGATTAACTACAAAGAGAAGGTCTAATATTATCTTTGTGTGATTCTTACCATGAAATGTCTTGTTTGCAGGCAACTGGCAACAAAGAGAATGCTATAAAGCCTGTGGTGACTTTGTAAGAGAAGAAATTACGGCAGCAGCATTCTGCAGAAAGTGCAACGATGCTCTTAGTCCGCTGGTTAAATCGGTGTATTACTGACAAGCTGGGCTGGCACATTCACATGACGTTGATTGTAAACTGCTGAAGTTATGAATTATTAATTGTTGAGTTGAAGCTGTGAATGTGCCACATTTTTCTTTAGCATGTCATGGTATGACGTATGCACTGGTTACCAAATTCAGGCTGTGTTCACACAGACACGAGTACGAGTCTGCGTTTCCGTTTATGGCCGTAGAAGCTTCACTCGTACGAGTGCAGAACGCACTTGTACAAGCACACAACTTAAACGCGTGTTGGCCATATTGAATTAAATCAAATTGAGGAAATGCTTTGCGAATAAACAACAATATTCTACCACAAAGTTACTTTTTTTACAAAACCGCACATCTCTAACGATAAACAATTTTACGATGATGTTAGTCGTGACGTCAAACATGCGTCACGGCTTTTATAAATTACATTAATGCTACTTACGAGTAATTTACTTTCTACTAGACCTGGGAGTTGCTGAGGTACAGAAACTTGACCTGACTTGAGGCTAAAATGACCCCCAAGTCGACGGTGGTCGACTTGAGCACATCTGAATTTAAATTTGAATTTAAATTGAATTTAAATTTGCGTGAACGCTGTATGTATACTGTAGGCTATTCATAAAGTGTTTTATTCTTTCGGCCGATGCCTTTTGTTATTGTCATTTATCGAAGGAAGTTCGTACAGACGTAAAAAAATGCATGTTATGTGATTTTTTAACGAGCTACAGCTATGCTGTACAGCATATTGGCATCGTTGTAGTCCGTCCGTCTGTAGGGCCTATACTGGATGTATTGTGACTAATCGTTAAGACTTACGGAAAAACTTTTACGCTAGTAATTAGCTCTGTCTTAAACCTAGACATGCAAAATTTCAGTGATCTAGTACAAGGGGAACAACAACACGAAAATTACGTCATTCACACTAGGCTGATACATACGTTGGCCTCTACATTATTCTAACAATCAACGCTGTGTGAAGCGTTGAAACTCGATAATCCCTTCACTTTAATCGGTAAGCTTATACCGCTTTTTAATATACAGTTAGTGAAATATAATTTTTACAAATTGCCTTATTCGCCGGAACTCTATCGATAGCCACGTTTGATAAAACTGCTAGGTGCAAGATTTCTGGTCAAGTCGACTTGAAATGACTTGTAATGAAACCGACGGTGCCAGAAAATTTTGATGGTGATGCTGCTATAGACCGACTTGGAAGGCCCAAGTCAACTTGATCGACTCGACTCACAGGTCTACTTTCTACGAGGTGGATAAAAACACGACCTGCACAGAAACTACTCGTACGAGTGAAATTTACAGATAACCCGTACTCGTATATATGTGAACGGCCACCACTGAAATACATGCAAACTCATGTTTGCCGGAACTCGTATACGGGAACCCATACAGTGCCGGACTCTTACTCGTGTTTATGTGAACGCAGCCTCACTGGGAGACGAGCCATGCACTGACAGTAACATTTGTTAACAGTTGTAAACTGTGCATGGTTCTAATGTAGTGTTACTTTTGCACCATTAAAAAGTACATTTCTGAGTGTATCAATGTCATAATTTAACCATGTTATTGACTTAATGTAAACATTGTTTCTAGAAATGATTGTTTGCTTAACACAATGGGCAATAGTATGAAGTTTATCCCTGACTTTTGATCAGGGTTCCTACAGGTTTTCTGTAGCAAAATTCACAGACTTTTCCAGCCATGGAATGACAATTTTCCTGACGTTGTCGAAACAGTAACCCTACCGCACAAATGTCAGAAATGGTATTAAGTAATGAAACGGTATTAATAGAACAATATCAAACGACAGAGGCCCTGGTCCGGGCGGGGGGGGGGTCCCCCCTGAAGCTGAACCATGTCCAGCTTTCTGACATTCAACAAAAGCCGCAAACTTGCCTGCTTTTTAATATTTGGAGATGCAAAAAATCAGTTATCTGCAGTCTACATGATCCAAGATCATTTTCCCTGACTCAAAAATATTATCCCTGAAATTTTCCTGAGAACAAAAATTCCCTGACATTTTCCAGTTTTCCCTGACCTGTAGGAACCCTGATTAATAGGAAGAGTCAATACCTTACTTTCAGTAGGACCCTTCTGAGGCATACTTTTGTTGTAGCACAATTAGCGTTGATGTGCAACTAACTGTAACTCGAGCTTAAACTAAAAATTAGTTAGCAACTACTTTGGCAATATAGTTAAAGCTAAATTAATAATTCTTAATTATACTTTTCCGTATTACTTTGCACCTATTTTGGGGATGCAATGACAATTTAAGAAAAAGAATTGTTGTACTTTATCAATTCAACTTATGAACTGTTTAAGTAGCTTTAAGTAAACTTTTTGCCCATCACTGCTGGTTAGTAAACTTGTGTTACAGCTTCAAGCAGTATTTGAACTAAACTCTAGTGGTGTTAAGTCATTTTCTGCCACCAAGACAAACACGACAGACAATTTGATATACATACAGTACATTACACGCATGAGCACATGAAATCAACACAATGTTTATATACATTTTGTTAATGACTGGCAGCTTTATAAGAAGAATCTAACAGCACAAAGTAGCTAATGTTATGTAAGCAGATGCAACAATATACAGCTAGCCTTATGCATGTGGTTTTATACATCAGTTGCTTGTTGAAGTAAAATGGAACTAATAATTTTCAATATAACCTGTTTCATGTTGAGATTTACTTGCCGAACAGCAAACAGAGACGACTGTGACATATACAGTATTTCACCCAATCAGAAATATCCTACACTATGTAAAATACAGACATACAATACACATATCAGCCACATCGTAACTTACTGACAAATGGCAAAACATTAGTTCGGTTACTCAGTACCACAGACAACCTTTAGAAAAAGTCCTGTGTACACAAGCCCACTGTATATGGTATTAATACAATATCTGTGCACTGCACTGCACTGCAACAACATGCACAGATAAACAACAGATGAAACCAATCAGTCCACTGGTTTTCAACACATCTAGCGCTTTGACAGCTCTTGAGATAGCCAGTCCAGACCCTCGTAGAGGCCATTGCCTTGGGTAGCACAGGTTGCTTGGATGTACCACTGTAACATGCAAAAAACCAAATCACCATAATTACAAATGCCACATTTTTAGTTCATTCTGCAGAAAGTAGGCTACAGTCACATGTCTTAACAATGCTGACTTCTGAAGATGACGGAATATAAAGCTGCATACATTATAATCTTATAACTTGCTAAGAAATACAGATAGAAAAATAACACATGTACAAATTTTTTTGGCCAACACTATAAAATATTCCTTGTTCACACTGTCTACAAACTGACTATCACAACAAGAAATTTGAGCTAATGCTCACAAGATGCGCTAAAGCCTATAGCAGTTCCAGTTCAGTAGTTTAGCTAAAAATTGGGGTGTTCAGCTAAGTTAATATACAAATACCAAATTCTCTATCTGGATTGCATAATGATAGTTCCGTGGTGCCACCTTGTGAATGAAAGACTTGTGTCGCAGCCCAAAATCACCAAAAAATCCATAAAAACCCTATTTTGGCATTCAAGGTCATTGAATTCGGCGCCAATCCAGAGCCAGTATACGACTTCCTATTAGTGATTAATAGTAACCTAGGCCTTATCTTGCACCGTTAGTGAGATACAGCGACTAATTGGCCAAAAATCACAAATTTTGCCCACCCCCTTCTCATTTAGCGCCCTCGTTTGGAGTGACCTCCTTCAAATTTATGGAAAAGCTTTATGATTCCTGAAACTAGAGTCTTCCAGGCTGCCAAAGGTGAAGATTTGGTGATCCTAGCTTGCATCGTTTTTGACTGATCTACCTGTGTGACAGACAGACGGACAGAATTGCGATGGCTAAGTCGCGCTGAAAACAGTAGCTGCTTTCACGCGCAAAAAAGCCACGTCACGGATAAACGTTGGGTTCTGGATAGAGGCTGGGGGTCAAGGCGATTTGTATTAATGGAAGCTGTGTCCCAGTTATAGGCCAGTTTGACTAGGATACCGGTATATATGTGACACAATGGAGACGACAGTTTTCTGACTCAAAAATGTGCTAAAGCATCAGTAGGCTCATGGGGTCAAGGTAACTTGTACTTTTAGAAGCCGGGTTCCAGATAAACACTAGGTCCTGGATACAGGCTGGGGGTCAAGGCAACTTGTACTAATAAGCCAGGGGCTTCTACGGCACACAACAACGGTACTACTTACGTTGCGACCTCGTAGCTGGTTAAGTCCTAATTTGTCTGTGATTTCCGCAGCTGACATTGCATTCGGCAAATCTTGTTTATTGGCAAACACCAGCAGCACTGCATCTCTTAGCTCATCCTCTTGGAGCTACAGAAAAATGCCAGCAAAGACTTAAACTTGTGCAACAACGGGTATTCTAGGCAATGTAATATTTTTCAGAAGTACATCGTACACAAAACTTCAAATACATGTTGTATCGGTAGTACGCTACACAATCTTGCAAATATAACCAGGAAATTCAACAACTAGTAAGTTGCTCTAAGCAGATATTCACAACAATCTTCAGAAGTGGACTTAATTCTAAAAATGACAATAATTTCACAAAAGCTATCTGTGAGACATCTGGAACTAGAGCAATATAGGCCAAATAACTTTGACAAATCGGCTTTCACAGTGAGTTTGGCGAAATTTAAATCCTCAAATCTGGTTGAAGATTGGATCTGATTTCGAACATAATCATTGATTTTTCCATGATCTAAGTAAAATTCTCAATAACAAGTTAACTTACTGTTGCGTACAAACAAGAAAGTATAAATAAACAATCTGTAATCATTAGTAGCAACAGTACTATCACTGCAGCAAAGAATATATTGATGTAAATCATTCAAAAAACGACAAGTCAAGACTATAGTTTCACTAGTTCTAGCTAAAAAGTTATGTGCATGCACTGCTGCCATGTTGACATCCAGGCAAAAATATTGTTGCCCCTACTCTCCCTGAGGTCCAAAAAGTAAAAATGAACCATTCTGCCATTTTAGCTCCAGATGCTTGCACTGAGATATTAGAATGGTTGGTGCATCACATACTAAAATTTGAAGTTCCAAAATTATAAACCAGAACCCTTGACCAATAACCGCAAACCTTACATCAGTTCAACCTGCCAGAATCTCACATCATAACTTCATAATCACAACTGGAATAAAATATAAAACAATGAAATGAGACCATTTTGGACAGTTCTTCGCGAGCCTCAGTTGCTCTCTCACGGTCGTTACTGTCCACTACAAAGATGAGGCCCTGTGTGTTCTGGAAGTAATGCCGCCACAGAGGTCGAATCTTGTCTTGACCACCGACATCCCATACTGTGAAGCTGATGTTTTTGTACTCAACAGTTTCAACATTGAAACCTAACAGCATCAACAAAATACTTAGTATGTGCAAAATTGTGCATTAAACTAACAATAAGTTTAGCTAGAACTGAAGAAAAAGCATTTAATGGCATCTGCTGATTTACCGGTAGTCTGGTACACATCAATCAGGATGCAGGATAAGCAATATTTGTTGACTATGCGGTATCCCTGTTTCATTCTCAAGTTATGCACACCTGAGTAATGAATTTTTTTACCTAACTGTGAAAACAGAAAGCAGAAACCAGCAGGCTGAATTTACATATAGTTTTTATGGTCACAATTTATCTGTAGAAAGCAAATCTTCTCAGTTATACAACAGAGAGCCATTGTATCAAAAATGCAGCAACAAACTATTTTAAATACACAATAATGTGACAACACTGATCTTGATAATCAGCATGCAGAATCTAATACAATTCACTATAAATTAATGTTTGCAATCCTGAGATCCCGACGCCAATCCCGAATCCTGGGATTGGCGGCGTCCCAATCCTGGGATTGCGGGATTACAAAAATTTTTTAAAATTGTACTTTTTAAAGTGTTAAATGACACAAATAACAATTCTTACTGTCTAATGAATAAAATTTTTCATGCACTTTAAAGTGCTACTGTTTGTTGTGAAATGTAATTCGTATTTTTACAGTCACAGTCACTCCTTACAGTTCGCGATACCTTCCGTAGGCCTACTACATCCTCATGCATAAAATAAGTCTACTATAGATACCGAAACAGCGATTATTCTGTAAGCCTAATCCCAAAATGGGATCCCGGGATTACATATTTCTCAATCCCGGATCCCGGGATTGAGAATTCAATCCCTTGACTGCAATCACTACTATAAATGCAATTAGTATAACTGTGGTAATGTACTAGATAATATTTTACTGATCAAAATACCAATAGTTGGAATGGTTGTGACAATCTCTCCCAGCTTCAGCTTGTACAGTATTGTGGTCTTTCCAGCAGCATCTAAGCCAACTGCAAATGCAAAAACAAAACAAAATATTTTTGTTCCAATGAGACCAACCAAATTTAATCAATCACCCATCATTAAATTAAAACAATGGACCTATAATGACTCACATCTGTATTCTGCATACCTATCATTCTAAACATATGACAGTACAAGAAATAACAGGTAACGCTTGGATTAGTGGCCCTTTGAAGTGACACTATTCACAATATATACATCAATATCCTACAACAGTACTGTCTGCAAACAATCATCATTCTCTGCTCCCTGTCTACTGACTTTAAACTGTTAAGGCATGATCTCAGTAGGTCAAACATGTGTTCCGTGTTTATGGTTGCACAAATATTGGAGAGTAGGGAAAGCTAAACAGCGAATGCTGTTCGACGAACAAGTCAACCGAGACTAGTTGCTGTTTACGCTTTTCTGTTCTGGCGAAAAGGCTATTAATAGAACATCGCGAAGCCAGGCAGTTACGACCGGAAATTCCAGAGTTACTGGCATGGCCCGGCTCATAATGAGCATTTCGTAAACAGTTGTGATTTTGGATGGCTGTCATCTGTTTGCAAACCAACTTGACTGCAGTCTGTAAATAGAAATTAGGCGCAATTGCATTTTTTCCCGGAGAGCGTTTTCACATACCTAGGGTAAGTAAGGGTTAAGGTTAGAAATAGGGTCAGTGGTTAGGGTTTGTGGCAGTGTTCATTTATGGGAAATTGTATGAAATTGTTCAGTAAAGGAAGGTATTCTAGGTATGCAAAAACGCTCTCCGGGAAAAAATGTGATCGTGCCTAAAAATTAAATATGTTCACGGTTAACTTTCCCGAAAGTATGCCTGTAGCCTGACAAAATAATCCAATATTTTACATGCTCTAATCACGTTCAACCAGGTTTTAAGGTAGGGGCTTATTGCCATCAGCAGTTTCGTCTTCTTAACAAGGGTATGGGTAATTTGTGGAAATGCGGAATGCGGAAAGTAATTTGCGGAATGAAATCTGCGGAATGAAAATGATTGGTTGACGGGCATGATCACGTGATCAGCCCGATTCCGCAAATTACTATACCTACCTTCCGAGCTTGAC
>Ga0209671_1006900_pt1 | contig 11719 bp, 7 predicted proteins | sample WorMetHERISLAND2_2_FD_187401 | JGI IMG/M metagenome (GOLD analysis project Ga0209671, IMG submission 187401) | Marine gutless worms symbiont microbial communities from Max Planck institute for Marine Microbiology, Germany - Olavius geniculatus... | ecosystem: Host-associated > Annelida >...
CGGTTTCTCGCCGACATTGTGCGCTTTATAAATTAAATTTATTTACTTACTAGCGAGGGAAAGTAATGAACTGCTTGAACTGCATTATGATGACCTTCCAACATTATACAGCACGCAGACAGTGCGTTCTTACCTCCAGCACTTCCTGGGGAGACGGAAGCGATTTCGACTTAAACAACTTGACGTAAATCTGGCACAATATGCAAAACACAAGTTTCTACTCTGTCATGATCGGTCGCTTAGTTATAGGGTGTTTATACGATCGAGCAAACATCGAGCAAACATCGAGCTAGCTCAAGCATGCCTATTGGTACCCCACCCACTGGCTGAAATGTAGGCCTAGGCTTAGGCTCTTAGCCCACAGCTGATCACGTGTTATATACGCCTTCCAATTACAACCCGCCCGTCCTCCTACTTAGCATGCTAATTACCATAGAACGTCCAGCTAACTGCACGATGTTTGCTCGATCGTGTAAACCCTATTAGTTTGCGCAAGCTCCGTCAGCAACGTGGACGTGAATCGCACATAGGGTCTAACTTCCATAGGCCTAAATGTTTTGTAATACAATACAATAACACAATCATTACAAATTTTAGCATTGGCACTCTTTCATTACTAGCGACATACGTGAATGATGTTTTGGCATTTTTTCACTTAGTCTTGGTTTTTATTTACAACCCAACGAGCGTAGCGTAGTTTCGATGTAACTTCGACATCGCATACAAACTGTAGCAGAATTGGCCAAAAACGTATATTGCGTCAAGCAGATCGGCGAAACATCAGTGCGAATGCGGCAAACCTGAAAATACTGCCCCAAGTCTTTGCCGGTCAGTTTGGCGCCGTTGACTTCTTTCACGACGAGTTGACCTCGGCCAACGAGCACCGGCATCAAGTTGATCAGATTGTCTCTAAAATTGCTCGCCAAATCTTCACGTACCACAACGACGACAACGACTAACACACGGTCCACCTACAATGGCTTTCCGTTCACCATTTCAATTATTTTACGTCGTGCACAGATATAAACAATATTTAGAAGCAGTCGAAGATAGTGCCAGTCTTCGTTAAATTAGTGAAATCAAAGTGTCCAGAGCTAAAGCATATTCACGAAAAACGAAGCTGTTGGTCGGCACAGGTTTCCGTCATGCTGCTGTGAACCGCTTGTTACTTCATTGTCAGCATTATCTGGTGTTTGTCTGTCTGTCCCTCATAATTTCGCGTTTGCCAGGTCACAGCACCATTCACGGCGGAAATTTGTTTTCCCCAGCAATAATTAGGCCTATGTATAGGTTTCAACGCGGTCTACATATTATGTAACTGTGATCGACGCGGTTTATTCAGTGGCTTCAATCCTCCCAAATGTGTAATCGAAATCGGGCGCAACTTCCGCCATTTTTGGGCTGAGGTTCTCCCCAATTTCTGACTCAAGTTTTACCCTCCATTTTGGGCTTCTTCCCTCTCAAGGGAGAAAGTTTTGTTAACAATGTAGATTGAGAAATAAAAATGAAGTAAAAATAGGGGAAGTTTTGTTAAAAAAGAAAATGAAAAATAGGGAAAAGCAAAAAATAGGAGAAAGTTTTGTTAAGGGTGTATTTTGCCCAGTAAAAATAAGGGAAAAGTTTTGTTAAGAAGCAGTTTGCCCAGTTAAAATAAGGGGAAGTTTTCATCTACAACTTTATTAAACCCCCTAGTTTTCACTGGGCGCAAGCTGCGCTTACCAGGTATAGAAATTGGAGCCATTGGTTGTTATGCCTGAAAATGGGTGGACTCAGACGTTTGACTGGAGGGTTATTATGTGTAGTTAGCCTATAACACTCCAGACACTGCAGTGCAAGACAGGCAATAAAGTAGGTCAAAAAATAAATATGTGTAAACTATCAACGAAACTTAGTTAAGCCTCTACACGTAGAGATACCAGATTACCGGAAAGTTGTCCTCGGAAGTGTTCGCTGGTGGTGGCGACGAGCCCGGGATGCGGCATCAGATAGCAGGCAATGTCGTTGAAACAGCCGACGATGTCACGACGCAACGCCTGCAGTGATGGATGCTGATTGCGATTCACCTACAACGAGCATTACAGTTGACGCGAGCTGCACAACAAATACCCCCGGCCCCCAAGACAAATACCTCTACAGCAAAAACACCAACAACAAGCCCCTCAGTTGTGGTTTAAAACATATTAAGTCAGTATTAAAAGAAAAGCTTTGGCTAACCCGCAGTGGCGTCACTTCAGTTACTTGGGTTTGGGGGGGGGAGTTAAGTCTACGCAACGTATTGTTCTTGCAGCAGTAACACTGTTTCAGAAGTACGATTTATAAGGAAAAAATCTTTGGGGACCGTGAACCCTCCACCCCGTTCACTAAATGGCGCCTTTGCTAATCTGTTTTCGAACATAGTGTCGTACATTTTTATGAAATCGACTTGCATATCGCGCCCCTACACATGCTGCAGGTACATGAAGAAAAAATCCCCACGTAGACCAAAATCCGTTGCGTGCAGCGACGTCGTGAATTAAGGGATAAAGTTGCAATTTTCGACAGACAAAGGCACATTTCTAACAAAAAATAACTGCTAAAATTATTTGCCTTAAATTTTTTTAAACTGGGGCACTTTTAGGGTTAAATTTTGTATTTTTCAACAAAAAATTTTCACAACAACCTTTTCGATAGGTTAAAATTTTTCTCCCCTCCTTTGCACTGTTTTTACGCGCGAAAGCAGCTACTGCTTTGAGCGCGTTTTAGCCACCGTCCGTCCGTCCGTCCGTTTGTCTGTCTGTCACGCGGGTGGATCAGTCAAAAACGGTGCAAGCTAGGATCACCAAATCTTTACCGTCGGCTGTCTGGAAGACTCTAATTGCAGGAACTGCAAAGCTTTTCCATAACTTCAAGGAAATCACCCCGAACAAGGGCGCTAAATGAGAGGGGGTGGGCAAAATTTGCGATTTTTGGCAAATAAGTGCCGCTGTATCTCAGTAACGGTGCGAGATAGGGCCTAGGTTACTATTAATCACTAATAAGAAGTCGTACACTGGCTCTCGATTGGCGCCAAATTCAATGACCTTGAATGACCTTGAACGCCAAAATAGGGGGTTTTATGGATTTTTTTCGCGATTTCGGGCTTCGACGCAAGTCTATATCATTCACAAGGTGGCCCACGCTACTATCGTTATGCGATCCAGATAAAAAAATTTGGTATTTGTATATTAACTTAGCGTGAACACGCCAATTTTCAGCTACACTACTGAACTGGAACTGCTATAGGCTTTCGCGCGTCTCGTAAGCATTAGCTCAAATTTCTTGTTTTTCAACAGTGGTCGTAACCATCGATCGCTAGTATACTCATTAGTAGTCTACCCACGGATCGATGGCAAGGTTAAGTTAACCTGGTCAAATAAACGATACAAAATGGGGTAATGCACGATTTTTCAGACTCTCGCTTGTGATAGTTTTGTGCGTTTTACGTAGGCCTACGTGCACATACGCACAACGGTACCGGCCCGCTATTCCAAAAGTCCACTGTGCAAAGTGTGCAGATATGCGCCAGAGTGCCAGGGTTAGAGTTAGGGTTAGGGTTAAGGTTAGGGTTAGTGGCAATAGTAGACTCTCGAAATAGAGGACGTTCGGAATAGCGGACCCAAATCCGCACAAGAGCGTACAAGTACATCTCGAAACCACTAACCATACGTATGTACATATATAGGTCTATATGTAATAGCGATCGCCAGAGATGTTTACGTGTTTTGTTGCAGTATTCTATACACGGAATTTTGTCATGCAAGTAACTACAGACGAACGGACCTGTATTCTCTTTTCCAGCAGCATCTGGCCACCGATAGCTCCGTACGGATACAGATACGGACAAGACCAATCACGCACCAGGAACTGTAACGTCTACACACAAATCATCATAAATTAAGTGACGATCAATGATGCTTATTTAGCTATCTGGTTCTATTTGATTATATCCGGTGTGAAGCAAAGCACAACTTTTGCCAATAGTTTTGCGCCGATTCTGCGATGTGTAAAGTCAACCAACATAATGCGCCAGAAAGCAGTGGAAGATTTTTTTGAGAGAGTAAGCTTTTAACGAAAGTTTTACTATTAAACCTTAAGATCTATAAGTGCTATAGTTATTATTCACAGTTATTACAATAGTCTCTTTCTGTTTCTAAAAATCACATTTTCAACGTATTAAATCAATAATCAGTCACCCTTCTGCTTACGAACTAACTGTTGAATGCTATTAGCCTGCTGTCTAAACGGTATGTATAACTGTACCTGAAATGGTTTGACGCGACGGTCAGTTTCTCTCATCGCGATCTTGCCGTAGTGTGCAAGTAACTATAACGAAACAGAAAGTTCCGTATACAATTTAGGTCAAAACGCTCTGAAACCAAACGCGTGATCGGTTTGCGTGTAGTTGACCAGTAAGCCGATGAAAAAATCTATCAACTCTTGCACGATCATTAAGCTTTGGAGCACAAAGCTACAAGAAAAGCCCTGCTAACGCAAACGGGAACGCGCAACAGAGATGTGCCGTCGTACGCTAGTGATCCGTAAACTTCATCCGTAGATCTCATCCGTACGGCTTTTGGCTACAGTTTCAAAGAACGGCCAGTAAAACAAAATCAGTCGCCAGACGCCGCCAGATGACCTGTGGCTAAATTATCTATAGTGTTTTACTTGTACTCACCAGAGGGCGCCACCTCTTTGCCATCGGCGCATCGGCTGGATTTCGCAAAGTTTCTCTACCCTATCTCATTTAGCGCCCTCGTTTGGGGTGACTCCTTTCAAATTTATGGAAAAGCTTTACTGATTCTGAAACTAGAGTCTTTCACGCAGCCGAAAGTGAAGATTTGGTTGATCCTAGCTTGCACCGTTTTTGACTGAATCATCCGTGTGACAGACAGACAGACGGACGGACAGAATTGCGATGGCTAAGACGCGCTACAGCAGTAGCTGCTGTTGCACGTAAAAACGATTGTGCCAATAACGCTATTAATTGGAACGAACGTTCTACGTCATAAAAGTCTGAATACAATAGATAACATGCATTGTGCAAAATCGATGTCGTACAATTAAATTCGGACTTTTGTACAATTTTTGGATATCCTAGTCAAGTTTTGCTAATCTTTCATCTCAAATTTTCCATTCGCAGCGATCACGCGTCACCAACAAACTGCTAAAATCTAGCGTAAATATAATTCATGCTAGCGATATTAAAGAAGACATTTGGTAAATTTAAGTCAACACCGCATATTTCCGCCGAAAATCGTTATGCCTTATTTTTCGCTATCTGTAAAAATCACAACAATAAATATACAAGAAAGCCCAGCTGTCGCTAGGGAAGACGCACTACAGTCTATACAGTTCCTGTTGCAGTACTGACCTTCGAGGTCATCCAAAGAAGATAATTTGCATTTCAACCGACAGGGCGTATGCCACTCCCTATTAGTGATTAATAGTAACGTTGACCGTATCTTTCACTGTTTCCGAGATATGGCCAGTTTTCCGTTGAAAACGAACATTTTCCTACCCCTCCATTTAACCACCAATTTAAAAATGTTTTTTTGCAAAATCACTGACATTTTGCATGCTCAATTTTAACACACATGGCTACTTTTTTGTGCAAAAAATTTTCCCCTACGACCTAACGCATAGCCACAATACATCCGTTACACTCAGACGACGACTGACAAAAACAGACGACAACGATGCCAATAACGCCTACAGCATAGCTGTAGCGCATCAAAAACCACTGTTACACAAGCAAGAATCCAGATCGTAACCCGGGTTATTATCACAATCTGATCAGTTTTTTTTTCATTCCACCACGGTTTTATCAATATAAGAGGCAGTATGCCTGCATTAGTCCGCTCAACTACGTCGCCGACTTACCTGATCGTCAACTTCTCCGTTCTGCTACCACCAACCGGCTAGCAGTGCCTCCCGTCATGTTAACAGCCAACGATTTGCCTGACGACGTGACTTTAGCCGAACTAGCCGTCAGCGACTCAAAACTCACTTTTTCACGAAATACTTTTTCTGACTATGTCCTGGACTGCGCTCCAACTAATTTGTCTCAGGTGGACCTAGTGTCACTTAGGCCACTTTAAAAATTCCGAATTGATTGACTGATTAATCATTTTCACACATTTTGTACACACACGCACACACATATACAGTGAGAGTCAAAAACCCCTAAATTTCACACGATTAAAGTTTTTTTTTATTTAAACGCCAAATATGCGTGTAAAATATGGCGTAAAAAACTTTAGTCTTTGAAAAACAAAGTTCAAAATGCTTTAGGGTGTAAAATTTTTTGACTCACACTGTAGAGGCCGATCGAGAAACATTACACAACGTCTTCGGCAGAGTGGATAGATGGTGAATGTGACATCTCAGACGATATACCTGCAGGTGCTCGAGATCATGCTCAGTGATGTCGGACGAAAGATTGTAGACCTGGATGGAACTGAGCAAAAAGCTCAGAGAGAAGACCTTGGTGCAGTCCATGATGGTAGAGTTGCAACTGAACGCGCCTTGAGTGTCCAGTAACAGCAACGCTACCTGCGTTATTTCAACGTTGCGTATGATAGGCCTTAAGCATCTCATCCTCCAGTGATTAATACTGCTCATAACCAACGTTTCTGTGAGCGATCCGTCAAAGCTACTGATGTCTCGAGAGTCAGTCATAAAATGCAATGACAACGTTCATTAGCAAATTATGTCAGCATCGTATAGGTTTGCACGTAAGCATTTTGACGTAAAACTTGCACCTTTCCCGTCTTTGGCTGATCCATGATACTGACTGATGCGTCAGTTCTTTGTCAAATTTCTCAAATATACAAAACCCAATGTCAGAGCGTCCATTGCATTCCGTCACACGTTTTAAGTACGTGAATAAGGATTTAGCGCTGGATATAACTCATGGCCTGATAAAACCACATTTCAGTAAAGCGTAGATGTTTGAATTAGACGTTTACGACATTGAAAACTTCGAGTGTACTCCCATCACGAGTGCATAACTGGCGAAGATCGAAGATAATGGTGTTTACTTGTTCACCGCTTGGCAGCTCGCATATGAAAGGTTCGCTCCACATGTCAATACCAGACGTCAGTCGTTCTGTTCCCCCGGCCCACGGAAACCCGGTCAAGTGTTTGTCTTTGTTCAACCACAACGCAGAGCCCTGAATGTACAGTACATCACCAAGTCACGACTGACGCATACCTATAATTCTGAATTAACCATGCTACGAAAGTTAACAGTGTAATTTAAACATTAAAATACTCGACTGCTAACCAAAGAACCACAAATTAACGACGATTAGGTCTACAATGTACTCTATTCTACAGTACTTCACTCATCAGCGACGTCTTAATATGATGATTTACTCATTGGAAGCTTTGCTTGCTTGTTTTACTTACTTACTTACTTACTTATTTTCATGTATAGTTTACGAAAACGTTAAAGTAAGTAAGTAGGTAAAAACAGCATGTTGTAACGCGCCATAATATGTCAAGCAGGTTTGAATCATAGGTCCTGTATCATCATTCAATCATGACGCCGCTTCAGGCGCGTGTATAGTACCTCTGACTTGAGGTAGCGGATCAAGTAGTTAAGAATGAATGATTTGCCGAGGCGTTGAACGCCAGCAATGGACAGAACGACGACGTGCCGATCTCTCACTCGCGGATCGAGCAGAACTCCTTCTAACGCTTTGACATCCACCTCGAGCAGATGGTCCGTCGTTGAGCGCACGACACGAATGTTCCCCTCACCAGACAACTCCTTCGCTGCACACAAGTGCACCATTAATGCCCCGTTTACACGACGAAACATACATAAAGCACATGTGAATGTTTGCAATATACACCGTTATCAAGCCAGCTCTAAGTGTGCATCATGAATGCTTCATGTATGCTTTCTCGTGTAAACAGGGTATAACTGATCGGACATTCGGACTAATTTCAGACTCATACTGTATACCGAGGCCTATATTTCACGATTTACTTCGTTCTTCACCTCACGCGACCGGAGCAGACAATTTCGGACTAAAAGGATTGTGATAATGCTTTTTGTAAATTGTTATTGTTTTTAGGTCTAGTCTGAAACCTTATAGATAAAATGCTTTTCGATAACATTGACACTGTTGTGACACTGTTGTAGACTATGAACCGTATATGTATATGTATTTTTCTTTTTTTCGGTGTTGCTGTTGTGTTATTTTGGTGTTTTTTTACCGTGATCGGTGAATTAAAAATTATCAAAATCTATATCGCCGTTAACGCATGGTTCAAGTCCTCGAGGCAGTCGTCTTTATATTAAAGTTACAGATGTATATATTGGTACTTAGGCTAGATGCTATACCAATCGTCACGTGCAGTAGGACGGCAGAATAGCTGTTAGCCTAAATATGTGTGATTGTCGCTAATTAGAAAGAAATTACAGTAATTCCAGTCACTTTGCGACGGTTTAGTTATCGGCGGCAGGGCCTTGCGTTGCAGAAGCGAAGCCTGTCGCGTGCCGATAGTCGCTCGTACGCCTTCGAACGTGAGTTTATTGCTCGATGACGGCGGACGCTTGCCACCGGACGACGTTGAAGTCGTCGAGTTGGTTTTCTTTCGATCCATCGTCGATCATTTCAACCGACACTATAACAACACAAATACGCACAGATACGTCTACTTGTCAACAAAACTCGCACAAAAGGAGAAAATAGTGAACAATGAAAGCACGGAAAATTAAAGCAAAGAACTCGGTCGTGTGAAATAGTGACGTCAGCATTGTTGTTGTCGTTATGGTGCCGTGGTCGACGACGTTGGCGACCATGCGATGCCACAGCACACTGTCCTCTGAAGCCCTGATGAGCTCTGTTGGGCTCACGTTATCCTTCCGCGATACATACAAGCTATCTAGATACTTCAGTCTCTGACGCGCCTAGCTTTTTCCCGTCTTATTAACAAGAAATTTGAGCTGTAGGCCCTAGTGCTTACGAGACGCGCGAAAGCATATAGCAGTTCCTGTTCATAAATTGTCTTAGCTTATCTCCAGGCATATTGTCGCAATTCACTCTTGAAGTGTGCGCCGCAGCCGAAGATCGCAAAAAACAATAAACCCCTTATTTTGAAAGTTCAGAGTCTTTTAAAGTAATCGACCGTGCAACACAGAAGGCGCGAGAGGTATGACAGACAAACAGACAGACAAACTTTCCGCGCATTATAGTTAGATGTGTTACCGGATCATCGCAAAACCGTATCTGTCATTAACAGCCGGGTTGCAAGTGCCATCAGTACTCCTTGATAGGTAACAGACGTTGCAGACTAAGCAGCGAGCACGCTGTGGACTATATCTAATGGGGGGCAGCTTATCTTAATATGTAGAACGCAGGAACAGGACAGCGACTGCAAACCATATAGCAGCAGCAGCAGCAGTAGCAAAAACCCGGAGCGCGGTTGAATGTGTTTATGTCCGTGAGATGCATCGTATAGAGGAACTGCGAACGAGCGAGAAAGGAGTAAGCCCTTACAGTTAAGGTTCCTCGGTAGCCTAAGCCCTGCACGTGCGTGAGTGTGGACAACACAACTAAGTAACAGTGTCGTATTTTACGAGTAGCCTATCCCTACGCTACATCGACGCTGTTTTCTACAGACCCAGCAGCAGGCAAGTGCATTTCTGTTAAGGTCGATTCGAGTCTTCAACGCGCACACGCTGGCTATGCGTATCGCGTACGCCAATGATCAGCTGTCACAGATTAGGTGCGTATAATACAATCAGCCGACAACATTTAAACGGTTACAGTTTTTAGAACTAAAGCGGTAGCCCTGCAGTTTGATATTGCCATAGATCACATGGCCGTGCATTTTATAATGCGCAGTAGACTTTGGCCCGCCCAGGACTGCATTCCCTTGTCATCATCATCGGCTTTTATTTATCTATAACAAAAGTTTCAGAAATCACAGCGCCCAAAAATCACAGACAGGAAATGCATTAAAATATTAAAACATCTAGCCTAGAGCATATATTGAAAAATAATGTGGGCAAGAACTTATTTGAAGTGTCAGCGGGGTCTTTGTACGACATTCTTGCAAGAAAATTTTTTTCACTGAAATGACAAGATAGTAAAATGTTGAGCTTATAAGCGTGTTATGATGAAGCAAACACAGTAATTATGTTAACATAGGCTATAATGTATACATGTATGGGGTGCAGATGGCGGCCAGCATCTATACGCACTTGCGGCTCGGAGACGGAACAAAGCTGCGATGATGTAGGCCCGTATCAGTCATGTGACGTGGGTGGTCGGTGTTTGACGCAAAAATACATCGCAAAAGCTTCGAAAAGCAACATGATGCGGATCGCGTCATTAGCGATTTAATTGTATTTGCTTACTAGTCGATGGATGAGGTCCAACAATGAAGACATTCGGCGTGCGAAAGAACAAGAAGACGGATGCTGAAACAGGTGTGTGGATGTGATCATCTCTTTCTTATTATAGACTTTTGCTGCTTTTTTACTTATGCAAACCTAACGCACGTGAGGGAAATAAAAAGACTCTCAGCAAAGTGTCTTAGGTGCCATAAGGGTCCACTATATAATCCGTACTGTTTCTTTATCACGATTAACAAAAAAACGGTTATTTTGTGTTCATAATATTCACCTTGCGTAAGCATACTAGCTTTAAACAGTTCGCGCCGCTTGTTTTAGTCTACAACTATATTCGAGAGGCTGTTTCACGTAACTTTGTCAGTAATCCACTTTTCTTTTTCAGAAAAATTTTATTAAAGTTTCTATGGTTCAATAGCGCACACGGGATTTTGCAGTGAGATAGTTCGCACTTTCATCTTCCAATTTTTAAAAACTTTTTTCTGTCTTTTACAAGGCTATGTTTCGGCTAGAAGGTCTATATTACGAGTATATATGTTACTATTATATGGTTAGTTGCGTCAAGATATCTGTCTACTGGGTGGCGCATAAAAATGGAACAAGCTACAGCAATTGGAACAGCCGAGAACACATCGGCGTTGTCGAAATGTTTTGCAGTCAATCGGCCACCAACAAGTCTTTTAGATATTTTTTTTCGCTTAACTCGTATTTTTCGCTGATTGGTGCAGCACGGAGTGAAACCGGATAAACGAGTATCGTCGAATGAAAATGAAACGTGTCACGTTATTTTGCGTCATCTTGTATGCCGTTTTGTGTATACGCTAATTATCGAACCCGGACCGAATCCGTTGGCCAAACAAATACACATGCATGCGTGCGAGTGACAATTAGCAGAGAGCGCGTATTGGATGTCGTGTATACGATATTGTTTACACTCTGATAACGACGTTGGGTTACACCCACACTTCCAGGCTACCTATACAGCCCCGTGACAACATTCAACATATTGAACATAACGGCTCCGGTAGGTCTAACATTCGTTTAGTAAAACGCTGTGACTATTCGTCCGACAGCCGTAAAAATAGCCTGTGGGTTTTTCTGGGCTATTTTTCCGGCAATGAACGTAAACGGAAAACACAATCGCACTGGCTAGGCGGCGTAATTGCATTAAGCGTAGTGACCAGAATTAGCGTTAATATTATGGTGTAGGGTTTAAAGTTTAGGGTTAGGGTTAGAGATATCGTGACTATTCGTCCGACAGCCGTAAAAATAGCCTGTGGGTTTTTCTGGGCTATTTTTCCGGCAATGAACGTAAACGGAAAACACAATCGC
>Ga0209671_1006903_pt1 | contig 11716 bp, 10 predicted proteins | sample WorMetHERISLAND2_2_FD_187401 | JGI IMG/M metagenome (GOLD analysis project Ga0209671, IMG submission 187401) | Marine gutless worms symbiont microbial communities from Max Planck institute for Marine Microbiology, Germany - Olavius geniculatus... | ecosystem: Host-associated > Annelida >...
CCCAAGTGTTCTCCCCCCGCTAAATCCAGATCTTGGCTATCTCACAAACGTTTGCACTTTACTCATAGAGTTGTCTCTGTAGCTGCATGTATGGCTGACATTTCTATGCTTCTGCGAACGTAGTGGCTGGAGGCATTAGGTTTTCAGAGGGATCACGCATCCGTGCGTGTGTGCGTAAGTCTCGAACAAACATTGTTAGCAAGATATCTTGGGTAAATTCTCTATCTCGATCACATAACGATAGTTGTGTGGCGCCACCTTGTGAGTGATACAGACTTGTATCACAGCCCAAAATCACCAAAAAAATCCACAAAACCCCTATTTTGGCATTCAAGTTCATCCAAGGTCATTGAATTCGGTTGCAATGGAGAGCCTACCATTAGCTAAGCCATACGCTAACAGAAACATTTTTGGCTGCTACGCTAATCAGTAAGCATTGGGCAAGTAGGCCTAATACGACAAATATCAAATGAAGAAGGTCTTAGACTATTTTAGCGTTCAAGGTCATATCACAGGTCATTGCTGTCGGTGCCAATTGAAAGCCAGTGTACGACTTCCTATTAGTGATTAATAGTAACCTAGGCTCTATCTCGCACCGTTACTGATATACAGCAACTTATTCGCTAAGAATCACAAATTTCCAGGCAGCCGACGGCAAAGATTTGGTGATCCTAGCTTGCACAGTTTTTGACTGATCCACCCGTGCGACAGACGGACAGAATTGCGATGGCTAAGGCGCGCTGAAAGCAGTAGCTGCTTTCGCGCGTAAAAATGAACACAATACATGCAGACATAAGCTGACGCGTAGGTAAAGGCAGTGAGTTATATGTAGCCACACAAAATAGAATCTTTTAAAGATCTCACAGAGCTCCGTGTTAAAAAAATTGAAAACTTGAGTCGATATCCTGAATTGTTTGGTTTTCAGCTCCAAATGTGTCTGGCGTTCCAGCCCTGATGTGTAGGGCCCACAGTTTTCCATGGAAAACTTTGCCAAATTCCGCAGCTTACCGTAGGCTTTTTGGACCAATTTTCCAGCCCTGGGCTTACTCACTTAAGACGCAATAGATGGAACGAGTTCAGTATCTTTATTGTGCAAAACAAAAATACTGCAGTTTTGTTTGATGAATGCTAATCGAACAGCAAACAACGCAAAAATTACCAATATTAACAGAATTAACACAAACAAATTTATCTCAGTAACTGCAAAAACTAAAAACAATTTTCTTTTTTTCTAACAACATTCGGCATACATTTCTTTAAAAGATCCTTAGCTCCACAACTCTTATATTTGTATCAATTTTTAAGCAAGTAGAAGATTGAATCATACATGCAATTGTGATCACGCAAAGCTGTTATAATGCCACTGAAATAACCTGAACTTGTACCCGATTAATAAAATCCCACAATCCAACCCGTAGTCATATGTGAAAATATGATAGTGGGATAAACCACTGGAGTATTATTTAATTGACAACAAACAAAATACAAATCCTGCTTTTAGCCACAGTGCGACCTAAGAAAAAGATGCATAGCACGTGCCATCAAACATTAGCATACGTCATAAATCAAGCCAAAGAATAAGAATACGTTGAACTACGAATATATGACTATGTCTCAATAAGAACAACTGCTAATGAGGACTAGTATGAGACGAGTTGTTATATCACCGGCGTCCAATCAGTACAGTGCAAATCTCAACTAGTAACAATGGAATATTTTTGGGAGGGAATGCGGTTTCCCAAAATAATATCAGAACAAGGCTGAACAGTGATAGAGTAGCATTTCCAAAAGCAGGCCTCCAAAGAAACAAAAAGTCTAGCCCATCCCCAGATAATACAAAACTTGGTTGTTACCAGCTGGGGTGCAAAATGCTCCTAAAATATGCTTGCAGCTGTACCTCCACCCCAGACCTTGCTGGGGGAGCTTACTGTGATCCCCGAGACTCCTAGCCGAATTAAAGGGGGCCTAATTCTAAGACAGGCAAAGGTAGAGGGGAGTCATCCCCAAACAAACTGTTATCACTGACTTAAAATGTTATGCACCAGGCAATGAAAAGCAGAAAACTGCCATTCACCGAAACACTCAAAAAGTCACGTACAAACAAAACAAAACGGGTCAAAAGTAATCCGAGAAACGGCAGAATTGCTCCTTGTGTCTATTCGCCAGGTGGCAGCAGCAATCAGCAATTGCGAGTTTTGTGCTACTCCCAAACTTTCCCTCCCCTCAAAGGGTAGGGGACCCCACGTAACAATGTGTCACTGGACCCCAAAAGTAAATGGCATCTGAATCTGTCGAATGGTTTAAGCACGGAGGACGAACGTGACAGACAGACAGACCACGCTATGGAGAAATGTGTAGTTATAGGCAGAATCAGTAGCACTAGAGCACTTAAACCTAAAACGGTAGACAGTCATTGCAGACAAGTCACGATATCATCAACCAAACTGAATAGTGAACAGTACAAAAATCACCACCATTAAAATGCTATAGCTCTTCACAGAAAACCCATCTGATAGTGCCAGGTGAGGTATGGGATCACACAGTGTTACCAATCACTCAATGCAGGCGAATCCGCCCCACCTGACAGGCCACTACTCGATTTACCTTCACTGAAGGAATGAAAGGCTGAGTTGACGTTGGTTATTATATCGAGATGGTTTACCTGTACGCAGACAGTCACCCATCCGAGTAGTAACCACTTGATAGCGACCCAACGACGAGTCGAACCCACAGCCTCTTGATCACAAATCCAACGACCTAATCATTACACCACCAAGCCAAATGGCTAAAATAACGGTGTGCAGCATTTTCTGCATTATCTTCTTGCTGCAGTCCATGTACACAAAATAAAATTACGTTTTTTAAAACAAGTAGTAGCAGGGATGTGGTCTTGGTCGAGACGTCTCGGTTTTGAGATATACTAACGTCTCGTCTCGAACCGATGCGTCTCTGGTCTCGTCTCGGAGCAATATGTCTCGGTCTCGGCCCAGTAGGTCTCGTCTCGGGCCATTGCGTCTCGTAAAGACGTTTTGTGCAGGCGCGAGCGGTGCATACTGTAGCTGCAGCATGACATTTGTGGCGTAGGGATATTTGTTTACAGTGTTTTTACTCTTTCATTTACTTATTTATATCATAAAGCAAAACTATGTCATGTCAGTCTTTGTTCGTCATAAAATGACCTACCGGTAATCGCAATGAAGATAAAGTGCATGATGTCAGAATGAATATTATCAGCCAAATGTAGACGATGTATAAGGCTACAATCAGCTGTAGTTGACTAATTTAGTTGCTTGCAAATTGCGATAAACATAATGTCTCATGTCTACAGCACTGCAGTTGCAATTCTTTATGGTGCAAGCTGTTTATTATTCAGTGATAGTTTTCAAAAAAGTGCAAAAACCCACAATATCACAAATAGAGAGCGCTTACCGTGGTGCGAGTTAATTAATCCGAATAATTTTTCATTGTCAATTTCACCATAAGATACGTCACGGAAAACGTCTTGGCGAGACGTTGAAGCTCTGAGAGTCTCGGGGCTTTAAGGTCTCGGCCAGCATCTCGGAAACTGCAACGTCTCATCTCGGTCTCGGCTCAGAGAGTCTCGTGCAGATCCCCGAGTAGCAGCTCCATTCCACCAGTTTGTATGCCAAGGTGTCGAGACTAAGGCAAAGGCCACGATCTTTTGTCCGCGAGGTCAAGGATGGTCCAAGAAAACTCCATCCCTAGATATTCTGGCAGAGGGTAGGGAGAGAGGGCAATTGCCCCCCCCCACAAAAATGGGCTGTTAAAAAATTGGCGGAATTTCTCTTCTCCGAAAAATTTTCGACCAAAAATCCTAAGTTTCTGACTGAAACTTCCGTTTGGGGTAAATTCAGAAGCAAAATTTGAATTCTGAGCACCAATAACCTCCCCTATCGGAAATTCGCAGCTGTCTGTTGGAATTCCGATGGAAATTTGCAGTGTCTGTCGGAAAAATGCCACCTCCTGCCTGGCCCAAATCTTTAACCCACGGCTCCACTGCTACCAAAAAACAACAAAGCACGCAGTTCAGTTGCATGCCAAATATAACACGCAAAGCTGTCGACAAACTGAGACAAATTCAGTGCCAAATGTAGACACATACAGTACTTCTAAAACTTAACTGGTTGATAGATGCGGCTAGCTGACTCAAACTTAATCTAGCAATAGCAAAGGATATTAGACCACACACACACACACACACAAAAAAACATCATCGTCATTACCCTTATAAAGTTGTCTTCAAGTTGCAGCAATTTTCTGTTCAGGAATGTTAAGAACAGTCAAGGGAAAAAAGGGTGAAAATGTGAATGCCATTACAGACTCGTTGATTCAGAAAAGTAGTGACACAGCACCCCCAACGTCATCAGTCACAAATGCTCATTACCTGCAAAAGTTTTTGCATACTACAATACATAGAACATAATTTCTTTACACAATATGTGCATATTAACAATGCAAAATAATATATTTACAGAGATGATCGTAATCGGGATTAGAAAATCCACAATGAGCACTTAGTTGTGTACAGGGTGGGCCATAAAAACGTGCCACTTTACTTTTGTCTATATATTCGCTAATTATTGACCGATTTTCAAAATTCTTTCACTGGCACATTCCACCATCCCGCAAATGCGCCTCTACACCATTTGTGAAATATAAATGAAATATACATATGTAACAATAATAACCAACATTTTTGTACATGACACAAAAAAACACAAAAGACCAACATTGCGGTGAATGGGTCTAACACAGTCCAGTGTCATATGGATCATGAACAGCAATGTTGGTCTGAAGTGTTTGTTTTATATCACCCAAATGTCTGTTATTATTGTCAGTTTATTTCTTACATTTGCATTTCACAGGGTAGTGTAGAGACACATTTACGCAGTGGTGGATGCATATTAATCACATTATTGCAAATTGTTCGCAGAATGTGCCAGTGAAAAAATTCTGAAAATCGGTCAATAACTGGTGAAGATATGGACAAAAGTATAGTGGCACATGTTTTCATGGCCCATGGTGTATAAAGGATATGATCAGTAACAACTTAAACCAACATCATCGTCCAACATACAGCCTTGAAAGCATAACGAGGGCTGAATAATAAACCATCGTATCTACAGTGGTCACAAAACATCCTAACTTCAAACTGCAAACTTCTTCAAAATGCTGCTTAAATAGTAATACCAGTACATGATAAAATATAGCAAATCTGGACATTAATTATTAATGAACTTTACAGGAACACTAAAACCCTGGATGGGAAAAAGTCTCGAAAAAATGCATCGCACGAATAGTTGTTTTTGATTTTCAAGATTAAATGTCATCGGCAACAAATAGGATGTTTTGCCATTCCACCCTAGATTAGTGACGCAAGCTTAAAGCCAAAAAGTCAGCAGAAACCAAACACACGTCAGAGCCTGTGAAACGAAAAGCTGATTTCATCTTCATCTTCATCTTCTTCAGATTTAATTTCTCGGGCGTATCGTAGATAGCTGATAAGTGACAGCGGCAGCGGAAGCTGGGACAGGCGACACGCAATGCCACAACCATGGGCTGCCAAAGCAAGACGGCTGCGGATGGACAGACGACAAAAGTCGCGGAGTTCACGCGGGGCCGACAGAACTTTGTTGATTTCCTGAAGCAAAGGGTCAGGACTGGACAACATGGCTTGAGTGTCTCCGTCGAAGAGTTGGAGATAGTAGTTCAAGTGTTGTCGGGCCGACGACGCATTACTGAGCAGTAGCAGACGAAACAGGTCGACGTGATTACGAAACGCCGTCCAGTATACGGGCTTGGGCAACCTACAGTGACACACAGGAAGGTCTAAAACTGTGGCCACAACTTTGTTTTACGACTTCTGACCAGCAGTGTTGTGGGCTAACAGATAGACAGGACTGGAAGTTGCAATTTTCCGACAGATACTAAAAAATTCCGTGGCAGAATTCCGACAGAGCTCGGCAAACTTCTGACAGAGGAAAGTACGGGTGTTGAAAATTTCAATTTTGTCTTTAAACTTCTTGCTTCAGCTTCAAAATTATGTACTTCTGGACCAGTATCACCTGACAAGAAGAAGATTTTCTAACAATTTTTCAACAGTCCATAATTTGGGGACAATTGCACCCCGTCCCTACCAGTGACGACACCACTGCTTCTAACTTTGGAAGTATTGCTCAGATTGGCACCAAATTTAGCACAAGTTGACACAATTTCATTCTTAACATAACCTCGTAAATACTTGAAAACAAACTGGTGCCATCTAGCAAACGAATTTTAACAAAAAAACAGGCCTGATATTGATTTAAGCCAAAGTTGCAAGCCGTCGAACAAGATGGCACCTTTTTTGGAGCCAGCATGTACATCACCATGCAAAGAGTTATGACAATGACAAATACCACATATATATCAAACATGATAACTATAGTAACTGACCATAACCGGTAATAAAAAACTATCAACTAGTAATATGGAAAGACAAACTAAATAAATTTACTTATTTTAGTGCATTAAGGACAAATTCAAAATTTACCATTCAGCCGCAATACATATGTTACAGACAGACGACAGACACAACAGCATGCGGTAAGCTTGTTTTTACAATACTATCAAGGACTCGGAAAGAAAAAGATCTAACCGTTGCATGCTTGCAGTGTTGGCATTGGCACCCTCAACAATTAGCATCTGCGCCACTCGGCAGTGTGAGCCATTAATGCTAAGTGTCAGAGCCGTCACTCCGTTGAAGCCTGGCTCATTCAGCTTCGCCCCAGCTTTGATGAGAAATTCCACCAGTGTGGAATTACCACAGGCCGCTGCCAGCGCCAGTGGAGTGTAGCCGGTCGAGTTTCTACCTGACAGTCCAGACATTTCATTATTGCACAGGATTCCAACACTTAGGCTGCGTTCACATAAACATGAGTACGAGTAAGAGTAGGAGTCTGCATTTCGGTTTGCAGCTCGTAGAAGCTTCACTCGTACGAGCGGAGCGTTCATGGTCACTTGTACAAGTACATAACTAAATGTGTGTCGGCCATATTGAATAAAATCAAATCAAAGAAATGCTGCGCCATTAAAACAACAATATTCCACTACAAAGTTAATATTTTTACAAACCGCACATCTCTAACGATGAATAATTTTACGATGATGTCAGTTCTGATGTCAAATATGTGCCACAGTTTTTACAAATTATATTAATGCTATTTACGAGTAGTTTACTTTCTACAAGTTGGATAAAAACACAACCTGCACAGAAACTACTCGCACAAGTGAAATTTACAGGTAACCCGTACTCGTATGTAAGTGAACGGCCGCCATTGAAATACATGCAAACTTGTGTTTGCCGGAACTCGTATACGGGAACCCGTACAGTGCCAGACTAGTACTCGTGTTTACGTGAACGCAGCCTTATACCGACAAAATTTACAGGATTTTTCCAGGACATCAAAACGTCAATAGTCAAACATAAAGACAAACAGCAGTTATTTACTGTACACAGATAGTGTAATCCAATCTGCACACCTCTTATTATTTTTGTATGCCAATTTTTTGAAATAGATCTTATCACAGTATTTCAGTGGGCAAGTTCTGAGCTAGTGCTATATGCTGTTTATTTTCAAGTTCCCACAATTAATCAACTATCCACGATTTTCATTTTCCAGGACTTTAAAAAAAATTCCCGGACTTTCCAGAAAACGTGGGATCCCTGATTAAAATACACACTATGCATGCTTTGACTACACAGTTTGTCGTACAGAAACATTAAAAAACTGTTTTCTACCAGAACTTTCCAGAACATGAACCAAATTCGAGGGTTTTCCATGACTCAAAAAAATGCATTTTCACGGACTTTCATCATCAGTTTTTAGAGCTTGCTCCAGCTAGCAAACGATAACAACAACCAGTAGTTAAATTCTGCAGTTTTTGAGGTCTTTCTTGACTACAAAAATTAACTACAATAGATGGATTAAAAAATTTGTAATCCGTAGCAGCCCTAATATTAAAACATCCACGCACAATAACACCATCATCATTCCTCCAGTGAAGTAGTCTTCAAGTTGTTGCATTTTACTTTACAAGAACGTTAAGAAACGTTGAGTAAAAAGGCGAAAATGTGCACGTGGCTACCACTATTACAAGTGCCAACTTCTTACCATCAATCTGAACTCCAACGTCAACAAAATGTTGCAGAATTTCCAGTGTAGAATCATACCCATCCCATCCGGACACACTCGATGCAGCCTGGTAAACAACGACGCATCGATGAAAGATATAATTTATGTGATCGGTGGCATAAACAAAAGTCTGGACCCCCAATGTAAAGTCGAAAGTTTTGCTCAAAAACTGTCAAAATGCAAATATATCGGGTGCAGTCAGTGCCCCCAATTGAAGAAAATGGGACGGGGTTAAAGGGTTGGTGGTTGGTATCAGAGGTTAACGGCCCAGCAGCCCATTTGCTTGTTGATACAAGGGAAAAATAAGTGCCAGTAAAATAGCTTTCCCTTCCCTTCTTGCTTTCCCTCCTCTGCAGTGCACTCCCCCCTTGCCCTTTCCATACAGTCCCATTTCAAGCCCTGGTTGAGACAGCTTTCCAATATGACATACCATTTAGCCACAATACATGCATTGCAGACAGACAGAGAGACAGACCTCCCTTGCACTTTCCATACTGTCCGACTTGAAGCTCTGGTTAAAACAGCTTTCCAATATGACGTACCATTTAGCCACAATACATGCGTTACAGAGAGACAGGCAACAGACAGACAAAATCTTGTGGCAAAGAGCCACCGACCAAATCCATAAGATAACAATAACACATGCTAGGTGTCTACCTGCATCCTCGACACTTTTTCGACTCTGCTTCAGTTTGCAATTTAAGACACCAACAATCAGCAATTGAATTCTGCAGTTTATATGGTCTTTCTTGAAGTACAAAATTAATCAATTAAAAACTTTTTAATTCATATGGCCACAAACCATAAGATAAGTCATGCTAGTTGTCTACCTGGTGCAGAATGGAATTTCCGTCGGAAGTTCGTCGCAGCGGGTTGGCCCCGAAGTCCAATAGAACGCGGCAGATGTGAACCTTGCCCGAACACGCTGCGACATGCAGCGGGGTATTACCGAACTGGGTAGGGAAAGAAATACCGCCATCGACGTGGCAGCCAGCTCGAAGCAGGGTGAGCGTCACATCTTCCAGACCAGCCTCGGCAGCATAGTGTAGTGCAGTTCTCCCGCGACGATCTTTCACATCGATGATTGGCGATGGCCGCTCCTTGAGGAGCAACCGAACCAGTTCAACACTACGCCCGGCCGCAAGCATCAACGGCGTTTGACCTGACAAATTATACCGCACTTCCATTCACAACAGGGCCGCATAAATTAATGATTAATTAATCGGTTAATCCTACAAAATTAATCCATTAAAATATTGTAATCAATTAAAATTTGATTGAAATTTTGGACCTAGAGCATCGCGAACAGCATTAGTGGCATATGGCATGTCAAAGGTAATGTATCGACAATCTGAAAGTTGCATAATTCAATTTCAACTGCCATGTGGTGGAGTGTAGCTACTAAGGTTAAGTGGTTAAGCTTAGGGTTAAAGTTCAGTTTAGTTAAGAGTTAGGTTTAGAGTTAGGAAATGAAGCCCTCGGATTACTGAACCTCGCATGATCGACCTATAATCCCGTAAAATTCCAGTGCGTTTTGTTTGCAACATATAATATGTAAACAGATATTTCAATATCAAACAATGCAGCTCCTAGTCTAAGTTTGAAGGTTATGAATATGCACGACTTGTGATAGATATGGATGTATTGTATGAGAAACAGTATACAAGATATAAGACCTAAACAAACTTAGTGGCTTGGTAGTGAAATGGTAAGATGTTGGACTTGTGATCATGAAGTCATGGGTTCAACTCCCGGCCACATTGCTATGAAGTGCTTACTACTTGGATGGGTGACTGTCTGCGGTCAGACATACCATCTCAGTATACAACCAACACCAAAGTCAACTCAGCCTTCCATCCCTCCAGGGTAGGTAAATCAAGTACCGGTCTGTCTGACCAAAGTTAACACGAGGCACGTCCACCTGTGTCGAGTGGCAGGTAACACTGTGTGATCTCATATAGCAAGTGACGCTCCATAGCTCAGCGACGGCTTCCGCGTAAACAACTATACCCAGCAGTAACAGCAGTAACAGCGGTGGCAGTTTTAATAATCTTCCCTGTTATCATTGGTTAGTCAGACATCTCACCGTGGCAGTTTGAGGCATCGATGTCTGTCCGTCGACAGGCCGCCCGGTAACCTCTGTTCAAACTGAGCAGCATAGCAACTGTATCAGCTGCATGGTCATCCTCATCTAGACAAGCCAGGTGAAGCGCCGTGTTACCTGTCATTGCAATGAATCAATCATTTGCTTATTATAGTAAAGCCAGCATATTACATATAAAATACACATAAAATCATAGCAAATACAATTCAAAAAGCTGAAACTGAATGTCTGCCACAAACAAGTCCCAGACTGAAATTTTTACATTACAAATGAAGTGTGATATAACGGACAACGTTCCATATTTACATTCAACAGCAGCAAAATGATCAAGCAGCAAGCAACACAGTATCGGACTATTATTTGTATACATCTTTTCTCCAAAAAAGTAATTTATCTTCGTCCACATAATATGCCATTAGCACGTTTGGAGCAAAAATCCTGTAACTGTTTAACGCTCTCGCGCAATACGGGAATAAGACATTTGTAATCCCATGATCATCAAATCCCATTATCGGGATTAGGCTTACAGATCGGTCATTATTTAGTATCGCTAATGGACTTACTTCATGCATAAGATGCAATAGGTCCCTGTTGGTAGGTGTCAAGCATGACTGTGACTGTCAAAATACAACTTACAGTGCATGACAAAAGCTCTTTCACACCTGAGTAATTTTAACAAGATAGATAAAATTGTTATTTAATCATTTAGCACTGGAGAAAGTACTACTTAGCTATTTTTTTGTAACCCAAATATCCCAAGATCGATATGCCATTAATCCCGAGATTCAGGATCAGCTAAAATGGCCAGAATTCCAGGATCAACTAAAATGACCAGAATCCCAGGATCTTGGGATTGTAATCACTGGTGTTACCTGAGCAATCAGCCCGGTTGACGTCCGCCCCAGCATCCAGAAGCTGCTGGATTATTTGTAGATTACGTCGGAAAATTGCGGACTGCAGGACCGTGCTGCCTGGATACAGCTGAAACGCATCTGCAGACAGTCTCTCGTTAGAAGATTCAACAGTCACATTGACATCACTTCCGAGCAAGATCAGCGTTGCCACGGCAACATCCAAACCAGCGCGGACGGAAATACTCAGTGGGGTTTCCCGGGAAACGCCACCGCCACTGCTGGCATCAAGCCTTGCACCTAGCTGCAGAAGAACCTAACACAGTAACACAGTATTTTATTAGTAATATGTGACAAACACACATGAAACAAAAAGCCCAGCTGTGACCAAAGAAGGCCAACTGTACGCCAGTGTCCAAGCTGGCAGCCAATTTCTGATCACAAAAACAAAGCAATTCCCCAGAGGTGATTACAGTTCCATAGATGCTACTCTTAAATGCACCGAGTCTAACACCAGTTGAAACATCCAGGCAGATTAACCCACCTAAACCCCTCCCCGAACCCCC
>Ga0209671_1006904_pt1 | contig 11716 bp, 4 predicted proteins | sample WorMetHERISLAND2_2_FD_187401 | JGI IMG/M metagenome (GOLD analysis project Ga0209671, IMG submission 187401) | Marine gutless worms symbiont microbial communities from Max Planck institute for Marine Microbiology, Germany - Olavius geniculatus... | ecosystem: Host-associated > Annelida >...
AATAACCTGCCTTCTGATGTCGTCATGTCTCCTTCCCTCGAGGTCTTCATATCCCGACTGGCACGTGCCATGGTGATGCAGAGGACAGATTACTCACCCAGTTTTTATCAGCAGCACATCTTGCACGCTTTTATCTGTTCTGTCTGGAGTTCCCACACCATCTTTGCCATCTTTCTGCCAAAAATTATCATAATCGGTTGAAATTTGACGCAGTTCTGACAAAAACAAATCTGCTTAGTTTTTTTGGGACACGGTGTATATACTGTGGTCGTACGTAACGTACCGTTATTTCACCCATTTGCCGAGAAGCCCCCAGTGGACGGATTTGCGCGAAATTTTGCACAGAGGGTGGTCTCGCGGACTTAATCACCTGTTTCAAATTTTGTGTCGATCATTTGAGGGGTTTCGGATCTGCGCGTAGTCGAACTTTGCCATTCGCCATTGACTTAGCCGGTCGCCATTAACGCAGGGTTGAGCTACCGCGCGCTTTTGGTAAGTACTGAATGTGTACACGACGTGTGGCCACTTTAACGTGGTTGTAAATTTTGTGCCGGTGGTCTATTTTTATGAGAAATCTTGAAAAAATTAGTTTAATTTAAATTACAATGTTTTAGAGACGAATCAGGCTGTGTTGAAGTGTGTTCGATTTCAAGTCGAAACAAGAAGACGAAAATAGAAATTGGCCCAGCACCACAGGAAAACCATGACATCAAAGTGCACCTGTTGTGAAATATAAACAACGAAGTGTCTAGAGAGCCGACAGTCGGCTAATTAGGACAAAGTTTTTGTCTACACGCCTTCACACCAGTCAGCCAGTCAAGCCTGGCTTCACTACATTCGAACTCATAACCAATTTGGCAACCTTAATTTGGTTGTACATCTGTGGCTACATAATTGTATGAAATATCCTTAAATTTGCATGCTAAAAATTTAATAGCGAACAAAACTGAATAAGAGAGTTCTGCGCATAAGTCTGCATTTCTTCCTCTATGCGTACACTCATTGAATCATGGGATTGATGAATATATTGCAGGTAAGTGTCCAAATGATAAACTCAAAAACCTGCAAGGAAAATTAAAATCAGCTCAAATCAATTAACTTTCAAAGTCGAAATCTACAGACAGAGCGAGTTCTGGGCTTAAGTCCGCATTTCTTGGACCACAAAAATGGCAAATATACTGCAAATAATGGTCCAAATAATAAACTAAAATTACGCAAAAAATTGAAATGAGTTCTCATCACTTTCCAAGCTCAAAATCTCCCAACCAAATTTCAAGCGTAAGTCTGCATTTCAGTCCTATGACCACTGGAAAATGTTTCAGATAAAGGCCTAGATGATAAGCTCAAATATTGGCCAAAAAACTTAAAATCAGCGCAAATAAGTTTCCAAGGTGAAAAAGTTTAGAATCTTCGGACAGAGCGAGTTCCGTGCATAAGTCCGCATTTCTTCCTGACTCAGTGGTGAATCCAACGAGCTATAAATATAGCTCGTTGGGTGAATCATGGGATTGACGAAGGCTGGTTCCATGTTGTTGACAACGGCCCAGATGACGAAGACCAATAGGAAGCAAGCAGCCAGTGCGGTGTAGCAGTCGCAGTAGCTGTATGGGCGTGCCGTAGCCAGCGCAGTAGACGATGGCTTTGGTGTGGCAGGTGATGCTCTGGAGGATGACACGGAGAACTTACTCTGTGACATCATTGAACGATACTGCTCCCTATGACAGCACGAAACAAAACTTAATAATATATTAATAAGTCATATAAATTCAACAATATAAAAACCTTTATTTTGCTGCAGGTTCTCTATTGATGAACTTGTTAATAAAATTAAACGTATTAAGTGACTGTTTCTAAGTAAGAGTCTATTCGAAGATACAAGACTGTTGCGCCTTGCTCAGAGTATTAAAAAGGTCTAATATTGACCATACGCATGCATTGTCCAATGTGGCACAGAAAATGACACTGACCATAAGTCACGATTAGGTCTAATTTTCATCACGAGTGTACGCTCTGAACTTCTGAAGTGGATTGCATGACATCTTGGGTGGTATTACGTCATCTCACGACATCCTGGATGGTTCTTTGGGCGGCAGGTTTTTCGTCGTAAAGGCCTAAAGGTTGACATGATTCAAAACTGAAATATCAGCTGAGCAGAATTTATCAGTTGTCGACACTGCTGTAGAAACATGCAGCCTCAAATAAAAAGTTAAGTTTTCTGCTCATAACTAAATACTAGCAGCAACATTAACAAAAAAAAGCGGCCATGCAACTCTTCATTTATACGCCATCAGTAAGTGTGTGCGATCTGCGCAAGGTAAATAACACTTTGTGACCACATGCGGACCGTGCATGTGTACGGTAAATATAATCATTAATATAAAAAACCCGTCTGGTAAGTATATTGTGTTCTGGGTGTTTTTTTTGGGGGGGGGAGGCGAGATAAAAATGTAACTCAAACCTTAGCTGAAAAAGTATGCCTTTGATTAATCGCAGTTTTCATCTGACAATTTCTCATAAGGGCATGAAACCACGTTTCTAACTCCACCCTGTCACATTTTGTGATACACCATCTCACCCCCCCCCTCCGCCTCTGACATATTTTTTGAATGGCAACAAGTTGGCGGAAGACCGTCTACAGAAGCTTTTTCAGCAATCCTACCGACAAATCAATGCATAAGTAAATAACCCCTCCATAATAAATCATGTAATTGCTGTACCGTGAAGATGTATAAAAGACAACAAAATAATAGCACGTACGCAGCGACGTAATTGAACTGAACTAACCAGGTTTAATTTTTGATGAACTGACCAATGAGAAAGCAGTCAAACCTGTCGAACAAGTCATCCAACCTGCTGAAAAATTCGCTTAAAGTCTACTTCACATCCCCCAAAACACATAAGATTTATTTTATGTACATATATTATGCTCACAGACACACATTTCAGCCAAATAGTATAAAACTACCTTTAGCTTTCTGTAACAACTACCGATCAACATCCACGGTCGACGCCACTCAGTCGTGACGAGAAAACGTGCTACAAACATCTTGCATATAACAGCTATAAAGAGCACTTCACACAACCGAAAAACGCAGAAATATAATTTCATAGACAATAATTATACACACTACCGCACATCAAAAGAAAGAAATGTGGTGAAGTCATTTTTACTTTAGAGCTTTCGGACAAGTAAGAGAAGTTTTTTTTCGTTTACATACCGTAGCGTAGTATTATGTATCATGCGTTTGCCTTGTTAAGGTTGCATCTGTCAACTGGACATTAAACGAATATATGGTGTGAACCAAACTTTAATTTTCTGTAACCAGGCCCAAATCAACCAACGCGTATCACATTCACCACCAACGCACTCAGTCGTGACGAGAAAACGTGCTACAAACATCTAGCTTCTACCAAACGCGCGTCCGACGACGTATCTGTAGCCTATCTAAATAATTAGACATTGTCAATAGCAAAGCACGAGAATGCCAACTGAAGAATATACACTCTGGAGTGATATACAGGATATCGTGGGACCAGCCAGTTTTTGCCCCAACAAATTAGACGCAATTTCTGGACACGAAATTTGTCGCACTTTAATCGCATCATAGCGGCCGCCTTGGTTTGGATTAATGGACTCAATCCAGAAGTGTTTTATGACTGGTGTGAGTTAAAGAGATTTTTCACTCGAGGATCATCCGTTCATCGCCACTACCAACTGTTCACGTACTTTCGCTTAGGTCGCCGCTATCGACTCTGGTCTTGGCACGTTCTAAACCGCAGACATGAATGGTTGGATGGCAGTGTGAGAATTAATGGACGAAGTCACAGAAAAAACACCCAATAAACACAACCAGCAAACAAACAACCCAACCTGGCTCTTTTCAGAGCCTTAAAAGCCATAAAATGACAACTGAACAACCAACCGAAAATTATATAAAATACTGCGTCAATGAATGATATAAAGATGTGATAAAAAGTTTAGTAAAAATCTACATAACGCACATCACTGTACAAACAATATAAACATTCTATGCGCCGAAGATAAACAAACACGATAATGTACGTGACGTTTATGTTGAATGTGTAATGTCACAGGTAACTAACAGTATTTGCCAAAATATCACCGTAAAAACATGCATAACGAAAGTCATTTTACCGATATACATCAAGATCCTATATGTACACAGCCGTTTAAGGTGGCATAGTTATTCTAAATAATTACCTGAGGGCCGACTGTCGGCCCTCTAGTACGCAGCTAGAGGGCCGACTAGAGAGCCGACAGTCGGCTCTCTAGGCTGTGTCCTAGAGAGCCGACTGTCGGCTCTCTAGACACGGCGTATAAACAAAGTCGGAACTGTAAACAATTTGGCAGAATTTTGCGTTATATGAGTATTAGTGCGTCAGGCATACAGCAGCGAGTTTGTATATCGGGTCCTTTCTTCCTTTTGCGAAGATAATGGGTTAGACTAGGATTTCCAGTAGATACCGAATGCACTACAGTTTGGGGCTATGGCAGTGATTTTCAACCAAGGGTTCCGCGAGCATCTGCCAAGGGTTCTGCAGCCGGCCAGTAGAAATGACCTAGCTTGCAAAATCACGCCAGACAGTGTCGTAGAAATACTCAGGATTTTTTTGTTTTAATCCGTTTCTACGCATCTTTTTTTGCATAGACTTACTCTGCTGAATCATCTTTGTTGTTAGTAAAATTCTGGCATATTTTTTGCATTTTAGGCCTATGGTTAATTATAATGTAAGCTTCCTATGCACGACATTATTTAACTCCAAGGCATTATCAGAAATGAAAAAGAAAAAAGAACGTACTGAATAGGGTTATAGTTACAAAATCGTTCAGCCATTTACTTAATTAATTCAATTCTTCGAAAACTCAGCTAAGGAAAATTAAAAAGACTCTTAGGCGTGTCTTTCCCAAGAGCGTCCACGTGATAAATTTTCTGGGTTGGTGGTGGGGCTAAGCAGCCGTCAACAAGTGACGACCACCTCGCCCATCGTTTTTGGAATACAATAACATACTGCTGCCTACTAATGCGGTCAAATTTCATATTGGTCATCTTTGTCTGCTTTGTCGTCCTCATGATGGCTCCGCCCTCAGTGCCCTGCTAGGGAAATGAGTCCGTAGACACCCTGTAGCTTCTACCTCGCGAACGTTGCTGGACTCACGGATCAATGCATGGGGTTCTGTGAGTGACCTTCACGCTTGTGTGGGGTTCAGCGGCAGCAAAAAGGTTGAAAAACACTGACCTAGGCCCTATCTCACACCGTTGCTGAGATACAGCGACTTGTTGGCCAAAAATCGCAAATTTTTCCCACCCCCCTCTTATTTAGTGCCCTCGTTCGTGGTGACTTCCTTCGAATTTATGGAAAAGCTTTACGGTTTCTGAAACTAAATTCTTCCAGGCAGCTGACGGTGAAGATTTGGTGATCCTAGCTTGCACCGTTTTTGACTGATCCTGCCGTGTGACGGACAGATGGACGGACAGACAGACAGAATTGCGATGGCTAAGACGCGCTGAAAGCAGTAGCTGCTTTTGCGCATAAAAATGACAAGGACAGCGAAGCTACTCAACACACACCACCAGACTGCAGACCAAGCAGGCACCAACCAAGCAATCACCCATGGGTATCTGTAAGATCCCAATAAACCCTATCAAGGCATGATCTCAAATCAGGACCTTTAGCTCGCTGAGAGTTCAGCCTTCCTTGAACTGTGACTGTTCCTCGGTATAACCTCAAATCAGCTCTTTAGGCTGTCTGAGGAGTCAACTTTCTTATGCTACTTCATAGAAGTAGCTACTGGGTACTGTTGGCCTACAGTGCCTTATTCTGTATTATTTGGCACAACCCTTCTAAGTCAGTCATTTCACAAAGGGGTTTCTCCATCGGCCAGCTGGAGGACACGCCCCTGTACGCTGTAGTAACACCAGTGCGGGGAAATAATTAGGCCTACTAATCAGTTGAGTAATAATAGACTGCAGTTGTCGTCATTCTGTAAACAAAGACAAAACAAAAATTATTTGTTTACATCAGACCAATATATTAGTCAACAGGGGGCAAATCGTCCAAGGTACGGGGGCGAATCAGCCAGGGGGTGAAATGGCAAAGGAGTGAAAAAGCCATAACTCCTAGTGTTAGGCATATTGGTTACACATTAGGAATAGAATTTAGTATTAAAATTTAAAATGTTTAATGTTAGGTTTAGTGTTAGTGATAAAGTTAGGGTTAGGCTTAGTGTATTTCAGAAAATTATGTGATGATAGATGGACACCCAAATAAAAATGCAATATTGGTGAATGAATTTTAGCGTTGTGTAGTTGCAGGCATTCGGTCTTTGGTGGTATCTATGATATCCTGGCTTCTGCTAGGGTTGAGGGCATCAGTTGGCTGGCTGACGTGATGGCATGCATCTGTGGCGATACGATGAGCACATAGTGCTCGTAATGTCGCAGACAATCAATACGGCAGTTTTAGTGCGTACTGCACTAAATGAAAGTAGAAAGTCTGCTTTCGTTCAGTGTATGTACACACTGAAAAAAACGGTTGTTTTTGGTATTTATAGTTAGTGGCATTTTACTTGTCAATCATTCGTGAATTTTGAACTTTGCACTGCACAGTATTCTGGACATTACCATAATTAATTTATTGCAGACTTGCAGGTGATGCTGTTGTGTTTCAAACATCAGTTTTTCATCACTGTTCCTCATTTTGTCTGTAGGCTTGTTAATAAATGAATATGATGATAATGATGATGGAGGTGGTAAGGGGCAGCTCGATAATCCGAAAGTTCGATAGTCTGGAAATTTCAAGGTTATTTCCAATACACTTCTACAGACATTGACTTGATCTTCACATTTCTTCTCAACATTCTTCTCAACAAAGAGTAGTGTTTGGGTTAGGTACGTTAAGGCATGATGGCATGCATAGGGTTTAAGTTACTGAGAGTGCACGTTGCAGCACGCACCTTCAGACTATCGAACCTTGTGCGTGTGTTTTGTATTGGCAGAAGTGAGAATTGACAGTTGAAATATGAATGTAAAGGAAAGCACAGTGAACACGAGTGCTAGTCGTGAGTTGCAGCATACTGAGACTGACGAAGGTCAAACATATCAGCGTGATGTCAACTGCGACCATACCGGTCTCTCGTCACTTGATGATCTGCATTGTTATGAACGTCTTGAACATGTTCGTTAACAATCATTTATCTGTCTGTTAGTCTGTCTCTTTGTCTTTCCATTTCTCAGTGCATGTCTTTCTGTCCATTTATCATCTGTGCCTTTTTGTGTTTGCCCACTTTTCCATTTGTTGTCTTCATTTTTCTCTTCGTCCGTTGGCTAAGTTGTTGATCTGTTTGCCTCTGTCAGATGATTTTTGTGCAGTTGTTGGTGGTGTACAACCAGATCTCTCACATGTCCGCTGGTAGTAGTAGTAGTAACTACTTGTGGTAATAGACTAGTATTTGTGCCTGTTATTGTAACAACAACAACAGACTGTAGTAGTTGTTAGTAGTAGTTGTTGTTGGTGTTGGGCTGTTTAGTTGTCAGCAGCATACAATCAGATCTCTGACATGTCGCCTATCACTCTGCTGAGCAACTTAACCGTATTGAATCTATCCAACAATAACATCTCTTCCATCAAGTGTAAGTATCTCTCAGTCACTCTGGCATTTACTGTCAAACGTATAAATCACATATTACTCAGTGTACACATCAAACAGGTGTCCGTTGAGTCATATGTGAATTTACAAGTAAAACAGTTGAGTTGCATATGTAAAAAGTTTAATGAGTTTCTACTGCGCAATAACAGAGAATGCATGTCAAGCAGTATCAGTTCTGGTTTATTGGAACTGCTAACTTAGGTGCATGAGACTAATGCATATGTCTTGCAGGCAGCACGACACTTGTCAGGTCACCTTCTGAGTGACGACTGACATCTTTTTAGTACAGTGTTTCACTCATTAAAGTTGAGACTGTTGTTCAATAGTAAACTATTTACTGTTTCTGGCATGTGCTTGTTTGTGTGTATTATTTAGCTTTTTTTGTGTTAATTCTGAGAAATATTGTGCTACACATTACAGGCCTTCGAAGTTTGACCCGACTGTCTTTTCTTAATCTGTCGGCCAACAGCATTCGAGTGAGTAAAGTTTGCAGTGCTTCATAGCGTTAAACATGCTGCACGGCTCAGTGTTGTATATGTATGTGATTTTGTTACCGTGTCTTCCAATATTTCAAACTCCGTTGATTAGGTGACAGCAAAGGCATCTGGCCTGTCAAAATCGTGCTGCAGTAATGCTCATTGGTGACTTGGCATAGACCCACTTTTTTACAATGTTATGTTTTTGCCTCAGTTTGTTTGTTGTTTGGTTTGTCCATCCGTGTGGTTAATTGAAAAGCTGTGGATGAATTTTTTTGTGTTGTTTTGGGTGATCTGGATTGGTTGGAAATGATAGACCACTTTTGTTGTATAGAATATATACTGGATGTGAATGTAACTTGTGTCTGTGTGTGCACGTGATTTACTTATTTATTGTGGCAGGTGATTGAAAATCTAAGTCATAGTACTAGCCTACAGCATCTGGATCTGTCAGATAACTCCATCCACTCTCTTGGTGATTTGCACAGCCTCAACAGGCTCAAGGTGAAAATGTGCTGTCATTTGTCAACTATTGATTATGTATCAAAGTTATGATCTAGCATTTTTTTAGGGGTCACTGTCCTCCAATAGACAGCAGTCTGAGGCTGATAACCGTAGGATAACAGGGAAGATTATTAGAACTCCCATTACTGTTATATATGCACACTCATAGTGATGAAGTTCTTACAGTTTCAGGTTCAGATCGTTTTGTGTTTTGTGTTAGGAAATATTAGGTTTTTCTGTAAAGATTAAACTTTCTGTTTTATTATTGTAAAGGTTAAACTTTGCGTATGTGCAATTTTGCATTGCCCAGAAAGGCCATACCTGAAATGACCTATGCTGTGTCGGGTGGGACTCACTCACTCACTCACTCACTTATTACTTTTAGGATATAAGACAGTCAACTTGAGTTGTATTGATTTTTAGTTATATTCCAAGGGGTTCAGTTTGGTTAGCATCTGTATTTTTTGCAGCTTATTGCGAATACTGCACATATTTTGTTATTTAACTGCTGTTAGATTTGCTAATGTTTTTGTTTAAATTCTGGTTGCATATTGCTATTTTTCCAGTTCTTTTGCGCTTTATTAGATAGGCCTTTAGTCTCTAATTAGATGTCAAGATTTGCAAGTCAAAACTCTTAGGTTCGGGTGTAAGTTGTCTCCAAAAGAACATGCAACTTTCACCTAGTGCCATATGTCATCGTTTGCAGCTATACAGTACACGCCGTTACGCTTGCTTCTAACCAGTAGTATTTTGTGTTCTGTTAAGTTCATAGACTCAGTGTCTGGTTTTATCATTCTGTGATAATCTTTGTATAATGAAATTGCATTCAGAGCTGTTGATCTGCAAGGCGGCAAAAAACCCAGTTTCTCGGGTTCCGGATTATTTTTAGGTTAAGCCGGTTTTTGCACGAAGGCCCAATTTGATGAGTTTGGGGATTTACAGGTTTTCATATGATTCATATGAACTGCTGTTTGCTTGCAACAGCATAAAATATGCCAATATTTGCAAATTGGTAGGTTCAAATGTTTCAACAGTTTAGCTGTAATAAAATGTTTTGTCATTGTTGGAAGAACAAACTAAAATTGGATTGAGTTTGATGTGTGTTATTTTAGCAAAGGTGGGTTTACAAAAATAATGAAAACACAGTTTTTGGGGGCATTTTCTCAGCTATTTTAACCCTGTTATTTGCGCTGTTTTCTGCACACAGACTTTATTGCTGCATGGGAATCTGATTCACTCATTGTCAACCGTGAAGACATTGTTGCCATCATCGATAACAATATTGTCGTTAGCTTACAACAACATTTCTGATCTCAACGAGGTTTGATTACTACCACGCTCTTTGAATACATCACTCGCTTATTGTGGCAGTTGACTAAAACTTGCTGTTATTTGGGCAACAGGAATAGGACTTAACGCTACGCTAAAGTTAATTCGTCCTTCATCATCATCATCAACAGGAATGCAGATATTTTGACTTGTAAATAAGTAGGAAATCTATGTTGCTTACATGACATAAAACACGAGAACGAGAAGTGAAAATTGTGAAATGCTGTTGGTTGGGCAACAGGAAGAGGGTATTTTGACTTGTACATATTTTAGCGTTCGGTCATTATGAAAGTTAGATTGTTACGTACATATAAGTAGTCAGTAAATAGCTAAGTAATTAGTTAGTAATATTGTAGTTTCTATTGCTTGTTTTTATGATACTATGGAAATATTCTTGATGTTGTTTAATTGTTGTTATTATTAGCATTGTTACTTGAACTGCCAAAGTGAGTAGGTTATTTTCTTCCTATGTTTGTTTGTCTATTGTCTGTCTGTTTGTTGGCAAGCTTGCTGAAACAAGCTACGAACATATTTTGATGAAATTTTTGGGAGGGATGGGACATGATCCTAGCAATAATCTGTTAATTTTGGGTTTAATCCCAATTATTGGTTTTGTAAGGACTGCTTATTTATTACTCTTAGTAATGTTTCCAGTTTTTTTTTCTTTCATTCTTTTCCTATGTTTAGCATGTATTTTCTGTGTTCCTTTTGTTTATCTTAGTAATGTTTGTAGTTTTTTTTACTGTTTTCCTATCTTATTGTTCTTGCGCATTTGTCGCAAGTGTTTATTACATATTAAAATAAATAAAACTAGAAATTTGGGGCAAAGCCCAACGTGAGTCCGCCCGGCGCCCTAAGTTCGATTGGGGGAAATTAGGGTGGGGGGAAAGAGAGGGGAGAATTTCCCCGGCATCAAAGTCACGTGACTTAGGGTAGGTCAACATTAGCGCTTATAACTTGGTTCGTGGTGAACGGAATTTCGCAAATTTTTTTTGTTCAACGCCGAAAGGATCGCTCTCGTCAACGCCGTTTAGATTATGTCGTTATCTTTATCGGTTCCAGAGATATTTGCGCTCAAACTCGAAAGTTGTCGTAAATCGCACCGATTTTTGAACGTTTTTTGCCCTCCCAAATTTTAGGGGGGCAGTGCCCCCAAAATTTGTACTTGCATTAACACCCCAACATAGAGACACGTCAAGTGCCAAAGTTTCGTCGGGCTACACCCCCTAACTCCGTAGTTATAAGCGCTAATTTATTACATTTTAAGCCAATTTTCGACCCCCCTTTGAAAAAAGTTGTAAGGGGGGCCGCCGTCCCCGGTGGGGTTGCGCTAGTAAGACTTGGTGATTCTCTAGCGCGTGTAAAAATTTGGGGGTGCAGCACCCCGTAGGGGCCGAAATATGGCCTTCCGAAAAATTTGATTTTGGTGGGTAAACATTAGCCGCATAATCTCTGATGTTAGTGGACTGAAGTTCACACAATTTCTTTTATTCAACACGGAATTAACTGTATTTGATAACGCCATTTACCGCTTGTCGATATCCCTATGCAGTTCAGAGATATTTGCGCTCAAAGTCGAAAGTTGTCGTCAAACGTACTAAATTTTGCCCGTTTTTTGCACTCCCAAATTTTAAGGGGGCAGTGCCCCCTAAAAGTTGTACCCGCGTTATCACCCCCATCTAGCAGCACGTCACGTGGCAAAGTCTCATGAAGCTACTCCCCTTGGCTCCAAAGATCC
>Ga0209671_1006905_pt1 | contig 11715 bp, 9 predicted proteins | sample WorMetHERISLAND2_2_FD_187401 | JGI IMG/M metagenome (GOLD analysis project Ga0209671, IMG submission 187401) | Marine gutless worms symbiont microbial communities from Max Planck institute for Marine Microbiology, Germany - Olavius geniculatus... | ecosystem: Host-associated > Annelida >...
GTGTTAGATATTTCTGCCATCATATAAAAAAAATTCACACTCATGACGATTTTCCAAAACTGAAATTCGAGGACTTTCAAGACTGTATTTCATCAAACTCCAAAACTTTTAAGACACAACTTGGTTTTCGAGGACTTTTTGCGTGCTGAAAAAATGGTAAATTTTTTAGCGACTTTCGAAGACCTGTGGCTGCCCTGGTAAACTTGTTGACATTTCGACAACCACTGCTGCCTTCCTTGCAGAGATGTAGTACCTGGTACTTGTACTTGTACTTGAGGTCAGGTACTTGTCGACATGTGGCAAGTACCTTATGTTTATTTTCTAATACTTAAGCAATATGCTTTGTGATTGAGTGCAATGCCCAAAACAGTATAGAAAATTGTGGAAAAATAAACATGGAAAGAGGCAACATTGCAGTTAAACCGTTTTACTAGCTGGTAATTTAATTACTTAGTGATCTGTGCTCGCCAATCACTGCTACTTAGTTGGACCCCTCATCTTTAGCTGTACAGTGTGGGGCATTAAAAAACACCAACTTTTTAAATGATCACTTTAATTCGACAAAATGTCAGACAAAGCTAGGCCTAGACAGACAGGCAGGACAGATATATATATACACAACGCATATCCAAATAAGGTACAATATGACAGTAAGACAATGTTAAATATTAATCATAAACGTACTTATAAAATCAAAAATAGACATTCTCAGTAGCTTTATCAAGAGGGATAAAAACAGCACTCATACAATCATCACTATTATCAGATAACTTCGTGCAATAAATTATAACTTGAAGAAGAATGACCCAATTATAATAATTTTTGGTATGAATAATCCTAACATTACTGGCCATGAAGACCTTACTCAACTTCTGCTTCTGCAATAACTGGAAAAATCAGTACAGGTGAGAGATAAGCATTGAAATCAACAAAAAAATCTAATAAACATCTCGCCGGATCTATGGCTCCCAGCAGCCAATCAACTGCAAAGTTTGATTGTTTTGCAGTAGTGTGTCTGGGCTGTTGACGAATTTAAATAGTGACTGGTGAAGTCTGTATCAGTCTGGAGCAAAACATTGTCGACACTGTTATTAACGAACAGAGAATGCATCTCCATTTCTGTGTTTGTGTAATGGGCCAACATTTTCTCGAGAGACATTTGACAAATAGATAATTGGATAAGCTATCAGCCAAACCAATGAAAATGTAGACAAAGTGTGTTTTTGCTTCAGATTTTGATTAAGCAATAATACTGCTTTTGATAAAGATGTATTATTTTGCTGGTTCTTTTCCCCAGGAGCAAACATTGAATGAAATGGGAAACTGAACAGTCTTTGATGGCGAGTTGTATCAGAAATATTTGCACCAAAAAACTGTTAAAACTGGATCACCCTTTTGAATATTTGATAAAAAATGACATTTTATGCCCCAAATGTAGTGGGCCTAAGCTATAGAGTGTACTTTGGCAGGGAGTTATGCAGATATACTCATTTCGAGGGCAGCAGATTCAAATTGAGGAGTGCAAGTTCTGGGGGTAGGGAATGGGGGTCTGAGGCCGTGCCCCCAGGGGGGTCCAGGGGCAGAACCCCTGGTCAGGAAGTCTGGGGCGAAAGGGTCAGGTGACAAAGCCCCTTAAAGCTGAAACACTTTTTGCTTTCAAACTTAATGGATACCCCAAATTTGCCCTTTTTCTGAAGTTTGTAAACAAAAAAATCAGATTTTTTGGCTGTTTTTGCAAAAAATGAAGTTTAATAGGCCACAGTTCATTACAGTTTGCTGTGAATTAACGAAAAGTAACAAAAATGATATGCAGAAATAACATAGGTTTCACCAAATATATTTGGTTTCAACCAAATATTATATAATATCTGGTATCTTATGCATTGGGGTGTCAGGATTTTAATTGATTGTTAGTTTTGAGTACTTGTACTTGTACTTGTGTCTTTGGTACTTGCAACATCTCTGCTTCCTCGAGATGACATCAAGCAGAAAATGAGAGCTGTTCAAAGGAAGGTAGCAGGAGTTGACAAAACATTGACACATTATCTAATACAGATTGTATAATTACCATATATGCAATGCAAACTGATGATGCAACAGCATAACATACAGAAAAAAAAATATCGAAAATGGTATAACAAATAGTGACGGTTGCAGTTATGATGAAGAGCAAGTTTCATGTCCAGAAAACTAATGTGACATTGGAGAGACTGCTACACTACCAGATGAACTAACCAACACTGAGAGATGCTAATTATTAAAACAATCAAGGTTCTTCATCTGAGCAACTTGGACCCAAGACAACAAGTGAGCACTGGCATCAACCTAAACTATTACTAATCTACCTACTCAAAAGTTATAACCTTAAAAGGAGCGTTACATTGCCTGAGATACTGTTTGAAGAAGTAAAGCACAATCTCCATCCCACCCAATTAGCTCACCTTGATATTGCACAGCCTCAGTTGTGGTAAAGAATGTGATATAAATACATTGGCGACTTCACTTTCTGACTTTCGCTGAGCCAAAGCTAAAACTGAATGCTAAAGTCTGTACTTAGACCACAGTTCAACTAAACTTTGGTCAACGATTAAGAATGGTGGAAAAACAGGTAAACCTAACAGTAAATAAATCAACCATTTATGCTTGGACTTGCTTATTCAATTGTGCTGCGCACACAAATAACGTAACTACGTAACATCTGATGTCACTGCATATTAATTATGGCATTTATTTTTAGTACCAGACTGCTTTAATTTACTAAACTATCCGTATGCATAGGACTGTAAATAGTCGACATGTTTTTGCTCAGCTAAAGTCAAAAGTTGAAGTGGATTCAGGCTCAGCGAAAGTCAAGCCATGAGGGCTAAAGCTATCTCTTCCATTCAAATCGAACCGACTTTTGCCAGGTTAGTTCGGCTCAACTTTGGTCTAAGTAGGTTCTTTTGGACTCAGCAAATCGCTGAGACTTTCGCTGAGTCCAAACTTCGGTCTAAGTAGGTAAGTTTAGGCTCAGCGAAAGTCTCAGCGAAAGTCTAAGTCAAAAAGTGAAGTTGCCCATTATAATAGTCAACTAATGAGAAATGAGATATGCCTCACTTGAAATTTGTCGCTATTAATAGACTGACTAGCTGGCAGCGTTCGGCCATTGAATTCTGCGTACAAATTCAGTTCCTGCACCACACACATAGACTTTTGTTCACACAGAAAAAGTCAAATGAATTGCAACAAACACACACAACACCATTACACCAGCAGCAATAATGAACACCACTGTTAGAGTACCGATACATTCAATCAATACCAAATATTGCACAAAATGCAATCCAACACAAAAATAAATCAGAATGAGGTTTACTGAATAAAGTAAAGTCTGACTTCAAACTGCTGTGGAGTACTTGGTAACTGAATACTCGGGTTTTTGTACCACGGCATAACCAGTTAGCGAGAATTGACACTCATTTCTAGTTCCTAGTGTTGTAATTATTCACACCATTTCAAATAAGTAATTATTTCCAGCATATCAAATAGCAGCGACAATACACCTATTTCTTCAAATTTAGTGTTAAATGCATGCATACCTTTGGCTTATTTTTACAAGCTAGCTCGAATTCCACAATGACAACAGTTTCAGATGACATCTGTGCCTCTGTTGTCGAGTAGACTTTTGACTTTACTACAGGTGACATGCACGTATCTCCTATCATTGACAATAAACACTCATGCCATACCATCGACAAAATACACACCACACAGTTTATGTACAGGGTATCAGCTAATGTAAAATTTCATGGAATCGCTACGGTACCATGTACTCCCCAAGTTACATTTTATATAAAATATCTGCCAGAAAATGACACAGAAAACTGCACAAACTGCCCACTAACAACTGTAGGCTTATAAGTAGTTTGCCAGTGTTCTGATGATATTTAATTTAACTGGTCCTGTAAACTTCTCCAGTCCCTAAAACTGTGAAATACTGGTAATGCATTGTAGCTATGAGTGCAGGCTGCGTGCCTATGCTCGGAACACGTACAAAAATAACTACACATGAATTCATCTTCATATTTTAGCTGCATTTTGGATGGCCTACCTAACACCGGCGAACGGTAAATAACTGACATAATAAGGCACTGTGATGAACAAACCTGCAAGAAACATATGCCACTTTTTTAATCTAATTTGTCATACAACAAATGAAATTTTACGTCAAAAATTGTTAAAATCCGCCATGATTCACTGTAGCAAAGCGCAATGATATCTCATGTGCACTAAAACAGTTCGCAGCATTAGAGCTGTGCAGCATGAATAATTTATTAAAGTCAGTGTCCGAGCCAAGTTACTACGTTTTAGTGAAACGATTCATTTCAATTTTTTTATTTTCCTGAGAAGGGGGCAGCCTGGGAAGGGGGTGCTGCCCCCTTCCCAGACCCAACCCCCATTTTGTAGTGAAGATACCGGCAGTAATTTTGATAGCATGTGTGCATAAGTGTGCACTGGTCATTGATCCGGTAAAGTTCTGTGAGCGATAGGCAAATGGCTGTGACGAATGAAGCTCACAGGTACAAGCACAAAATATATACTAAAATTACTAAATAGCATAAATGAATTAAACTAACAGTGAAATAAGCTGACAAAGTGAGCTGTGTTAACAATACATAATAAAACATGCAAACATGCAAGTTATGTGGAACTATTTTTCGCGAGTGTGCGAAGTGATTAGGATCACCGATCGGTGATAATAACCAAGAAGGTTAAAATCACTGTTCACCGATCAGTGGTTTTAACCTTCTCGGTTATTATCACCGATCGGTGATACTAGCCACAAGAACTACAATCACCAAAGGGGCAACAGACCGTGATATTTACAAGACAGTTAGGGCCTATTGCGTGCAGTTCGTAATGCTGTGACAAAATTAACGAAAATGCTGTAGTTATCATCTCCACTGTTCATCCGTTTGTAAAAGTTAGCAAGTAACTTCTCCACCAATTTAGAAGCGACGCCAAATAGGTTTTGCAGTGTAGGCCTACATAAAATAACATACATAGTTTGCATCACATCAAACCCTGTAGAAAAAGGATTTCGCATAAACAATATAGGTCCTTTGCAAGGGAGCTCATGCCCTTTTGGCGCTTTGAGCCGGTGTGACTGGGTCAGTATACCAGCAGTCCTGGCCACAGGGCCTGTTACGCGAAACTCGCCGTTTCTTCCCTAGCGATGGCTGTAACCACTGTCAGTACTCATGTTACCATCCCATGTTACCGCTAAATGTAACCATGTAGACCGACAAAAATTAACACCTAGGCCCAGGCCTAAAATTGAGGGTCTTATAAATACCGGTAGTAAGATTATGGATAGGCTTAGATAGCTGTTTTCAAACCTAAGTTTGAACCTAGGCATCCATGTAATGGTGAAGATATTCTATGTAATTATGACCTTGATTTTTGCCAAGTTTTGTACTACTTACTTTAGTTAACCGCAAATGGCAACGACACTGTACGGGGCAATATCGGTAAAAGTATGGCCGATCGCTGGTCATTTATTTTCACAGATCGGTAATTTTGGCATTGCAAAGTAGCTTAACAAATCAGTGATTTTAGCACAGAAGGTTAGAATCGCCGATCAGTGATTCTAACCTTCTTGGTTATTTTCACCGATCGGTGATCATAACCAGCCCCGCGAGCGTGCACAACAACAGTGAATTGGATTTTTTGTTTACATTTGTTTCCGTATACTTCACAAAAGACATATATTATGAATATGCTAATAATAATAATACTTTTAATAGTTTTAATACTTTTAGCTAATAGTTTTTTTTCTGCTGACGGCACGGCAGACAAAAATTCTTTTGTTGTACTGAGGCAATATACTAGTAAATTTGATTTACGTGCTCCGGCTTGGGCACAAGATTAGGGCATTAGATTAAAGTATTTATAATACACTTATCTATGAACTAACACTAACGCGTAAGGCATCAAAAACGCAGCTTTTGTCACGTTCACTGCCACGTCATATAGTAAATGTGAACATACTAGAGCCATTATAAGCATAAATTCGTAAAGTATATCACCAAATAACACGCACCTCGGCAGAGACAGCATAGCGCAAAGCACACCGTCAAGCTAAAAAAGATCGACACATAAGTATTCATGTTTGAAGAAATTTTATCACTACTTTAAGAAGTAAACACAACACAACACCAAAGAATACATAATAAAAATATTTATTCTGTGGATTTTGTGAAGGACCGAATTCAATACCGGTGGTCCGGTTTCGGTACGGTAAAAAACGTGCAAAGTAGTAAAGTAAAATTAGCTATCGTTACAAACTTGGCAAAAATAACGACGTCGGCTGTTTTGTTTTAGTTTGTGTTTTAATGTAATTTAATTATTCAATGATTTCTTTTAAAAAAATCTAACATTATTGCCTTTTATAGGCTGGTAACTTGCTTACTTACGTTTTCGGGCACCTGCTATGAGTATTCATGACATCGTTGCTGTGGCGACGCATGTAAACATGTACACTTTCAGCATGTCAGCGAGTAGGCGATAAACTGCAGTTTAATAAATACGTTTTGAATGAGTTGCTGGTTGATAGCTGTATCATTAACGGTAGCGTAATTAAGTTATAGTCAATGCTGGACAAACCTAGGTTTTGGAAAAAGAAGTTTTAGGCATGTAGCCTATTCTCTCTCTCAGTGGTTTAGGTTATTTCATGTTTTAAAGTTTAATAGGTTTTTAAGGTTTGGCGAGGTGGTTAGAAGGCCTAAGCTTATACAAAGAAATTCGAACACCAAATTACAACCCACGAAGAACATTCTACACCGTTTTCTGTGTTGCATCATTTTCTGTAGCAAAACTCAAAAATCTAGAGTAAAATATGAAAGAAAGACAGTGCATAATCGATTTAGCAAAACTGAAACCAGTTTCGGGTTTAGGTTTCAATGTGTAAATTTTATGGATTGCATAAAACTGGTTTTTTTGCAAACATGCAATCGGGGCGTGTCACCACATGACATAGTATAATGATAATATTGCAGCTTCTGTTCAATGACAAGAAATTCGAGCTAATGCTCACAAGATGCGCAAAAGCCTATAGCAGTTCTGGTTCAGTAGTTTGGCTGAAAATTGGGGTGTTCACGCTAAGTTAATATACAAATACCATATTCTCTATCTGGATCGCATAACGATAGTTCCGTGGCGCCACCTTGTGAATGATATAGACTTGTGTCGCAGCCTGAAATCGCCAAAAAATCCATAAAACCCCGTATTTTGGCGTTCAAGGTCATTCAAGGTCATTGAATTTGGCGCCAATCGAGAGCCATTATACAACTTCCTATTATTGATTAATAGTAACCTTGGCCCTATCTCGCACCATTACTGAGATACAGCGACTTATTGGCTAAAAATCGCAAATTTTTCCCACCCCCTTCTCATTTAGCATTTTCGTTCAGGTTAACCCCCTTTGAATTTATGAAAAAGCTTTACGGTTTTTGAAAGTAGAGTCTTCCGGGCAGCCGACGGTGAAAATTTGGTAATCCTAGCTTGCACCGCTTTGCCTGATCCACCCGTGTGACGGACGAATGGACGGACAGAATTGCGATGGCTAAGACACACTGAAAGCATGGCTGCTTTCGCGCATAAAAACCAAGAATATGTGCTATAAAACAATGTTTACAATTCTAGGGGACGTTGCGTTCCATGGAGATTTTGTCCGTACACCACGACAACCATGCAGGCATACATAAGCTTACATGAAAAACGATCTTGTGAAACAAATTCACATTTACTACACATGCATATGAAAATATCTGCCATATGACGCTATTACATAAGTATATCTTAAATTTAGTTTTATTTACATCTAATCTTGCACACATAAACAAACAAAAACCTGGTTTTAACCAGCAAAACTTGGTCCAATGACGGTTTCGCCAGTTAACCCCAGTTTCACGAAACCGGTTTCGGTTTCTTTAATGGACTGCCTGAAACTGCTATCCAGAAAGGATATTGGTTTCAGTTTTTGCTAAATCAATTATGCTGTAAATCTGATCTGCAGTTTTAATTGCACAATGAATGAAAGCCCAAAACGCAAACTTTGATGTTTTAAAAAAATTTTTATAAACAACATTGACAAATTAAACTTTTGGTGGTAAAATTTGAATTTCTTTTGTGATGTGCGAAGTTTTGAAAAAGAAGTTTTACAGTAATGTTATTTCATTTTCTTATGTGTTGTGCAGCAGCAATGAGTCGACCGGTGAGTGGAAAGCCTACAAGTGCTTCTCACAGTGCACGGAGACTGCCGTCACGCTCCAAGACATACAGTGGCAGCGGTAGTCAGGATCTGCTGAGTTATGAGGACATCATTATTGCGCAGTATCTGGAAGAGCTGCGCAAACCTCCACCTCACACAAAGAATGGGTATCGTTATAGTTACAGCATTATCGTTATTACAGATTGTTACAATTAGCCACTAATGGTGGCGTGGCGTAATTGGTAACGCGTTTCGGCTGAAATGAAGTTACTCTACACCGGGCCCAGTTAGTACTGCGATGGGTGACTGTCTGCGGGCAGGTAAACCATCTCGGTGCGAAGCCTGCCAGCTAGGTCGACTCAGCCTTCTACCCTCCGTGGGATGGTAAAATGAGTAGTAACTCATTTACATGGGTTACGGAAGGTGGGGACCTTAGTACAGCTGACTGGGGTTGCCTAGCCGGCCGCTGTGCCAGCCTGTGTCTGTAGGCTGCACATGGTGGCCGCGCGGCAGGCGGCTCTGGTTAATGACAAAAGTGAATTAGAGGCGTGCGCATGCTCGCAACGATGCGCTATACAAATTGACGACCTTTTTTTACTACTGAGTTTGGTGTATTATTGTTCCACATTGTTATTACATCTGCATTGCCAAAAGTAACCAGCTAACCTAACCAATATAGTCCAGTTTGGAATGACACTGAAAGGTAGGGCAGTTAAAAGAAACAACTGTAGTTGAAAACGTGAGTACCGGTACCAGAACTTCCAGAACTGTCTGAAAAGTGGTTTGTTTGTACAGTACATGTACAGTAGGTGGTCCAGTAACACTCAAAAGAAGGTCAAAACGTCAGAGATTAAGGTGTCATGCTGTCAGCAGCCAGAGGCATAAAGATTTTAACATGATGGCGTTGGGTTCCAACCATCTAGTAAGATGATTTTTGTTAAATTTTGTTTTGCTAAATCGTCAAAAATGTCAGTGTCATCAGTTGTTTATCTGTCTGTGCATACAGTGTGGTGGCTGATCAGACATCTCCGTACATGCAGAAGCTGGCCAACTCCCACGTTGTGCCGAAGACGAATGGTTCAAGTCGACAGCGTAGGCCGATGTCAGCAATGGCAGCTAACCGACGACCAACCAGTGCCTTGACAGGGACTGCAGCTGCTGACAAGCCTCGGATTGATGCTAAGTTTATTGCTGACCCAGATCTCTGGGACCCAGAGACACCACACGATAGCAGCTTTACGAAACGGCCAACAAGTGCTCCTGTCTACAAGAGGTAGATGTTAATGACAATGTAACATAGAGAAAGTGCTGAAGGGGAACACAATTTTGGAAGTAAAGAGTACTGTGTTTTGAACTGCATTGTTTTGGCACTACCTGTAGCATCATAGTACAGAATTTGACATGTTTGCAGCCACTAGATGCATTTACATATTTATTCTGTGCCCAATATGCATTTACAGCTGAACTGTCCCCTTCACAAGAACTCCACTTTTGTTTTCGGCTTTCTGCCCTTATTTTGGACCTTTTGGCCTCAGTAGTCTTAACCATAAGCACCAATTTTTTCTCTGCTTATGTCCCTGATGATGGCTATGATGAAAAGTTGAGAGTTACCAGTAGACTAAGTGAAATTTTAAATGCTAGTAGCACTATGGGATGGAGCAAGGTCTTTATCAGTCAAAACAAATGATTTTTGTCATCTATTGGCAGCATTTAAAAATATTTTGGTTATAGTTATAGACACGTGCTGAATGCTGAAGCATACACTTTTTCATTCAATCAACCTATCATTCTGAAGTTGTTGATTTTGTGTCATAGTTAGTGAAATATATTTTTTACTTTCGGACATTTGGTAATAGAGTACTTGATATTATGGCGATTTTCTTTGTATCATTATGTTAATCTGCTAAATATTGCTACAATGTTATTTACTGTGTAGGCCAGGTTCGTCCGCATCAGCCTATGGAAGGTCTCGTCCAACAAGTGCAAAGTCAGGTCAGTAGGTAGCTAGCTCTCTTGTTTGACAGTCAATTGAAAAAGCTGCTTGTTTATTCTGTTAAACATGTTACATATCTTTAGTTTTATCGTAGGTTATGGGAAGTTATTGTAAACCACCAGTGGTTATTTTGTGATTGATTAGTGGTTGATTGGCATGTGCGTTGTCAGTGTCGTACACAAAGAAGGTTCGTTCATTGTACAAGCGGCAGCCCAATACTCTCGTTGTTACTGCTTTCAAGAATGGCAGCCGCGAACAATCTGCCAGGGTTGCTGCTCCAAGCCTTCAACTGGTAATATTCCGACACTTTGTTATGTGTAGGCCGCATTATGGGTCTTGCTCATTCATCTGTCTGTTTGTTTCTCTGTTTGTCTTGGATGGGCTCGTAACTTATCTTATCTGCCAAAATAGCTGCTTTAAGCCTTCAACTGATGATAATGTATTCTACGTATCCTAGCTACATATGCGTCTTGCTCGTGTGTCTCTGTTTTTTTGTCTTGCATTAGCTTCTAATTTTAACTCATGAACTATCTGCCAGGGTAGCTGCACCAAACTTTTCACTACGTCATGTGACCTAGTAGTCTGCACATCTGTCTGTCTGTCTCTCAGTGTCTCTGTGTTTGTCTCTCTATTTGTCTGTGTCTGTCTCCATGTATATCTGTGTGTCCGTGTGTGGTCAGTTGTTGGAGGCATGCACGGATAAGCTTGGTCTAGGCAAGGCGGCTCGGCGTCTGTACTTGGAGGACGGACGTGAGGTGCTGAGTGAAGATGATCTGGAGAGAGATGCAGAGGTCTACGTGTCGACTGGAGAACCATTTAGAAACCCCATCAGAGACATGCTTAGTATGTACTCAGTACTCAGTACAATCTTTCAGAATTGAATTTTTTTAGATGGGATGTCTTGTATGCATATCTTTGGACTGAAATTTTTGCAGTCAGTTTAATTTTTTATGTTATTTGGCTTAAACTAGAAGTGCATTCTATGGAACGAGGTATTTGTGCCATTTCCATGCTATATAGCCTAGCAGCTGCGTTTTAGCATTTGACGCTTTTGTGAGCCTGCAGCCAATTTTGTCTTTGAATAAAAACGGTTGGTTGCCATGACAAGAGGGGTCTTCAGGAGAGAAATTTACATGATACCATTGCATAGCCCGGGCGCAAAATAGGGGGTAGGTGAAAACAGTGTGCAATTATCTTTTGCGGGAGCCAAGTTATAGTCAATTTTGTTCCAAAATTTATTGCCATAGCAATGGGGGTCAGCACGGGAGAAATTTAAATGACACCATCGGATAGCGCGGACACGAAAATAGGAGGGTAGGTGCAAACAGGGAGCAATTATCTTTCATGGGGGCCACGTTTTAGTCAATTTTCTCCCAAAATTCGTTGCCTTGGCAACAGTAGTCGGCAGGGGAGAAATTTAAATGACACCATTGGATAGCCCAGGCCTGAAAATAGGGGTGTTGGTGAAAAC
>Ga0209671_1006909_pt1 | contig 11713 bp, 8 predicted proteins | sample WorMetHERISLAND2_2_FD_187401 | JGI IMG/M metagenome (GOLD analysis project Ga0209671, IMG submission 187401) | Marine gutless worms symbiont microbial communities from Max Planck institute for Marine Microbiology, Germany - Olavius geniculatus... | ecosystem: Host-associated > Annelida >...
GGCTTACCGCTGTGTGCACGGCACAGCGCCAGCCTACCTTGCTGACAGTCTCCAGCTGACTGCCGACGCCCCTGCACATCATCGTCTGCGCTCTACCGACACGGTGATGCTGCAAGTGCCATCAACGTGACGCTCTAACATCGGGGACCGGGCATTTCCAGTGGCAGCAGCTCGAGCCTGGAACAGTCTGCCACCTGCGATGAAAGCCGCCAACTCACTGCTGCAGTTTCGGCGAGAGACAAAAGCGCATTTTTTTCACCAGTTATTTCTGGACTGACTCGCAACCTGCTATCGACAATATTACACTTATTGGCTCAGTGCTCACAACATACTTAGCATAATCATGTACAGCGCCCCTGCAATATCATTTGATGTGACTGTGTCACTTTAATCTGTTCCTCATTAATAATAATGATAATAATAATAATTTTGCGACTAATACGTTAGACAACTGACTGCAATTCACATTACCAGCAGTACTTTTTAAGTCAAGTTGCAAAACTTGTTAAATGTGCCTCGTACACAGACTATAAGACAATGACTATTACTACCGGAGATCTTCATTTTCTTCAACGAAACTCAGAATATGGCGCTTTGCTTCCTCCATTATGCTATCTAGAACATAAATACATCCACTATTCCCAAATGTCTCATTCTGTACTCATTGTGAATAAATAAAACATGAATATATATATATAGCACATACATGCTTACGTTAGTACTAGAAAATGAAACATGTTTTGCATATAATGGAGATTGTGTACAAACAATCATGAGGATGTCTCAGTAGCAAGTTTCATTATAATCGAGTCGAAAATAGATTTGAAAATCAAAGACTAAAATAATTTGGTAGAGGTGGAATAACTGATCAGTGCTGCCAATCAGTGAATCATAACGGCCAGTTCACATCTATGATGCTGACAAGACGCAACTCAACAGCTGAGTTGAGTTTAGTCTCGTCGACATCATAGGTGTGAATTGGCCATAAATCATCTGTTTCATCATAAGTAAGAAGCAACTGCATGTTTTGGCTGTGGTATCAACCCACCAAAACTCCTTCTCCCCTGAGGGTCAGTGGAAAGAGATCCGTGTCATTGGACTCCCAAGTGTACGAGCCAAATGAAAACGAAATCCATGGAACAGCTTAAGCAGGGAAAATGATGACACAGCCCGATAACAGACAGACTAAGATATGGAGAAATGGGTAGCTATACGCAAAAGTGCTTGAGCTAAAGTGATTCCACCCAATAAAAAGGTAAAGGTAAAGGTCGTCAATTTGTAGAGCGCATCGTCGCAAACACGCCTCTAATGCGCTTTCGTCACTAACCAGAGCCTGCTGCATGGCCACCAAGTGCAGCCTGCAGACACAGGCTGGCGCAGCGGCCGGCTAGGCAACCCCAGTCAGCTGTACCAAGGTCCCCACCTTCCATAACCCACGTAAATGAGTGACTACTCATTGTACCGTCCCACAGAAGGTAGAAGGCTGAGTTGACCTAGCTGGCAGGCTTCGCACCGAGATGATTTACCTGCCCGCAGGCAGTCACCCATCGCAGTACTAACCAGGCCCGACGTCGAGTAACTTCGTTTCAGCCGAAACGCGTTACCAACTACGCCACGCCACCAACCAATAATACTAAACACAACCTCCTTCTCTTAGTCAAACATTCCACTTCACATTTAACATTCAGACATAATCTCAAAACCTATCTACTCAGCTTACAGCCAACCAGCACCCATTGAGCAACAGCCAGGACCTCAGATTCAGCTTGCCGACATTGTGCACATTGTGCTTACTTATTATTATTATTATTATCATCATTAAAAAGCAGGTGAGCAGACAGACCACCGGCAGTGTCAACGATGTTAGAGGCTTGAAGATCGGCAACGAGCTGTGAGTTGCGAGCGGTCAGTTTCTCAACAGTCTCCTGCAGCGTACGTATCTTTTGCCGCATTGCTTTGACGTTATCGCGCAGCATTGCATTCTCCGCCGTCGCATCGGACAACACCGTGGCATCTGCCGACCGCATACCCTGCAACCGTTCAACGCCGAAAATGATCCAAACAAGTGATCAAGGTAATTTGGTAAGATGCAAAATCACTGGCTGGTGCTGCATCCCTGGTAAATCATATGTAGGCAAGAGCAAGTATGGCTTCGATGTTCTACCTGGGGTGTCATGGACGTCCATGTAACACAATCTGTCACTGGAGTCCTTAAGTGTACACACCAAATGACTTGTAAATCCATCAGATAGATTTAGCAAAGTTAATGAATGTGACAGACAACAGACAAATGACAGAAACTGCTCCGGAAAAATGGCATAGCTACTGGCAAAGAAAAATTTTTTTGCCAAAAATTTTCAAAAAAATTATAACATAATTCATCACCACACAAACTAAATTGCTACGTAAAATGATGCTCCTGTCATGTAAACATAAACAGTGATTAAATTAATAATTGCTGAAGTCTAGGCCTAAGCTGCATGTGATAATTTACTAAGTGATAATTGATGCCAAAGCCAAGATGTGACATAGCCGTAGTCATTTATGTTTCAATCATTAAATATGTCAAAACAATTCACTGTTTTTTTGATTTCCTTGGAAATAATCCGATTTCAGAATTGACTGCACAAGCAATTCAACAAAGAGACAAAAAAGCTGATTTGTAAAACAAACACAAAAATGAAAGAAGTAAAAAATACCTTCTAAACAAACCAGTACTTAGCTAATTTTATGATATTCTATGAAGAACAATGTGTACATACGGCCTTGTATTCAAGAAGCTCTTGCTGTGCAGCTTGAAGCTCTGCACGAAGTTTTGCCAGCTGCTGACTAGCTTTGTCTTGATTCACTACGACCTTGTTCTTTATGTTGCGAGCCCGGTTCGCATACTTCAGCGTATTTAATGTTTCCATAAAGTCGCGGTCGGATGGAGAAATGCAGCTAATCATGACAGTGCGACTAACACATGCACGGACACACGACAGGTTAGTAGTAACAGAGAGTCAAGATGGCACATAAAGAGTGGTGCAAAATAAAGCAAACTATTTCACTTTCATCTGACACATGGTTGGTGGCGTGGTGTAGTGGTAAAACGCCGAGTCAAATCAACGAAGTTACTCAACATTGGGCCCCGTTAGCACTTATATTGGTGACAGTCTACGATCTACAGACAGGAAAACCATCTCGGTATGAAGCCAGCCAGCTAGGTTGACTCAGCCTCCTACCCTCCATGGGATGGTAAAATGAGTATCAGCTGTCAAGGTGAGTAATAATAAATGGCGATGGTAAATGTAGTCAGTCACAATAGCTGCATATCGGTGGATCTATTGGCTCAAGCTCCAAAGGTCGGCAGCCATCTGGCACTCGTGCTACATTCAGTCAAATGAACCAGGTGAACTCTTGCAATGGCTGTGCCATGATGACAGCACCATAAACATTGGCATTGGTGTTATTATTATTATTATTATACACCACGTCCCAAAATTAGCAGCCCTCTGCTTTAAACATGCCTAATTCAGTTTGAGGTTCATGGATTTCAACGAAATATTGTACACTGCACTATCTCAACATTACTTATGGTAACACCCATTATGACGTACACACTTTACCATGTGTGCTCAGTGTAACGTCATTATGACGTCGGAGTTTGTATACATTAGCACTACATTCAATACATTGTTATTGACAAAAAAATCAAGCAGCAGCGAACCCACGTTAGACTAAGAGCTTGCATTGAGGCCAAAGGTGGCCACTTTGAGCACAAACTGTAAACAACTTCAGAATTATTGTCTCAATAACTGTTTCAAATTTTGTAAAATCCTGTCAGGTATTAACGATTTTACACTAACTTATCTGTAGGGGAGGGCTGCTAGTTTTTGGACATAGTGTATGTTTTAACAGTCCGCAAACCTAGTTTCACCATGCAGTGCAACGCGAAATCCAAGTTGATGCAAAATTTCGCTCCACGATTTGCAGGTGCCTGGCTGAATATCTTAGCTGCAAATCATTTTGCAAATAATGCCAACGTTTTGGCCATTCACACTGTATCATGCATTTACTTCCACCATTTATGTCAGTTGCAAATATTACTAGCCGCATAAACTGCTGACAGCATGTATGCATCAACGAACATCACTTTTAATATCTGCAATGCTGAAGAATCTCAACCTATAATGTGTTGAGTACAGTATTTGCATCATGTTTAGAGCGAAAAAAATGTAAAGTTTTTCCCGAGCCTTACGGCCCATAGGGCAGCGCTGATCTCCGTTTCCTAAGGACCTCAGCCAGACACCAGTTTTTACACTGCGAGACCACGGATACGGGACCAGTGTATCGCGCAGTGTGCCTGTTTATGTCCCAGCAGTGAAGCCGGTACCAAATAGTGCTTGGTGACAGAGGCACATGTGTGTAAACAACTTGCCTAAGATCGTTACCCGGCAGTGTCCCAGTGCAGAGTCAAACCTGCGCCTCTGAGTTACCTCAGGATTACAAGTCCGACACGTTACCGTTAAGATTACCGAGCCACACTTTACAGCAGAACCAGCCAATCACAGTCAGTTGTGCATGCACCTGTTTCCGCCTAGTGAATCCTGTAGCAACCGAGTCAGCTTCGAGTCCCGGTATGGGACGTGGAAACCTTTTTTCGACTTGTCGCCAAGTGCTGAGATCACGTTGCCAAGTGCCAACTAGCAATACACACATGCAAGTACAGACATATGCGGTTTTGCAAGACTGTGTGAGAACCCAGAGGACCAGCTTAATCAACATTAGAAACTGCAACATGAACACTCAATGCCACCCATGATAGATCCGGCAGAGGAAGCGACAATACAGCTCAACTTCAGTTGTGAATGCAATTCTCTGCAGTAAAACTAATGTTTTCAGAGATTTTTCATGACCAAAGAAGTGTTTGCGCCAGTCGGGGCTCTGTTGGTGGCGTGGCGTAGTTGGTAACACGTTTCAGCTGAAACAAAGTTACTCTACGCCGGGCCCGGTTAATACTGCGATGGGTGACTGCCTGCGGGCAGGTAAACCATCTCGGTGCGAAGCCTGCCAGCTAGGTTGACTCCGTGGGATGGTAAAATGAGTAGTAACTCATTTACATGAGTTACGAAAGGTGGGGACCTTGCTACAGCTCACTGGGGTTGCCTGCGCCAGCTTGTGTCTGCAGGCTGCACACGGTGGCCGTGCGGCAGGCGACTCTGGTTAGAGGCGTGGGCATGCTCGCGACTATGCGCTATACAAATTGACGACCTTTACCTTTACCTTTCTGTCCCAGACCCCACTAGGGGAGCTTACTGCACTCCTCCTAATTCCCTAGGGAACTCACTGCCCCTCCCCAAGAACTCCACCCCTGCACTTGGCTTCTGGTCTCAATTTTCAGCCCTTGGGGCCTCAAACTGCGCCTCCCAACTCCATTTCTGGCTATGCCTATGACTGCCTCATCTACACTAAGAAATAAACACGTTCACACAGCCTAGCCATTAACATAATAACAATCATCCTCAAAACTATGACATTCATTAGTCTCTTGCTCATAATGTAATTATCAGTAACAGTGAGTCAGAGTGTTGACTCTGATCTAACAGCTGGAAAAAATGATATCATGGAAAACAACCTCCAAATAATGCCTACAGCAAAAAAAGTTATTACATTACCTCCTGTACAACTGGAAAAGCTAAAATACAACGTTAGCCCGGTGTTGACATACTGTGTGGCCATGTGCCAGTATGTCAGGCCATGTGCTCCAACTCTGACCTTCTGCAGTTACTCTTGCTGTGACCAATGTTCACACAAATTTTGGTTCGGTTCACCCGTGCCTTTTGGTTTTCGAGTTAAACCCTGGCCAGGATGGACAGAGAGAAGAACAGAACCCATAGTGCAACCTACTATGATGGCTGCACAACAATATAGTGAGTACGTTACTACTCTGAAAAATGTCTTTTAATCATCCAAAGACAGATAGAGTGTGAACAGGATCACTCAGGTGTCTCTGCAGTGAATTGCATGTCACTGGGTCAAAGACAGAATCTTAAATTTTCCAATAATCCTGCACAACAAGGATGTAAAACAACGGTAAGAGCAATTACTCACAAGACCCGAGTTTATCGAGATGCTTTCTTTGGCTCGTCTGCCAGTCGCCCCGGTCCGCTTCAGGCGCTCTGATCCGGCAAGATCGACAAAATGGAACTTGGCTGTCAGAACTTCGAAATCAGAGTCGGTACTATTGATATCACGTTCAGATGACGAATCCATCTGTATACAGTGCACACACCACATGGTACACATGAATGTTATGCATTCCCACATGTGCTGTTGACTTCATTTCTTAATCTGAATACTAGCATTTAAACAATTAAAACAAAGCATGCCTCTTTCAGAAATTACTTATATGAAAAATTACTAAAGTGATTAGTACAAGCTCACAAAGCTATAAATATAAGTCGTTTTCATGTACTTCTGTTGCTGACTACCATACTTATGATCGCTGTCATAGCTGGTAAACTAACACTAACTAGCAGCCAATTTGCATACTTCGGCGACTGCAATGCGCTGTTGGCGAATGTGCAGAGTAAATATCGCATGCGACCGAGACGACTGAGTGTTCATGTTTGTACTGGCCGTCGTGCGACACAAAGCACCTATCTTCAGCCATTCCAATACCTACACAGGCACACACCACATAACATCTTTTCAGCAAATTTGCCGATGTAGCTCTGCACAAAATCCTACCTACTCGAAACACCACTAATTTAGAACTTAGCTTAACTGGCGCCATACATATTAGTTAGACTTGACAGACTGACTGATATAATAGTTGACATGTCAAATGTACGACCGAAGAAAAAGCAAGCAAAACATGCAGCCTCAGCACCAGAATGCCTTGCAGGAAAAACAACATATGGACTTCTTCTATAGCTAGGAATAAATCTGAAGCAAAATACCATCAGTGAAACATCTATCCAGGGGCTGGTTTCTCACTCACATAGTTAACTGATCCATCGATTTATGTTAACCTAAGAGTTAATTTTAGGTGCATTTCTGAACAGCTCCATCATCATCATTTCTGGCGAGCACCACTAAGAGTGGGTAGTGCCGAACGTAGACATCAATCTCCAGAGTGGACGGTTCTGGGCCAGGTCAACTGCGTCGTCCATATTGAGGTCGCTGGATTTCAGATCCTGCTGAATGGTTTTCATCCATGTAATACGAGGACATCCCAGTGGTCTCGTCCAGTTTCCTGCGGGGGAAGCTGTTAAGATCTGTTTTGCATCTGTTTCATCAGGCATTCGTGCAATGTGTCCAAACAGGGACAGGCGCCTTGACTGGACTATGGCTGAGAGATGGGGTTGCTTGATTAACCTTCTGACTTCGTCGTCGCGCACATGCTGTTGCCAATTGATTCCTAGCAGCATTCTCAGACACCACTGGTTGAGTGCATCGATCTTGCGTACATCATTCTTAGTAACTGCCCAACACTCAGAACCATAGAGGAAAATAGGTAGAATGCAAGTACTGAACAGCTCTGGTACATTTCAACTATCAAGTTAATGGCAGCTGCTTTGTGAAGATAGCTGTAATTGGACAACGCTGATCACACTGTTGTGCAAACAGATGAGTCACCAACAGACTATGACTCAAAGCACAGGCAGACCGGCAGGCTGCTAAATTTTGCAATTCAAGGGAATAAGTTTGTAGTAAAGATCTGTCGCAAAAACTTTCTCAGTGACTGTATCAAATGGACTGTTTTGCAGCAAAATCTTTCATCTGCATCACAAACTTTCTGACAGTTCAATATAATACAAGTTTTCTGCCACTTTGCAAACAGTTGACCGATCAATCGACAGTTAACCAGCCGAAATTAACTGCTTTGGAGTTGCTCCTTCCAGAAATGCATAATTAGTCAACTGGCTAGGTAACAGCATATTTAACCCATTAATTAACAAGAAATTTGAACTAATGCTCACGAGCTGTGCGAAAGCCTATAGCAGTTCCGGTTCACGCTAAGTTAGTATACAAATACCAAATTCTCTATCTGGATCGCATAACGATAGTAGCGTGGCACCACCTTGTGAATGATATAGACTTGTGTCGCAGCCCAAAATCGCCAAAAAATCCATAAAACCCCTTATTTTGGCATGCAAGGTCATTCAAAGTCATTGAATTGGGCGCTAATCGACAGCCAGTGTACGACTTCTTATTAGTGATAAATAGTAACCTAAGCCCTAACTCGCACCGTTACTGAGATACAGTGACTTATTGGCCAAAAATCGCAAATTTTGCCCACCCTTCTCATTAACGCCCTCGTTCGCGGTGACCCCCTTCGAATTTATGGAAAAGCTTTACGGTTTCCAAAACTAGTCTTCCAGGCACCCGATGGTAAAGATTTGGTGATCCTAGCTTGCACCGTTCTCGACTGATCCACCCGTGTGACAGACAGACAGACAAACGGACAGACAGACGAACGGACGGACAGACAGAATTGCGATGGCTAAGACACGCTGAAAGCAGTAGCTGCTGTTGCGCGTAAAAACCAGAAACTGGCCCTAAAACAGAACATCTCCCACAACTGGAAGATAACATAAAGCAACCTACATGAGCTACATCCTTGACGTCCCGAGTAGTAACACCAACGGCACATATACTGCCATTGGCATCTTCATGAATACGAACATGAGACTTTCGACCCTAAACATCATGCACATGCACACTTATGTACACCTTAACTTGACGACATTATGGCAATTATAACTAAACCTTTGTTGCACAGCAATTTGATTTCAAAATATCTACATAATATCACCAACATATGTCATCTTGTGTTTGGAAAAATGTACTTTATGGTAATGCTAATGTATTCATGTATAAATAATTTCTACATCTGAATCTAAATGTGAACCTGTTTCTGCTGCACACACATCATACAAATCAAAATAGAAGTGACTAGTGCAGAACAAATGAAGCAACAAACACTAGAATCAACAGAAAAAGCACACACCTTAAGCGATGGGTCTCTCGTTGTGTCCAACAAGTCAAGGATTTCTTCATTATACAGCTAAAACGACCACACAGCATCATCAACAATAATAACTAGATCAAGTGAAGATGCATTGCTGGCATGCCTAGTGTGAACAGGGATGCAGCCATCCCTATAGTTGTGCTAGCTACTCAGCCAGCATGTGATCTGCCAGCCACAAACTTGTAAACATTTACATGAAACATGTTCTATGCTGTAGTTTTTTTGGTGTTTGGTGACCATGATCTTTGACCTTTTGAAATAAAAAGTTGCACACCATTTAATTTATGCCTGCCTTGGAATAAGTTTACAAGTAATTTGAGCAAAGCTCACATGACACGCAATAGCAGCAGTCCTGCCACTTTGTAATCAGTGTAGGCCTCAGCAATAAGATATTGATGCATCTTGAGAGAATACAAAACTTTGAGGCCTTCATATGAAAGACTCCTTGAATTTAAGAGATCGAAACTTAAATTCTTAAAAATGTACATTCTATGCTAAAAGTGTCATACGCAGGTTGTCCAGGTCCATCTCCAGCCATTTTGGCACAATTCACTCTTAAAATGTGTGTCAGTATGTCTGTGCTTATCTGCAACCATTTTCACGCTACACGAGATAATTGCAGTAAATAACCACTTTTTAGAGGGGTAGCTGTCTTTGACGTCCGCCTGCGCCGGCCTCCTTGAACCTAGGGAGTCGGGACTTGAACTGCTAAAATCTATGTTTAATGCTGCAAATTCCATACGCAGGTTGTCTTGGTCTATCTCCAGCCATTTCGTCGCAATTCAGTGTTGAAATGTGTGCTGCATCCAAAAATTGCAAAAAATTTACTAAAAGCCCCTTTTTGGGAAGTTCAAGGTCGTTCAAGGTCATCGATGTTGATAAATATAAAAAGCCTGTCACCAGTGCTTGTTATGATATGCAGCATGTCTGTACCTATCTGCAACCGTTTTCACACTATACGAGCCAATAACGGCAAAATAACATCTTTTTAGGGGGTAACCCTCTTTGATGTTCTCGTTCGAGGGGAACCCCTGCACCCACAAGCACAAAATTTTGTTACGATAAACTAGAGTTTTTGGGGCAGCCCACAGTGAAGATTTTGTGATCATAGCATACACCGCTTTAATGCAGTCTAGTGTGAGAGAAAGATGGACAGACAGACGGACAGACGCCTAGACGATGGCTAAGACGTATGAAGCATTCTGTTATCGCGCGTAAAAACACTAACTTCCGTGTCTTCTGTTTTTGGATTTGTGATTTTCAGAGTTAGAAGTCTCATGGCCGGTTTTTGAAATGAGGGGTAAACCTTGGATTAGTTGCCCCCAAGACCGGAGAGTTAAATCTCGGTGTAAATTTTTGCGTTTTTGCAACAGAGTTACGCCGGGGATTAGTTAATCAAAGTTTTAACCTGGGGTAACTCGGCAATCTTTGTAAACTGGCATCTGATTGGTCGATAACGACCATGTGACTTCGCGAAATGTCAAGCTGATTTAAGCTTATTGCAGTTTATCATTAGGTCATTTCTAGCGCTGCCACGAAATGCTTTGCAGACATTACAGCAATCTCAGTTATGATGTTGAACAAAAATGATGTTAAACGAAATAAGTGTAATAGCATTATTAAACGTCATTTTAACATAATGATGCAGACGTCATTTTAAAATAATGATGCAGCACAAAATATTTATGCTTCATTATCAACTTAATCAGAACACCTGTTGCAACTTGAAATTTGCTATCAGTATTACTAGACCGCCGAATGGATTAACGAATCATCATCGAACATGATCGAAGTACTCGAAGTGAGCCATTTTGCTTGTCTCAAGGTTTGTCCCTGGTTTACCCCCTGGGATAACCCTCTGATGATGCGGGGTTAACTTACAGCGAGTTACCCCTGGTTTACCCCTCGTTTCAAAAACCGGGCATCAGAGAGACAGAAAGACAGAGAGACACTGAACAAGCAAGGTCCATGACGCAGACTATCGTAAAAATAATACTACAAATACTACAAATGAGCCAAACTACTTCAAAAATAAAATAAGACATCAGTGCTTAAATATAGAGATGTGCATCAGAAAATAATGACAGCTAAACAAAGAACAAGAAATTTGAGCTAATGCTCACGAGACGCGCGAAAGAATACAACAGTTCCAGTTCAGTAGTTTAGCCAAAAATTGGGGTGTTCACGCTAAGTTAATATACAAATACCAAATTCTCTATCTGGATTGCATAACGATAGTTCCATGGCGCCACCTTGTGAATGATATAGACTTGTGTAGAAGCTCGAAATCGCCAAAAAAATCCATAAAACCCCCTCTTTTGACATTCAAAGTCATTCAAGATCACTGAATATGGCGCCAATCAACAGCCAGTGTACGACTTCCTATCAGTAACCTAGGCCCTATCTTGCACCGTTACTGAGATACAGCGACTTATTGGCCAAAAATCGCAAATTTTACCTACCCCCCTCTCACTTAGCGCCCTCGTTTGGGGTGACCCTGTTCGAATTTATGGAAAAGCTTTATGGTTCCTGAAACGAGTCTTCCAGGCAGCCAATGGTGAAGATTTGGTGATTCTAGCTTGCACCGCTTTTGACTGATCCACCCGTGTGACGAACAGATGGACAGACGGAGAGACAGAATTGCAATGGCTAAGACGCGCTGAAAGCAGTAGCTGCTTTCAGCGCGTCTTAGCC